>Ga0247824_10001600_pt1 | contig 12419 bp, 10 predicted proteins | sample 13C_PalmiticAcid_FD_194412 | JGI IMG/M metagenome (GOLD analysis project Ga0247824, IMG submission 194412) | Soil microbial communities from agricultural site in Penn Yan, New York, United States - 13C_PalmiticAcid_Day48 | ecosystem: Environmental > Terrestrial > Soil > Agricultural land...
CGGGCAGCTCGGCATCGGGGACCTCACCTCGTGGCCGCGGACCCCGGTGCCGGTCGCCACCGAGCTCCGCTTCGTCCTCATCCGGGCGAGCTACGACTTCACCTGCGGGCTCACCACCGACGAGCGGGCCTACTGCTGGGGCGGGAACGAGTTCGGTCAACTCGGCGACGGCACGACTGAGCCTCGCCCCTTCCCGACCAAGGTCGCGGGCGACCAGCGGTTTCGTCACCTGCGCGCCGGCTTTCGGCATGTCTGCGCGGTAATTCACTCGGACGTCGGATTCTGCTGGGGCTGGAACAATCAGGGACAGGTCGGCGACGGCAGCACCACCACGCGTCGCCGCCCGGTGCGGGTCGCTGGCGGGCTCGCATTCACACGCGTACTTCCGGGGGGCAACTACACCTGCGGGGTGACCAACAGCGACGTGGCTTACTGTTGGGGCCGCAACGACGAGGGACAGCTCGGCGATGGGACGACCATCCAGCGCCTCGTCCCCACGCGGGTCGCGACCACGCGGCGTTTCTCCCACGTGACGCCGGGCAGCGCTACCACCTGCGGGGTGACCCCGGTGAACGTGGCCTTCTGCTGGGGCTGGAACCGTGAAGGCGAAGTCGGCGACGGAACGCGGACTCAGCGGTTCACCCCCACCCGGGTGCTCACCGGCGTGCGCTTCAGCGCAGCGAGCCCGGGGAGCAGCCACGTGTGTGGCGTGAGCACCGACGACCGGGTCTACTGCTGGGGATTCAACGCGCACGGTCAGTTGGGCGACGGCTCGTTCACGGAGAGCGCCGTCCCCATCGCGGTTGTCGGCGGCCATCACTTCACCGCGGTGAGCGGCGGTCCCCTCGCCTCACACACCTGCGGAGTGACGCCGTCTCAAAAGCTCTACTGCTGGGGGCTCAACAGCTACGGTCAGCTCGGCGACGGCACGACTGACTTCCGGAACGTGCCGGTGCAGGTCGCCAATCCGTCATGAATTACCCAGTCAGCACCCCGTAGGCGCTTCGATCTGGCGAAGGTAAGCCGCTAACAGGCTGCCCGTCGGAGGGAATCGTGGCTCAGACTAACATCTCGCCGAGCCGTGAGCCTGGCCCCCTCCAGCTCTGCCTGCGAGGACGCCCACCCCGGAACTCGAAGTGCTCATCCGGCAGCACTCGCTTTGGTGGCTGGTCGTTTGAATCAGCCGAGGTGCGAAGCCGAGCCGCCACTCGCGCCGCTACCCCTGCTGCCCCGAGCCAGATGTTGGGGGACACCTCGGGGTAGAGGGACGCATACTCCGGTTTAAGGCAGGTCTTCCGAAGATTGGCAGTCACAGACGGTACTCTCGCCACGGTTGCACGCGCCGTGCGGCGTCGCGGAGGGCAGCGAGGACCCGTGGCTTTGCGGCCGCTTCGAGATCGGAGCTCTCAAGGCTGATTGCCCACCGGTCTGGGCTCTGTCTGCGTCTTCAACGCATTGTCCGTAAGCTCCAGCTCTTTGGCTTCCATCCCGGTGTTCTGCAGGATAAGCGCCTGTTGTTCCTTGGTCAGCTCTAGGCGAAACGACTTCTTGGCTCGAGTCATAAACCCTCCTGCGCTTGTTGCACGGCCGGCCCTACAGCAAGTGCGGACTCTTACCGCCCTAGAGAAATCGCGGTTCTCCTCCCCTCTCCGTCAGTGGCGGGACTGGGACAACGGGGTCCCCAAGAGGTCGCGCACCCAGCTGAGGCAGCGGACCTCAAACTCTTTTGTGGTCTCATCCTGGTGGTAGGGTAGCGTTCCAATGAACTCGCCGTGACGGGAGACAGTCCAGATCGGAGAGAGAGAGGTGACTCTGGGCAGAGTCTTAAGGGGCTCGATGGTGTAGTACTCACCGTGCCACTCCACGACGTGGCGGTCGAATCGCATGTGGGGCCTCGCAGCGGGAGAGACACCTACAATGCGAGTTGGTGCCTGCAAGTGCAAGGCCGCCAGTGCATGGCTCGCGCATAAGTGGTGGGGAGGCCGGGATGTTTCCAGACGAGCGCCGGGGTACCCGTGCGGGTCCTGGGGGGTGCACCCCAGGTCGCTTCGCTTTAGCCTGCTCTCCCACGAGGGCTTGGCCCGACGAGCTGCTCGACCGCTCGGAGCAGTGCCTCGGGTGAGAAAGGCTTCCGCACGAACGGCCAACCCGGCTCGAGGTGTTCTGGGTCGGCGGCGCTGACTAAGAGCACCCGGACGCTCGGATGGATGGCGCTGATTCGTCGGGCGAGCTCGCAGCCGTTGAGCCCGGGCATGCGGAGGTCGGTGATGAGCAGATCGGGAGGGATCGACCACTGGCCGACGAGTTCCAAGGCGCGAATACCATCAGCCGCGCTCTGCACGCGATAGCCGGCATCGGCGAGGACGCGCTCCGTGAATCGGAGCACGAGGGGCTCGTCGTCAACGACCAAGACCGCCGTGGCGGGCTCCGCCTGCGGGGCTGCCATGAGGCCGCTTCTTGTGCTGGGTGGGACGAATCTACGGCCCGGCCGCGAGGACGGAAGGGTGCAAAATTCTGCGCCCGCTAAGGTCGTGAAAGAGGCCCGGCCGGCCGATCTCCCCGTCTCAGCCCGGAGCGACCACCCCCTCCGGCTCGCGGCTGCAGGCGATGCCCGGTGGATTCGGCGGACACAGCTCCGGGCCGGTGATAGTGCCGAGCCCGAGCTGCCCGGACGTGTTAAGCCCCCAGCATAAGGCCGGCCCGCCGGTCGTCACTCCACAAGTGTGGTTCCCGCCCATGCTCACGTTACTGAAGAGGAATCCGCCGGCGACGGCAGTCGGGACCATCCGGTCCCCTGTCGTGCCGTTGCCCAGCGCGCCGGCGAAGTTGTATCCCCAGCAGTAGGCTCGGCCGGCGGTGGTCACCCCGCAGGTGCCGCTGGTGCCCACCACGAGCTGCTTATAGCTCAGGCCACCGCTCACGGCCTGCGGGGTGAGGTGCAGGTCCAGGCTGCCGTCGCCAAGCGAGCCCCGGAGGTTGAATCCCCAGCAGTACGCCTGGCCGCCGAGCGTCCGCCCGCAGGTATGGAAGCTGCCCGCGGAGATCTGGCGGAAGCTCAGCCCACCGGCGACCGCCGTCGGCGTCTGGTATTCGCTGTGCGGCGCATCTTCGTCGTCGCGGTCGCCGTTCCCGAGCTGGCCCCAGAGGTTTTCGCCCCAACAGAACGCCTTGTCGGCGAGGCTGACCGCACAGCTGAAGTGTGCTCCCGCGCTCACCCGGCGATAGCGGCGCGTGCCTGCCACCTGCACCGGCACCAGACGGTCGACCCCGCCGTTGTTCCCCAGCGCACCGCGGCTGTTGTCACCCCAGCAAAAGGCCTTGTCGTCCGTCGTGATCCCACAGGTATGGAACCCGCCCGCTTCGACAAACGCCCAGCGGCGGCCGCCCTGCACCAGCACGGGGCGCACCCGGTCGGTCAGGCTATTGATCCCGAGCTGCCCGTTGTCGTCGAGACCCCAGCAGTAGGCCTGGCCATCCAGGGTAACGCCGCATGTGTGACGGTAGCCCGCGCTGATCTGGGTGAAGAAGAGCCCTCGGGCCACTGGGGTCGGCCTTGAGCGGCTCAGCTTGGACCCGTCGCCCAGCTGGCCGTGCTCGTTGAGTCCCCAGCAGTAGGCGCGGTCGTCTGTCGTCAGGCCGCAGGTGTGGTTATCTCCGGCGCTCACCTGCCTGAACGCCAGTGCGGCGCTCGCAGCGAGGGCGGGCGCGTTCTCGGAAGCTGGAGCGGTGGGAGACTCGGCCATCTCGCCGCACGCCAGGGCTGCCACCAGGGCCGGGGCAAGCAACGCAAGGTAGGTCCGGGAGCCTCTGCAGGTAGACCAAGGGATCGCCGAGCCGGAACGAGCTTTACGAGATCGCATAGATCTACCCTCGCCTGAGCGGAACAATGGGCTTGGCCTGAGGAGTGCCTGGGCCGAGCACTGTTGGCCAGACCCTAGTCGTTCCCAGTCAAGCAGCCATCAAGTGAGAGGGAGCCACCATGGCCCCCTCTGCCCTGTGGGAAGAAGGTGTGGTTGACAGCCAAAATCTGCAGTGCGTACCCTCGGCCGTGTCCGGTTTCTGGACGCCGACGGCGGTCTCGGGGAACCTGGACTTCCGGCCATCAGCGCGGGCTTCGCATTCACCTGCGGCACCACCGAAGAAGGCGAGGCGCGGTGCTGGGGAGACAACAGCAACGGCCAACTGGGCGATGGGAGCGGGATCAACCGGACGCAGCCGGTCGCGGTTGCGGCGCCTGATGTAAGGCGGTGAGGCGGTACGGTATGTCACCCTTAGCGACGCGAAGGGGGCCATGCGCAGATGGTCCCCTTCACTACGTTCAGGGTGACATACCCTGCCGCCGTACCCGCTACTTTCTCACGCTCCCCTTGGTATAGAACGGCCGCTTCACCACCTCTGCGGGGATCCGCTCCCCTCGAATTTCGACCTCGAACCGGGTCCCGACCTTGGCGGCGTCCGCCGGCAGGTAGGTAGTCCCGATCGGCTGACCCAGCGACGGGCTCATCGTGCCGCTGCGGACGACGTCCACTTCCCGTTCCCCCACGTGCACGGGATATCCGTGGCGAGGAATGCCCCGCCCGTCCAGCCGGAAGCCGACCAGCTTCCTGGTGACGCCGCGCTTCTTCTGAGCCCGCAACGCGTTGTCGCCCATGAAAGGCGAGCCCTTGTCCAGCTTCACGATCCAGCCGAGCCCCGCCTCGAGCGGCGTGAGCGTGTCGTCGATGTCGTTCCCGTAGAGCGCATAGCCCATCTCCAGCCGGAGCGAATCGCGGGCGCCGAGCCCGATCGGCTTGGCGCCGGCATCGATCAGCGCCTGCCACACGCCGACGGTGTCGCGGTCGCGGCAGTACAGTTCGAACCCGTCCTCGCCGGTGTAGCCGGTGCGGGAGATGAAGCACTGCGCGCCCGCGATCTTGCCCACCTGGAAGCGGTAGTACCCGATGTCGTCCAGCGGGCGGTCGGCCAGCGGCTGGAGCAGCCCCTGGGCGCTCGGCCCCTGCAGCGCGAGCAGGCCCACCTCGTCGGAGATGTCCTTCAGCCGGACGTTGGCGCCGCCCTTCTGCTTGACGATGTGCTCCCACGCGCGGGCGGTGTTCGAGGCGTTCACCACGATCATCAGCTTGTCTTCGAACCGATAGACCGTGCAGTCGTCCACGAAGGTGCCCTCGGGCGTGAGGATCGCCGAGTACTGCACGCCGCCAGGCCCCAGCGCGGCGACATCGTTGCAGGTGACCCGGTTCACGAGGGCATTGCGGTCGGGGCCGGTCACCTCGAACTCGCCCATGTGGGAGACGTCGAACACGCCGGCACCGGTTCGAACGGCGTGATGCTCAGCGAGGATGCCGGTGTACTGGACCGGCATCTCCCAGCCGGCGAACGGCACCAGCTTGGCGCCGAGGGCCTTGTGGGCGTCGTAGAGCGGGGTGCGGCGGAGTGATGGAGTCGTGGTCATGCGGTTTCCTCGATTTTGTCACCCTGAACGGAGTGAAGGGGACCATGCTCGCATTGTCCCCTTCGCTGCGCTCAGGGTGACATCTTTTCTCTGCTTCCCATCAGCGTAGCCATGAGCGCCTTCTGCACGTGCAGCCGGTTCTCCGCCTGGTTCCAGACCCGCGACCTGGGGCCCTCGATCACGCCGTCGGAGACCTCCTCCCCGCGGTGGGCGGGGAGGCAGTGCAGAAAGATGGCGTCCCGGTCGGCCGTAGTCATGAGCGCCTCGTCCACGATGTAGCCCTGGAAGGCCCGGGCCCGCTCCTCCTGCTCCTTCTCCTGGCCCATGGAAGCCCACACGTCGGTGTTCACCACGTGCGCGCCGCGCGCGGCCTCTCGCGGATCGGCGGTGAGCGTGATGCGGGTGAGCTTCCGGTTGCGCTCCAGGATCTCGCGATTCGGCTGGTAACCCTCGGGGCAGGCAAGCCGAAGCTCGAAGCCGAGCACGCCCGCGGCATTGAGCCAGCTGTTCGCCATGTTGTTCCCGTCGCCGATCCAAGCCACCGTCTTCCCGTCCCATCCGCCCAGGCTCTCGCGGATGGTGAGCAGGTCGGCGAGCACCTGGCAGGGATGGAGCAGGTCGGTGAGGCCGTTGATCACCGGGATGGAGGCGAAGCGGGCCAGCTCCTCGACGTCGGCGTGATCGTAGGTGCGGATCATGATGCCGTCGAGGTAGCGCGAGAGCACGCGCGCCGTGTCGCGGATGGGCTCGCCCCGGCCGAGCTGGATGTCGCGGGCGGAGAGAAAGAGCGCGTGTCCGCCGAGCTGGAAGGCGCCGACCTCGAAGGAGACGCGGGTGCGGGTGCTGCTCTTGGCGAAGATCATCCCCAGCGTCTTGCCGGCGAGCGGCTTGTCGGTGCAGTCGCCCCGCTTCATGCGGGCGGCGAGATCGAAGACGGCAAGCAGCTCGGCGCGGGTGAAGTCGGGGATGGCGAGAAAGTGACGTGGGGTGGTCATGGCGAGCCTATTGTAGTCGCCACTTCCCGCCTATGGAAGTCCGACGCCCTTTACTCTCCCCAGCCGAACAGCAGCCGCAGCTGAACGCCGAAGATGACCCCTAGCTCGCTGCCCGACGAGCCTCCCGTGACGCGCCCGAATCGAGCCGTCGGGCCCAGTGAGAAGACGCCCTTCCCCACCATGGCCGCGGTGCGGATGCCGGTGAAGGTCTCGGTGCACTCCGAGCAATCGTCCTGCGAGTAGTACCGAAGTACCGACGGGCCGACCTCCAGGTGCACGTCGCGCGACGGATGCGCCCGCACGAAGAGCTCCACCCCTACCGGCTCTAGGATGCTGCTGTCGAAGGAGCTCCAGGGCTCCCAAGCTGCCCAGATTCCACCGCCGATGCTGAACTTCTGGCTGACCCGCCGGGCATAGGAGAGCCCGCCCTGGAGGATACCGACATCGACGGCGATGTGATTCCTGCGAATCGCCATGTCCTGGGCGACGCCTGGCGTCGCGCTCGCCAGGGCGAGCGCCACCAGCACCCTCGGGTATCTGCTGCGGAAGAACGGGTGCATGAGCACCTCCAGGAGGAAGATGCGCATGATCTACCATGGGGCCGTGACCGGAGCGTGACCCGTGGACCTAGGGCAGCCCGACGATGCGTCTGACCCGCGCGAACCGGCGGTCACCGCGAAGCCGGTCGAGGCGCGGGTCGCGGTCGAGGTACACCACGTCGCCGGCACGGTCCTCCACCGCTTCCTCGAGCCAGGCGAAGGCCCGGCGACGATCGCCGAGCGCCTCGGCGATCGAGGCGAAGAGATAGGGGGACACGTAGCGCGCGGCGGTCAGCGAGTCGAGCCTGGCCAGGACGGCCCGGGCCTCCCCGGGCCGCCCGCCGAGCGCGTGCACGCGGCCGAGCGCGGCCAGCGCCTCGGGATCGTCGGGCGCGCGGTCGAGCGCCGCGCGGTACTGGGACTCGGCCAGCTCGTAGTCGCCCATCACCTCCGCCAGCAGCCCCAGCAGCCGGCGCGTCTCCGCGCGGGAAGAGTCCGCCGCCAGCGCGCGGTCGAAGCTCTCGCGCACCTCCGCGTACCTGCCAGTGTAGAGGTTGTGCCAGCCGAGGTATGCGATCGTCTCCGGATCGAGGGGATCGAGCTCCAGGGCGCGACGGGCGTGCATCTGAGCTTCGTCCACTCGGCCGATGGCCAGCAGCAGGCGCGCGTACCAGAGGTGCACCTCGACTCGGCTGGGATTGATCGCCATGGCCCGCCGGAACGCGGAGTCGGCCGCCGGCCAGTCGCGATCGTAGAGGAAGCGCACCTGCGCCAGCGCGGTGTGAGCGACGGCGAGCGAGCTGTCGAGCACCAGCGCGCGGATCGCGGCGGCGCGGGCTGCCGGCATGGCTTCGGAGGGTCGAGCGCCCTGCGTCAGGACGCGCTGCAGCTGCGCGGCGGCGAGTTCCGCCCAGGCCGGGGCGAAGCTCGAGTCCAGCCCGATTGCTTCCTCGTAGAGTGCCGCGGCGTACGACGGGTCGGCACCGGGCCGGCGGGCCAAGGCATGTCGAGCCCGAAGATAGACCAGATACGCGTGGGGGTTTGACCGGATCAGCACGCTGTCGGCCCAACGCCCGGTGCCGGGGATCCGGAGCGTCGCCACGATCGACCGGACGATCTCCTCCTGCACGGCGGCGATCTCGTCCGGAGGCCGCTCGTAGGTCTCACTCCAGAGATCGAACCCTTCGCTCACGCTCACCAGGTGTACCGAGACCCACAGGCGGTCGTTGGCATGACGCACGCTCCCCTCGAGCACGGTGGCCACGCCGAGGCGCCGGCCGGCCTCCTGGGGGTCCTCACCGGCGCGCCTGAGCGCGAAGGCGGAAGTGGAGGCCGCGACCTGGAGCCCGGGCACACGACCGAGTCCGGCGGTCACCTCCTCGGCCATCCCATCGCTGAAGAACTCGTCGGCGCTGTCGGGGCTGGCGTTCACGAAAGGGAGGACCGCGATCGAGCGGGGTCGCGGCTCCGGCGCCGCGGCGGCCGGCGTCGGTGCCGTGGCCGTGTACCGGAGCCAGAGCGTGAAGGCGAGGAGGCCGAGCACGGCGAAGGAGAAGAAGGCCCAATGGGGCGACAGACGACGCACGGTGGCGACGCGCTCCCGGTGGACGGTGTCGCCCGCCGGGGGAAGCGGTTGTCGTGGTGGTGGATCGGTTACGTGGGCCACGCGTAACTATAGGCCCCTCGAGGCACCGGGGACCAGCAGCCTCCCCTGGAGTTCCCCCTAGCCCGACGATGGCCTGAGGCATAGAGTAGAGAACGGCCCATCCTCGGCCCCATCGAATGGGGCGGTCCCATGCACATTCCAGGCGATCTGATCGTGCTCGCCACTCCGGTCGACCTGCGTCCGAGCACGGCTTCCTAACACCACGGTTCCAGATGGGCGCGAAGGAGACCTGGTACGACGTGAAGCTCGTGGGCTCGGTGTACAAGGGAAAGGTGAAGCACCCCAAGCGTCCGGACCTCGGCATGTTGCCCGCCGCACTCACTCCGTCCCAGCCGTTCGGCGAGCTGGCCGCCAACGAGATCGTCGTGCAGTATGCGGCCGTGACCGCCGGCAACAGCAGCTGGGCGGCGGCGGCACCGCTGATGCCGGGTGAGCGAGCGATCTTCATCTTCCGGCGGTGCTACTACTGTCTTCCGATCGGCGGGCTGGCAACCAGTCGGGGGCCGTATTACAAGGCGAATGCGCTGGTGGCACTGGGGCGGGCGAGCAAGCTGGCGCCTGCCGAGTGGGAGCGGCTGGCGGAGCGACGGTAGCTCCGCGCCCGCTCGCCGACCCGGCGCAACAGGCCAGTGGCGGATGCGTGGTGGACGAACGGTGGGCCGACGGCAATGCACGAGAATTTGGCGAGCCTGCAAGAAGCGCTCGGTAATCGCTACCGGCTCCTCCGCGAGCTTGGTAGCGGTGGTATGGCTGCCGTCTATTTGGCGGAAGACACCGAGCGCGGCGAGCGCGTCGCCGTCAAGGTGCTTCGGCGCGAGCTGACCGCCATCCTGGGGACCACCCGTTTTCATCGCGAGATCGAGATCCTCAGCGGGCTCCAGCACCCGAACATCGTCCCGGTGCTGGACTCCCGTCAGGCGGGAACGCGGCTCTACTACGTGATGCCATTCATTCCCGGGGACAGTGTACGTGCCCGGCTGGAACGGCAGGGACCATTCCCCGTGGAGGACGTGATCCGAATCGCGAAGGATATTGGCGAGGCGATCGACTATGCGCACGAGCACGGTGTGCTGCACCGCGATATCAAGCCCGAGAACGTGCTGTTCGACGGACCGCGAGCGCTGGTCTGCGACTTCGGAGTGGCCCGTGCAATCGAGGCGGCAGGAGGCGAGTTCAGCTCCTCCAGCGGTCTTGTCGTCGGCACGCCGACGTACATGAGCCCGGAGCAGGCTACCGGAGGCGAGGTGGATCAGCGATCCGACGTGTACTCCCTCGGGTGTGTGATCTACGAGATGCTCGCGGGCGAGCCGCCATTCGCAGGCCCGACCGCCCAGGCCGTCCTCGCGCGAAAACTCAGCGAGCCGCCGCGGGACCTGCGAACCGTACGGCAGGACGTATCGGCCGCAATGGAGCGGGCGGTGCTTCTCGCCATGGAGAAGGACCCGGCCCGACGGCCGGAGAGCGCTAGCACGTTGGTAGGAATGCTCACTTAGGGCACGATATCCAACGGAGTGCTCAGTGCCGGCTCGGTACCCGGCTCTCTGCCCTGAGGACGAGATTCGCGCCGGGCTTCGGAATGCTCGGCCACGAGGTGATCCACCGGGACGTCGAGCCGGGCAACATTCCTGCTCGGCGACGATCGCTCGCTGGTGTGCGACTTCGGCATTGCCCGGGCCGTCGAGTTGGGGCGGCCGCGGACGGCGGCCGAGCTGGTGGCGCGGTTCGCCGCCGGTGACCGGCCGGCCTAGGTGCGGGCGCTCGCTCGGGCCATCTAGCTATAGCCAATTCTACGGCGTATTGTGGAACACACTCAGTATTACGCAAAATTCACGGTACGGTGATCAAGTTGCCATTGTCCCCCACCGAGGTCTCGTGTGGGCGTCACCGTGATGGACCAGACTGAACGCCTGCGGGCCGCGCTCGCGGACCGCTACGAACTCGATCGTGAAGTCGGGTCCGGCGGGATGGCCCATGTCTACCGCGCCCATGACCGGCAGCACGATCGGGACGTCGCGATCAAGGTGCTCAAACCCGAGCTGGCCGCGGCGCTCGGCACCGAGCGCTTCCTGCGGGAAATCCACATCGCGGCCCGCCTCCAGCATCCTCACATCCTTCCGCTTTACGACTCGGGCGTCGCCGACGGCTTCCTGTATTACGTCATGCCGTACGTCGAAGGCGAGACTCTCCGTGACCTCATCCGGAGGGAGAAGCAGCTTTCGCTCGGGAACGCCATTCAGATCGCCAGGGACGTGGCCGAGGCCCTGAGTTACGCCCACACGCATGACGTGCTCCACCGCGACATCAAGCCGGCCAACATCCTGCTGAGCGGGGAGCACGCCGTGGTCGCAGACTTCGGCATCGCGAAGGCGATCTCGGCGGCGGACGAGGAAGCCCTGACGGGGACCGGGATCGCGATCGGCACGCCCGAGTACATGAGCCCGGAGCAGGGAAGCGGAGAGCAGGGGGCGGATCGGCGCTCCGACATTTATGCCCTCGGTTGTGTGCTCTACGAGATGCTGGCGGGGCAGCCGCCGTTCACCGGTCGGACGGCGCAGAGCATCCTGGCGCGGCACCGGCACGATGCGCCCCCGTCGCTGCGGGTGGTTCGGCCCGCGCTGCCGCCGGAGATCGAACAGGCAGTGGAGACCGCGCTGGCCAAGGTGCCGGCGGATCGGTTCGATACGGCCCAGGAGTTTGCCGAGGCACTGGCAGGCGCCACCCAATCAGGGACACGGACGGCGAGCAGGGAGACCCGGCCAGGACGCGGACGGATAACGGCCGCCGCGGCCGCCCTGACCGCACTGGCCGTGGGCGGAATCTGGTGGACGGTGCATACCCCTGACGGGGCCGCCGATCCGTACAAGGTGATGGTTTTCCCTCTGGTGGATCACGCTGCAGACAGAGGTCGAACCGGTGCCGGCGAGGAAGTCGCCATCATGATCGGCAGCGCCCTCGAGCATACGGAGCCGCTCAAGTGGATCGACGGGTGGAGTTCGCTGAACTCCACCCAGCGGAGTGACACCCGGCTCCTCACCACCCAGGCGGCGCGGGAGATCAGCCGCAGCCGGGGCGCCCGATACTACATCGACGGGTCGATCGTGCGCGCGGGCGATTCGGCGACAATCGTCCTACGGTTGAATGATGCACAGGGTGACTCGGTGGTGACCCAGAAGAGCAGTACCGGGCCATCGACGGGCGCAGGCGTCGCGGAGCTCGGGCTGCGGGCGGCCGTGGGTCTCCTTCCGGCACTGGTGGACCCGGGCCGCTCATCGGCAGGGGCCACGCTCGCCGCGTTCGCGGACCGCCACCCGGCAGCGATCGCCAACTGGCTACAGGGCGAGCGCGAGTATCGCCGATCCCAGTTCGTGGGGGCGCTCCGGTATTTCCGCCGCGCTGTCGAAGCCGATTCCAACCTCGCGGTGGCTGCCTTGCGTGGCGCCGAGTCCGCCAGTTGGGCCGAGCGATGGGACGAGGCGCCCGCGCTGGTGGAGCTGGCGCTGCGCCACCGCGATTATCTCCCCAAGCGGTATCAAGACTTCGGGAGCGGGTTACGTGCCTACTACAGTGGAGAGGCCGACTCGGCGGTTGCGTATTTCTCGGCGGCTCTCGCCGCGGACTCCTCGTGGAGCGAGGCCTGGATGGCCCTGGGGGAGACCTTTAGTCATCTCCTTCCGAGGACGGCAGGGCCGGTGGACTCGCTGACGGAGGCCGCCTTCGAGGCCGCACGTCGGTCGGACACGACCTTCACACCGCCACTCTTCCATCTC
>Ga0247824_10001601_pt1 | contig 12419 bp, 17 predicted proteins | sample 13C_PalmiticAcid_FD_194412 | JGI IMG/M metagenome (GOLD analysis project Ga0247824, IMG submission 194412) | Soil microbial communities from agricultural site in Penn Yan, New York, United States - 13C_PalmiticAcid_Day48 | ecosystem: Environmental > Terrestrial > Soil > Agricultural land...
ACCCTTCTCGATTACCCCCCCCCCCTCCTCTCTCTCTACGTCTCTGATTTCCACACGCATGTTGCAAGCTGGACAGCAGAAAGCTAACCTGCTTGGCCATTGGGGCCTATACGCTTACAATTAGCCATGGACACGGACAAGATCAAGATCTTTGGTGCTCGTATCCGTGTCGAGGGAACCGGCAAATTGGAAGAGCTGGAGCGTGCTGAGCGTGAAAAGATGCGCGCCAAGGTTGAAAAGATCAAGGATCACGGCATTACCTGCTTTGTCAACCGTCAGTTGATCTACAACTGGCCTGAGCAGCTGTTTGCAGATGCTGGTATCATGTCAATTGAGCACGCCGATTTCGATGGTGTTGAGCGTTTGGCCTTGGTCACTGGAGGAGAGATCACCTCGACCTTTGATCACCCTGAATTGGTTCGTCTCGGACACTGCGATGTCATTGAGGAGGTTATCATTGGTGAAGACAAGGTAAAGGAGAGCTGCCATCAGGATTCCTTTGATTGCCCAAATGCATTGCCGATAAAGACACTGACATTCCTCCCCCCTTCCTCCTCTTTATCTCTCTCTCATCCCTTTTTTATGCTACCTAGTTGATCAAATTCTCTGGTGTTGCAGCAGGCGAGGCATGCACTGTCGTCCTTCGTGGCGCTACCCACCAGCTCTTGGATGAGTCGGAGCGTTCGCTTCACGACGCTCTCAGTGTTCTCTCACAGACCACCCAGGAACCCAGGACAGTTCTCGGAGGCGGATGCTCAGAGGTGTTGATGTCCAAGGCAGTGGACGAGGTGGCTGCCAAGACAGCAGGCAAGCAACAGGCTGCCATTGAAGCCTTCTCGCGTGCTCTTCGTCAAATGCCCACCATCTTGGCGGACAATGGAGGCTACGACAGCGCGGATTTGGTCGCCAAGCTCAGAGCTTCCCATTACGAGGGTAACAACACTCATGGTCTCAACATGGATCTCGGCACCGTTGGTGACATGCGCGAGTTGGGCATCACAGAGTCGTTCAAGCTCAAGCGTCAGGTATTGCTCAGTGCTTCCGAGGCTGCAGAGATGATTTTGAGGGTGGACGACATTATCCGTTGCGCACCAAGACAGCGTCAAGGTTAAATTGGGGTGGAGCCAAAAAAAAAAAAGTAGTACACACCCCCTCTTCCCACGACGATAAAAAACAACATGATCGATTGATCCCAGATAGAGAGACGAAGGAAACACCAGCTTTTGTTATACTAAAAGGAACTGCAAGTGAGATATGTTGGGGGGGTTTTTTTTATTATCCGGATGAAAGAGAGAGAGAGTGTGTGTGAGTGTGAGAGCTATGTGACAAAACTTGCAGTGTCTGCCTAGGAGCAGCGATCAAGTGTAGGAGAGAGAGAGAGAGAGAGGGAGAGAGGGCCGTTTCAAAAGGCAAACAGGAGCGACATTGGAAAAGGAGGACTTGGTATGATTTCGCAGGAAGCAGACGTGAAGATCATGAATCAAAAGGGAAGGGTGAAGGGTGAAGGGTGAAGGGTGAAAGAGAGAGTGTGTGAGAAGGGAAGGTATCTATTGTCCTCCTCATCCGCGGCAGCTTGATCCGAACGGGAATCCACAGACGGCGCAGTACACGAGATAGACAAGGAACTATATCCGAAACAAGACATTAAGAGTGGGGCAGTGGTGTGAGACCGATGATGCACAGCGGAATCACATTCTGGCAAGGCCACAAATGCTCCATCACTTACCAGGATAACTCCTGCCAACGCCAGTGTCAACTTCATGTTCTTATACCACATGGCTCGCTATGAGGATATGGTGACGATTCAATGGTCAGTACGGACAAAATACGAGGTCCAAGGTTCTGCAGGTGCTCCATCCTGTCTCCCGTATTGGTATTCGTTTTCTCACCTTGAGCGCAACGCTTCGCTTCTTGAAGGCATAGGCCTGCTGGTTAAGGTTGTCTGTCTTGTCCACAAGCAGCTCAATACGCTCACCACGCTCCAACACGCGCTCTATAGATGGAATAGGGGAAGAATTTGGGTCAGATTACGTAGCGGGAAAAAGTCACTTGGTCCATCAAGATCATCTAGCCGAACCATGGTAGCACACGCAACACCGCACAACCGCTACAACACACGACAGGTATCCATGCAAGAAGGGAAGAGAAGGTACTCACCAATGTTGTGCACCATGACATCCTTGACTTGTTCAATCTCGCCATGCACTTGTCTGATCCTGTCAACATTCGGGTTGGTCGAGTAGTATTCCTGCAAGTCAGAGAGGGGGTAGGTGTTAAACAGAATGGTTCAAAAAAGGAAGCGAACCATGTTGTCCAAAAGTGATGATCGGTGCCTTCTCTTCTCCTTTCTCTATCCTTACCATCTGCTTGGCAATGGTCTTTGAGAATTCGTTCATGGCATATGGGACCAAAGAGTTGAGGGCCCTTTCTTGTCCATACTGTTCCAAGAACTTTGTCTTGATATCCTGCAAAAACGCAAACGGAATCCGACGACCAAACGAATCGTCCGCCATGCACATGTAGGTCAATCCATCCTCGCAAATATAGTGGAACAGGTATCTGTATTTCACACAGGGAAAGGTTACCAAGGAGGTGAAGGGTTTAAGGAGGAGAGAGGGAGCAGGTGAGGGGTTAATATGGTGCCATCGTGATGTTGGCGAAAAAGGGAGTGTACCAGCTGGAGCCCTTTTTTTTGGTGGCCAAACTCCAACTGGGTCTTTACCTGTCGTAGACGTATGTGAGTTTGGAGTTGTTAGGCGGGATCTTCTCGAGAATGGCCTCCGTCACTACACCAGACGTGTTGAACAGTTCGTTTTAGGGCAAAAAAGACAAAAGGAAGGGCATGGGTTGTCAGTCAGAGCTGTCTTCTCATGCGCTTCAACTTTTTGCTTGGCGAGAATGAGTGTATGCATAAGGTCGGCTGAATACCTGTGGTGAAGTTGCCGCTAGAGTTGGTGAATTCCGCGAGGATAACGGTTCGCCGGGCGATAAGGGCGTAGATGATACTCATAGTGATCGACCAGGAGGCGAGGGCGAGTGCAATGAGGAAGAGAGGAAGGTGAAAAAGCGAAAAAAAGTGAAAAGGAGAGTACGTGGAGTGTATTATTGAAGAAAGTCGATTGTGAGAGAAAGAGCAAAAAAGAAAAAGCCAAGGCCACACCGTCATGCAAAAACGCGGCCTTGCCAAATCCGACCTGTCCCATGCACTGTTTGCATGTTTGCATGTTTGCATGTTTGCATGTTCGCATGGCCACTTCAGCCTCCCTCCCGGTCCATGGCTGCTCTAGCTGATCGCTTTGGCCACATCCTTGCCTGCCCACCAGAGCCATACTCGAAGCAAACCCTCCACCGCCCACAGCCGCCACCGCATCAAGAGGCTGTCTCGCAGGTAACCCAAGCTGCGCGACAGAGTGGGTGCGCCCCCAAAGAGGTACCACCGATTCTTAGGCCCTAATCCCAGCTGCTTCCCTTGTGCTCTCGTTGCTGAGGAACTGTTCTCGTCTTGTTCATCCTCAACACCATACCACCACGAGGCGATTCGACCAAACCGTCCATTCAATCGGTCCCGTCGTCGCTGCTCTCGTCTCAATCGGCGTGTCTCTTCCTCCTCGCGGGTCTCAGACCACACACCCTTGGTCGCATACATGGCGTACACATGGAAGCGTTCAACGTTCTCGCCACCAAGCTGTTGGTGGATACCGCGCGTCAGGTTGATTGTTCTAAAGACCAGCAGCATATCCCGAGGCAGGCTCTCCAAGAACTCGAATACGTCCGCCATTGTCACGTTCTTCATCGACGAACGGACTTCTCGCTGTTGCTCGGTAGTCATGCCTTCGCCAATCTTTTGGGTCGAATTGGCAGGCCGCTGGATGAAGATGAGAGGGAGGAACCCGATGTAGTGTTCAGGGATACCAATCGTGGTGGAAGCAACGCCGAGCAGTTCTTGATCGTTTAAGATGAGTGCACGCCAGAGCTGGCAGTAATGGTATCGGAAAGTATCATCCAGGTTGCGATAGAGTCCATGGTCTAGCAGGACAAAACGGCTCTTTCCAGTGTGTTGATCCTTGTCGACAAGGATGTTTCCTGCCTAAGATTCAGCATAAATCGCATCCAAGTGTTGTGAGTATAACCCAGGCTCGATTTCCTACCCAGCCTATCTGTCGAGCAAAGAGCATCCAGATGCCAGTTACTGTACGTACATGTGGATCGCAATGCACTACGCCGTGTTGGAAGATCATCTCTGCAAACACCTCGAGCAACGTGGTTCGCACCCACTTTGGCGAGACACCCAGTTTTTGAAGACCTTCAAGATCGTTCACCTTGACTCCCTGAATGAACTCCATGGTCAAGATCTTCTTGGTCGATAAGTCCCAGTAGATCTCGGGCACGTAAAAGTCTGTGCGTTTTCTGAACCTTTCCTTGGTAGCTTCCCCATTCCTGCCCCGTGAAAGAATGAGCATGATCGGGTTAGGCTTTTCTTCTTTTCCCTCCACCACATTTCTGTCGCGTTGGATCATCTTCATGCTAGCTTGTTTACCTGGCCTCGATAGTAAAGTCAAACTCGGAGATGAGGTTTTCCCGGAACTCTTCCACGACCCAACCAAGCTCGAACTCGGGGAATAAGAACCCTACCATGTTGGAAAGCGTCTGCATCGTCCACATATCGGCTAGCAACAACGGAAACAAAAAAGGATGCGATCCTTTTGTTAGAGTGAAGCTCAGGACCCCCAAATCAATCACAATAAGCATCATCCCTCACTGATCCATGCTTACTCTGGAAGAGTCGAGACACATCGTTGTATTGGACCTTGACTGCTGCCACTCTTCCATCCTTGGTCACAGCTCGGTGAACCTGAGCCAAACTGGCTGCTGCCATAGGAACAGACTCAAACTCTTGAAACAGATCGAGAGGGCGTTGACCAAACTCTTCCAGAAAGACCTGTTCAACCTCCTTCATACTCTTGTATGGTGCTCGATCTTGGAGCACTGACAACGTGTTGGTATACTCGGGTGGCACCACATAAGTCAGAGAAGCGACATGTTGTCCAGCTTTACAATAGATTCCGGTGTTGAGGCGACACAATTCAAGCAGTCTGTCTGCACTACGTTGATGTACAACCTTGCGTGCCGCCTTGTAAGTATCAGTCGTATAGCCCTCGGATGCATATCGGAGATGCAATAGCTTGTAATCCGCCATGCAGAGACATCTATGTAACAGGTTTAACAAGCATGGATCAGCACACGAACTTCCTAATATGTTACTTCCATCCAACCTGGTATGTATGACGATCGATTACGTTACCCAGTAACGAAGGTTGCCGTCGATCGAAACAGGCCCGCGCTGTAGAGGGTGGTTTGTTCTCGGAAGGACGGGCTCCAGGCTATACCCACGGCCGCGATCACAGTGCCAAGACCCAATCCGAGCCATAAGCCTTGCTTGATTCGCCGTCTGAGAGATCCGGGCGTGTTGAATAACCCTGGCGGAGGAGGAAAAGGCACCTGTTTTGATGCGGTGGTACCCTTGGATCGGGCATGGACACCTTCAAAGCGCAGTCCTCCCGCTCGGCATCCAGTAGGGATCCCTGGTATTGATGGGGCAGTATGGTATGTGGTGATGAATCTTGCTCTCGTCCATAGGAGGCGATCATCCGATACAGGTGTCCTGATCGGCGTTGTAGCTGTTGCGAAGAGCTGGTTTACGCGGGGCGACTGGCAGTGCTTTGACCAAAGCGGTGTGGAGACATGCCTCGCGATGCGGACGAGAGCATGACTCCGATGAAGGGTCGGCATACCCAGTCTAAGGGGAGTCTGCTTTGCCACTGTCCGGCGTGTGTAGAGAGAGAAGGGTGTTTGTTGTGGAGGGTATGAATGAGGGAGGGAAAGGAAGAGGTGCTGCGAGAAAGTGGAGCAGAGACCCACAAAAAGGGTCTCTTGGGGTGTTTTGGTGTTGCGGAATGCAAACCGCGTGGACCCCACAAGCAATATGGGTTGCAAGGTCCTTGCCCCTCTTGTTGTTGAAACAAAAGACACCACCACACCTTTGCATCCACACATCAATGGAGTGAGCCAACGAGTATACACCCCTGTCCCATCTACATGGTGTATCTACCGGACACGTCGAAACAAGAATCATGGGGGGGACGATCGCAGCACGTGTTCTTCATGTGTTGGCAGATCGAAGTGACAATCGAAACTCGCTCTTCCCCCCCCAAAAAACTCGCTCTCGGCGGCCTCGCTTCTTCCTTCTCTGCTCCTTCTGATCAACATATTCCTCAACACCATGGACATCCTGCAGTGCTTCACCGAATCGCGCCACAGCGTCGACATGAACGACAAGTTCTTCATGCTCTCTATGGCCTCCATCGTCTTCAACCCGACCTTCTGGAACATCGTCGCAAGGAAAGGTCCGTCTTTGTAATCACTTGACTCACCACCAGTTGGAGCCAGGCGGCGACTATGGCTACACACTTCATGCCCAACACCTACAAACGTCGCTCGTACTGACTCTCGCAACTGTCTCTCTCGCCGACTGGATCGCATTAGAGTATCGTTCAAAGTTCATTACACGCATCTTCGGAGGCAATGGTCTTTATGGATGCTATGCTTTGGCCGCCACCATCTTTACCCTGGGTTTGATCCGCGATGCCATGTAAGGACACACACACCTCTCGAACCCAGGCTTGGGTTCTCTCTAGCCATGACGATACGTTCCATTATTGGATCCGCAGATTCCATGAAATGATCACTCACCCCCATCTCTCTATGTCTTGTCTTACTCAGTTTCAAGTACGCAATTGACCGTCAACCCGAAGCCGAGTGCATGAAGAACCCTGTGATCCAAGCCATTGGCTTGCTCCTCTTGGGTGTTGGAAACCTCTTTGTGTTATCTTCCATGTGGGTCCTTGGTGTCACTGGCACATATCTAGGTACCGAATCGTCTTTCAAAATCTGCTACTGTAGCATGTTACAGTCATTTGAAACCAATTGGCATGTATGATCGACTAACGCAATATCCGCACTATGGGTATAGGTGACTACTTTGGCATCTTGATGGAAGAGCGCGTCACCTCGTTCCCTTTCAACGTTAACGAGAATCCCATGTACAATGGTACTGTCATGATCTTCATGGGAACCGCCATCTAGTACGTATCAAAGGACATTTTATCAAAAGGATCGAGCCTTAGCCCCACGTTCACGAGGAATTAACACAGCTATCTCAATTACCTAGCTCATTGAGACCCGCCGGTATTTACCTGTCTTGTATCGTTCACCTTGTCTATATTGTTGCCTTGAAATTCGAGGGGTAAGCAGAACAAATTCGCCAATTGCAACAGGACCTATCCTTGCGGACGATATTCTTACGAATGCTGCCAAATTCCCCAACTTAGACCCTTTACGACTCAGATCTACGTGAAACGCGATCAGGAGCGTGCAGCAGCAGCCAAGACGAATGGCGTTAAGAAGCCCAGCAAGGCGGGATCGAAGAAGGATTTGTAAAGTCCCAATTGCTATCCACTGAGCAGGAGAGTCAGAGCAAGAAAGAATGGGTGGATGAATGGGTGAGGAGAGTCGAGATACAGCGAGAAGAGAGACACCTCGCGATGGTTGTTAGATAAACATTTGATCCTCGATCTTGTTGCTAGAACATACATAAACATGCAATGTTGCGAATCAATGAATCAATTTGCAAGGCCCAGAAGAGCGATATGAAGGGACGACTGCGTTTTTGTTTATCCTGGAACCGCGCGACTCTGTTCTTTGCTTTGCTGCACCACTTCCTTCTTCTCACTGTGCCTTCTAGCAACTAGCATTGCTTGCATTTGAATCCCGCAGCTCTCTCTCTATAGTCACCTCCCCTTGTTACATCATTCCTCTCATTCCCCTGAACGCCATGCCTAAGGAGCCCAAGGTGCCAAAGGAGAACAAGGTGCTCAAGGAGACCAAGCCTCCGAGGGAACAAAAGGAGACCAGGCTGCCAGTGAAGGACACCAAACCAAGGGAGACAAGAGAGCCGAAAGAGAACAAGGATGAGCCCAAGGCACCCAAGGAACACATCCCAAGGCTGGAGGGATATCAAAAGATGGAAAAGATTGGCGAGGGGACATATGGTGTCGTCTACAAAGCATAGTAAGTATACCATCCGCATGCACGGCCAGGACCAAAGCACGAGTCCATCTGGACACATGTATGCCCTAACTTGTGCGTGTGTGTGTGTACCTTCTATTTCTTGATAGTCAAAGTGGAACTGATAAGGCCGTTGCATTGAAAAAGATTCGCTTGGAGAATGCAGATGAAGGTATGGATTGTCAAATGCCTACGAACTAACGGATAGGGCCCAAGCGAAAATCTAACCTGAACTCATGGGCCAATCCTCATCTTAGGTGTACCGAGCACAGCCATCAGGGAGATCTCACTGCTTAAAGAATTGAAGCACATCAATGTTGTCCAGTAAGTGACCGGAAGGATAGATTTTGTTCATTGGCTTGTTCCGTGCTTGACAATCGCCTTCATTGAGTGAGGGGTGCCAAAATGAACAACAACTAAAAAATACACATCTGTGGATAGGTTGCTTGATATCATTCATGACGAGACCAAGTTGTATCTGGTCTTTGAATTCTTGGAATTGGACCTGAAGAAGTATGTTGATAAGGTTCACATCACGAGAGGAGGAGGAGCTGGTTTGCCTATACACCAGGTCAAGGTACGCCAGTCCGATCACTTATGAACGTATCTTGCTTAGCCTTATTGGTTTCATTTGATCTTGTTTCCCATCACCTCTCAATCTTGATTAGATCCATGACCTGCTCCCTTACCATCAGCATACACAATGCTTAATATCTCTCACTAACGTTGCTGCCTTTTGTCGTTTTGTTGTCTGCATAGGAACTCCTTTTTCAATTGCTTCAAGGAGTCGAATTCTGCCATGGACGACGCATCCTCCATCGGGACCTGAAGCCGCAGAACCTGTTGATTGACGACAAGCAGACACTCAAGCTAGCGGATTTCGGCCTGGCACGCGCTTTTGGGATTCCTCTCAGAACATATACCCATGAAGTCGTTACACTTTGGTATCGTGCGCCTGAGATCTTGCTTGGTTCGCGACATTACTCGACGGCGGTTGACATGTGGAGTGTGGGCTGTATCTTTGCCGAAATGGTTACCAGAAAGGCGCTCTTCCCAGGTGAGAAGGCTGCCAAAAAAAAAACACAAAACTCCAACAACACGTCCGGCTGTTCATTCAGTCATTCATTCTCGCTCTCTCTCATTCTCTCGGAACTCACACACTTTTTTGTATAATTCGATGTTCTGGTAGGCGATTCCGAGATCGATGAACTCTTTAAAATCTTCAAGATTAAAGGAACGCCTAACGACAAGCTATGGCCAGGTGTTCAAGAGCTGAAAGACTGGAAGCCATCCTTTCCAATATGGAAACCTCAAACACTGGACTCCGTGGTCCCACATCTTGATCCCCAAGGACTCCATCTGCTCGGTCAAATGATTGAATACGACCCAGCTCAACGAATATCAGCCAAGCGAGGTAATCAAGATTGGGCGAAGCACGATGAGACTTGTTTTTGTATTGGGATCCATGATCACAGTCTTGACACTTGGAGGGTATGGCTGACCATTCTTTCTGAAATTTATCTTTTAGCGTTACTACATCCGTTTTTCGACGAGTTGAGGCAACCAATGCAGCAGCAGCAGCAGCAGAACGGAACCAATCCGCCTAGAGCCGACCTGAGACGTTACTGATCGTAACCTGGAACCACCGAATACACCTATGTAAAGTTGACCTTTGTCAACAAACATTGTTTTCATGACTTAATTGACAGGACCGATTATGGTACATATGATGATAAAACCTTGACATGATTGGGATAATTATTATGTTGATGTGTATGTGGATGTGGATGTGGATGTGGATGTGGATGTGGATGCTGATGCTGATGCTGATCTTAAAAAAAAAAGTAGTTCTATGGATGCAAGGTTTTCCCTCCTCTCCTCTTGTCATTCTACTTGTCGTTGTCGTCATTTTCACTCTCCTCGTCGTCCTCACTTTCGCTTTCACTCTCGCTTTCGGATTCCTCAATAACAATTCGGTTGTTGTTCACAAACAGATCGTCATCCTTGTCACTATCACTGTCACTGTCACTGTTTCGACCCGATCCATTGGCTCCTGTGCTTCGGTCGTCTAATTGATCCTTAAAGGGCCAGGTGCCTTCTTGTTTGTACCGTTTGATATGATCCGGAAAGAGAACTGCCACAATATCTCCTCCAACTTTGGTCTTGTCCTCTTCCTCTGCAGGTTGGATAACGACATAGCCTCCTAAATGACCACATCCAAGATATGTATCAGAATAAAGTGTGTGTGGGTTTGATCCGGTCTCTTATCATCACTGTAAAACACTAGGCGCCCACTGGGTTGACAATAGAAACATAACGGCGATGGTGGTCTGAAGAGAAACTGACTGACCTCGTTTCACCCATACGAGACTCCTGAATTTAGGTGGGAGGTTGACAAGCATTTGGTCGCCATCCTCAAACTGAACTTCATGGACGTTGTTTCCCCTGGCACCGATGACCTTTGCAAACCGCTGACCGTCTTCGAGCTCATGAAGGTCGGTCAAAATATCACTCGACGCTTGTACTCTCCTGGACATGGTGATAGAATCTGATAGGTCGTAGTTTCTAAGCGCTTCTGGTATTCTCTTGGGTTAACGTCTTCCTGGTTTCCTGCGTCGTTTGATCCTTTGAGACGGACGAACTGATCTCCTGAGCAAGTGTAGCGTGTAAAAAAAAGAAAGTGAGCTTTGTTTTGGCCCCTCATGTGGTGGAGATAGTGACGCACTCTTTGGTCACGAGAAAAATCGACAGTGCTGCATTGCTACACGCTTCCACCCTACCCTCCCTTCTTCACACACTTCTTGCACACACTTCTCGCAACCATGAGCGGCCTCTTGATCGTCTTTGTCCTCGCTATCGTCGTGGCTCTCTGCGCGGCGTCATACCTCTTCACTCCTCGCGGACCAAACCAAACGTAACTACTTGCCCACCGCTTACCTCGTTCTACCCCAGGAAGGACGTTTCTGCCCCTGGCCGAACTCGCCTGGGGGTTTTCGTCAAGACAAGCAAGGCAGACAGAGCTATCCGTTTCCTAACACCATACCCAACCTCCTTGTCCGCTTCTACTTGGCTAGTGTGATTCGCACCGCGTTGATCATGACACTTGTCTCTTGTTACTTGATGTAAGTCGCTCATCTTTCACGCAGAAACTATTCGCCCCTACAAAGTGCACGTTACGCTTCGTCACCTGCATTTGATCACACGCAATGTCCTGTACAGGGGCAATACTGACAACCACCCTGTCTCTCTCTGACCTTAGGTGGGCTATCACATACCTGGCGCAATTGCACCCCCTGATTCAGCCAATGCACAGCAAGATTCGACCCCATCAACCAGTGGAGCACCACTCCCTTTAGATAACAGCGGTCGTCAAGGACAGTTGAGGATGTGGGACGAAAAGAGGAAAAGCAACGGACGCGTTCGAGATAGAATGCAGAGCGGATTTAGGACCTTCAGGATCGCCATACTGGATCGAGGGGGGGGGGAGCTCATCCTCCGTCATCCATGTGGTGGGATGTATACCTATCAACCACAGGCTGCCAATACAAATCGCTCGATGAGATTCCGATGCCCACCTTCTTTCACCAACTACAACCTCTTCCCCCGGTCGCGGATCTCAATTGTACAATAAAAAATCCGTTTCTGCAATTGCTTCTCTCTTTCTGAGATTTTTCAGTCGTCTTCGTTCTTCTTGTATCGACATTTCTCCTCTCTAGCCAAGCATACTGCGCTTGCGACCTCTTTGGCGAACTATTGTTGAAAAAAGTCGTGACAACAGCGCGTTAGGAACCGAAGGAATCGACATTCCGCATTTGCGCTAAAGATGCCCCACGAAAAAGCCATCTGTTTTTTACCATCATCCAGCTTCTTGAGGATCTGTTTGGATGCCTTGCAACTTTCACCATAAGCCTCGATGATTTGTGCAAACTACACAGTAGTAAGAGTCCCCCCCCATTCATCAAGTTAGCCATCCAATCGATCTTCACGCATAGCATTCCTGTCAAAGTAGCAAGACAAACCAAAACAAAAACCCTCCTGTCCTTTACCATGACTTCAGTATTGGGATGTGTGCTGGAAAAGGCGCGCTCCAGAACATAGAGATCGACAGCTTTGTCCTCGACCAGTTGACTAACATAACTCAGTCCAAAATCGATCAAGACCACCGATCCCGAGTCCTGTCGCATCAACAAGTTGGACGTGGTCAAATCGCCATGGATGACGTCGATATTATGCATCAACCCAAGGGCACGACCAATTTCGCCTGCCACCTTCTTTTGCGCTTCTGGTCCTTGTCC
>Ga0247824_10001603_pt1 | contig 12415 bp, 12 predicted proteins | sample 13C_PalmiticAcid_FD_194412 | JGI IMG/M metagenome (GOLD analysis project Ga0247824, IMG submission 194412) | Soil microbial communities from agricultural site in Penn Yan, New York, United States - 13C_PalmiticAcid_Day48 | ecosystem: Environmental > Terrestrial > Soil > Agricultural land...
CTGGTCCCTCTCATTCCTATCCTGCAGACATCAAGCGCGCCGATGGATCCTAAAAAAAAAAAAAACACAACTCTGGCCCTTCATTTTCATCGCAACACCCTCATGTATAGTATAGTGCCTATTTAGACAATAAGATGAATACTTAAGATGTCAAATTTTGATCTTGCACAGATGTCGGGGGCCGTAATGGTTTGACCAGCACATAGCTGGGCTGCATAGTTTAGCGACGAGCGCCTGGTGGTCCTCCGAGAGCATAATGGATGCCCCCCCACAATGCCGATATTGAAGGCGGCATGCTGGTCCCTGTTTGTTTGTGGTATTGCACCCATGAACGAAGGGAAGGACAGCTGGGGTTCCAGCACACAAGACCCTCCGTTGATGCCTACATTCCTCGATCGAGCCACCCTTTAGGCGCCTAGATCCCGCTTTTTGTAGTGTACAGAAACAATAGCTGCATGTTTTTGCTTGTCCGATATTCCGGCGTTATTGCTGCCATAGTGTATCTGCTATGCTCCTTTCGGAACCTCTTGCCTCCTCTTTGTGCAAAACCCTTGATACGCGACCTCCACTCCTGTGCCCGCATCCCCGATGCAATGGGTGGGGATCATGACTGCGCGGCTTGGCTCGTGGTGGTGGTTCTGGCGGTCGATCCGACAGATCCAACGGTTTTGGGGGTGGTTCTGGTAGCGGGTCCGTTGGAAGAGGCAATGCAGTCGGATCCATCAGTGGTGGCAAGGGGCGAGGTTCCAGAGATGCTGATACGTGCTGTGCAGTCGGTGAAGGGACCGATGGTACGATGGCTCTCCTTCAATGGGTCCTGCAAGAATTTTTTTCTTTCAGCGCTGGCAAACTTGCTGTTACGCACGAGCAGTTCTTAGTTCTTGGTGGTGAAGATCGTGCCGTCGCCATCATCCTGAAGTCTCAAATGATCGGATAGTCGGGCCGTGTTTGCGTCTGATGACTTGGGCATTGTATTGTCGACATTGTCCATCGAAAGTGCAGAAGTGAACGAATTCCCTGATACCACCCCCAGTGCATCCTTGTATGGCTTGTCGACTCTTTTTTTCTCACGCTTCTTTCGCACCTCAAGAGCATGGGACGTGCAATCCAATTGAGAAGCCGTGATCGAAAAGGCAGGAGGAAGACTGTAAGCAGCCTCAGGTAGCGTGTCTCCTGTCTGATCTCCAAGTATCCAGAATCGGTTGCACTGCGCCTGGACAACGTCGACCGTCAGGGGAGCAGTCCTGCTTATCGTAGCGAGACCGTAATCGGTGCCGCCGAACACGATACCAACCCCCTTCGCTTGATTGCAGGTCTGAGATATCCATGTATTTGGCCTCGTCCACTCGGCACAGGGGTTGGCTCGTGTTGGCTTTTCTCATTTTGGTGCTGGTGCTACTGCTGTTGTTGTTGCTACGGCTGCTTGAAACTACTGGTGCTTGTGCTGTTGTTGTTATTGAACTCTTGTTCTCCCTGTGAATGACTCTGCGCGGCTTTTAGCCTATTATATAGGCTGCTAATTTGTGTCCGGTTGATATTGTTGTGAACGACAATGCCACATTCTGTGATTGATCCCCCATCAGCGAATTCTGGTTGAACAGTTCAACAGCGCCTTCTGCAAAACCGTCAACCCGTGTTCTGATCGAGTTATTGGTATTGCATTCTTTCCTCGTCGTGCCCTTCACGTTAACTCTCTTACCTCTATTGTCGATTCAACATCCATGTCTCAATCAGATCCCGAGAACGAATGGTCCGATCTTTTGAAGATATGTCCTTTTCGGACATGTCATTCTCTGAAGAGTCTATCAGAGAATCCCCCCCAGCACCAAATGGATGAACGGTCATCCCTGCGGCCACTGCAGATCCCTGAGGACCAGGAGAAACGGCCACCCCTGCGGATGCAGCAGAATCCTCAGAATCGAAACCGAATGGAGAAACGGCCATCCCTGCGGCCACTACAGATCCCCAGTTTTCGGGGGTATCGCACAACAACGCGGACCAGGTCAACCTCAGTCTTCGGGACAAGGTTCGAGCCAGTTTTCGGGGGCAACGCCCCGCTATCGCACCGCAGCGCGAACCAGGACAACAACGCCCCCCACCAGCCGATACAGGGACAGTACATGTGCCCTACCTGCCATTGCTATGTGATCCCGAAGCTACCGAAGCTCTCGGTTGAGGATAAGGCCTGGTGTCGCAAGAACGGACTGTGCGACCGCTTGCCACCGAACAGCGAGACTGCCTCTCCTGCATTCCATGCGGATGCAAGGTGCGGGTGGGTAGGCCATAGGTCCAGCGACACCCAGTGGCATGGCCCACAACATAGCACCAAAAAAAAAAAAGAGATACGGCTTGCCGTGTTTGCTGTCATCCATGAAGGTGGTCTTAAGACGTCAGGTATGCTTGCATGGATAGACAGGTAAAAGCGAGAGGGTGCAGTTTCTGTATTACCAGGGACGTCCGCTCATGGTTGTTGATATTGTTGCTGGTTCTGGTTGGCTGAAAATGAACCAATGCTCCATTGGAATGCATGTAGTATATACATTGAACCCACGAATGCTGGTCGGACAATGTCTCCTGGAGTAATAGGGTCATTTTCGTCGCAAAACCACAAAGTTCCTTTTATTGTTGTAAGAGAAAGAAGTGGGGGGAATGAACTCTAGGCGGTGACCAGTTTCGAGTGCTGTGATGTAAACACGCGCAAGCATTGTTCGAGTTCCTCCTTGCGCAATGGCTTGCTGATATAGTCGTTCATGCCCGCTGCAATACACTTTTCTCGATCCCCAGGCATCACACACGCAGTCATCGCAATGATATACGGTCGGTCACCCGTTCCACCAGAGAGATGTTCACGAATGTAGGCTGACGCGTCCAGACCATTCATCTTGGGCATCCACACGTCCAAAAAGATCAAGTCGTAGGGGACCATGTGTCCTTTGTTGCTACCCGGCTCAGTTCCATTCATCGGTGCAGCCGCAAGTGCGCCTTCGTCCTTGGGAACCATTCCAATAGCCGAATCCTGACCATTGCTACTGTCCGACTGATGTCCCCCATTAGACAATGGGTGGACAGGCGTATCTTCTTCAAGTCGCAACGTGGCCATCTTCTTCTCGATCAATTCAACAGCCTCTTGACCATTGTTCGCCATATCCGGCTCCACGCCCAGACGTGCAAGCATCTTGGAGACCACCTTGAGATTCACAGGGTTGTCATCCACCACCAACACCTTCACCTTGGCCATCTTCCGTGCGGTCGACGATGAAGCTGCTGCTGCTGCTGCCATAGAAGGGGATGCATAACCCGCTGCCGAATTGAGTGTACCTGCTGCTGATCCTGCCAGTCGTCTCTTGGGTGTTCCTGATCTAACACCTTTTCCAAGAGGAAGTCGCTTGGTCACAGGTGTTTCCATGGTCTCGTTGGCTCGGGTTCGTGGTTCAGGCTGTGGTTGTTGGTCATGAATCTTGACATCTGCCCCTGATCCAGAAGAAGCCGCCCTGGATCGCGTAGCACGGGGCTCGGGCATATCCCCATCCTTCGAAGGCAGGGCTTGTGGTAAGAGGCTTTCTGGCAAGCCTGCCACGGCTGATGTGGCTGTGGTCGGCATGGCATCGGGCTTCGTCACTGGCGCGTTCGAATCAAGAGGAGGAGTGTCCATGGGATCCCTCGTGTTCGCAATCTCCCTTGTTCCCCTCATAGGAACTGGAGGATGGAGCGAGATGGGCGCAGGCATCGTTCGAATAGAATTGCTGAAAAAGCGGTTCAACGCCAAAGGTGAATCGTTCACGGGGAGCAACTCTTCCACTTCCAGTCCCACATCAACATAGTCCTCCACCAGTGCCTGCAACACCTTGGAATGTCGGATCGGTTTGGTAAAGTACACGGGTGGGGCAAACAGTCCTTTGGGTTTTCGGAATCCGTAAGCGATCACCTTTTCATGCATAGGAGATGCAGCCGACTCGTTGTCACTGCTGCTAAAGTAACTTGTTCGGTTCAAGGAGGGTGCTGGCGATGAGACTCCTGTCGAGAAATGATCAATGCTACTAATGCTCTGTTCATAGGTTGTTGCTTGTGTATGAGGCGTCAGCAATTGACCCGCAGCGAACATGGGTCGAGGGTCGAGTTTCTCCGAGGTCTGAGTCGCCGTCCTGTCCAGTGTCAGAGATGAGGTGGAAGAATCCGAATTGTGGTCGTAGATCATTCCATACGGTTGAGGTCGTCTTTGCGGACTCGACATACGGGAGCGATGCATCAGAGCAGTGTCTTCGCCTGTATCACTGTTTGATATCCGTTCTCCACTCCAACGGGATGCATCTCGTCGAGCATGACCATGGTACGGAGTTGTAACTGACGCCGCTGTCTTCACATCCCTTATATTCTTAAAAATGATCACCGGTATGAGTGGTCGATCCTCCTTTACCTCCATGGCGTTCTCAGGACACTTGGCTGAAGCTGTACGGATGATATCCAAAAGACCTTCAGGTTGGTTGCATGTGGAATCGTTGAGGTCCGTGTCAATGATCAAGGCCTCCATCTTGTTGTGTATCCGTTTGTGAGCTGCGTCCGAGTCCTCCTGTAAGTAGTGCAAGATCTGATCACTTTGTAGAATCTTTACTTGACCCATGTTCCAGGATTCTGCGCGTCTTTTCCATGCCTCGCGCCCCATCTCGGAATCGTCCACAATCACCAACTTTTTTTCCGCAAGCTTGGAGAGTTCGAACTGTTCCTCGTACGTTGAACATCCAACTGGGCTGTTCAGAACAATATTAAAGTAGAAAGTGGATCCGACATTGGGCGTGCTTCGAACCCACATGCTACCGCCCATCATCTCGCTCAACCGCTTACTAATCGCAAGTCCGAGACCGGTGCCTCCATACTCTCTTGTTGTGCTCTCATCCACCTGCGAAAAACTTGTGAAAAGTTTGTCAAAGCGGTTGGATGGAATACCCACTCCAGTATCCTTGACAGCAAAGAGCAATCTGACGGGTTTGGTCGGTGGAGGTGCTAAAGATCCAGAGTTGGAGCGTCCAATGCCAACGGATTCTGTTAACGGTGTGTCGGCTTTGTTCCTTGTCTCTGTAATCACCGGTTTCGAAGTTGTAGAACTGTCCGTTGTTGTATTCCTTGGGGACGGTGGCGAGGTTGCTGTCGAGGCCAGTTGGCTGCCAGATCTTGAAGGTAGTGAGGTGTCAATCTGTCTCTTTTTCAGGCTATTTGAAGGCATCAGCTTGGTTGAATCCACTTTGATCTCCTGTTCATCCTCAAATTTGACCTCAGGCGACTCCATCGTAACAGATACATGGATCGTCCCTTCCTTTGTGAACTTGACGGCGTTGCTCATCAAGTTTAGCAGGATTTGGCGAATACGTGTGACATCTCCCATGATCTCAACAGGGCATCGTCGGTCGATCTCATAGACCAAACTCAGGTTTTTGGCGATGGCTTGAGAATCAATCAAGTTGACAGCAGACTCTACAACAAAACTCAGGTCCAAGAGCCGATTCTCAAGCTTGAGGTTGCCAGATTCAATTTTGGAAAAGTCCAAAATGTCGTCAATCACGGTCATCAGTTGGTTGCCAGAAGACTCGATCGTTTCAGCGCACTCTGCTAGTTCAGGATTCAACTTGGAATCAAGCAAGATCCTGGACATGCCAATGACGGCGTTCATAGGGGTTCTGTACATGTCACAGGATGCAATGAAATGTGAGAATCTGCGACATTTATGTCGTCCATCAAGGGATTTCCAGGGAATGATACATGTCAACGTACCTGATCTCGTGCGACATATTAGCCAAAAAGTTGGATTTTGCTGTTGCTGCCGCTTCGGCTCCCTCCTTGGCCTTTTGGAGGTCAACCAGAAGGCGGTGGGTCGTGGCACGCTCTTCTTCCAACTCGGCTGTCCTCATCTGGAGATTCTTGGTCCTGTCACGCACGAGCTCCTCCATGTCATTGCCATACTTTTCGAGCATAGCCGCCATACTGCTGATAAAGTCGCTCGACTTGTGTGGGTTGATGTCATTGATCCTTGCAAGAATTGCAGTGAAATGGGGTCGACTTGAGGGATCCTTGGAGAGGCACAATCGGATCAGATGATTCATCTGATCAATGTTCTCACGGTCCTCGACAGAGTACATTGAGCCCTCTGGATTGATCAATGTTGGTCGAAGATCTCCTTCTTGAACGAGCTGGAGCACGTTGGGATAGTCCGTGTGGTCGCTATACGGCAAGCTACGTGTCAGAATCTCGTTGAAAATGATCCCTGCGCTGAATAGATCGCCTCTCTGACTGCCAACAACCTCATAATCGCCATTCTTGTCGACATGGAGACATTCAGGTGCTGCCCACAGCAATGGCATCCTATCCGAAGAGCTGTCATGACCAGAGCTTTCCAGAATATCAGAGGCGTTCGAAACGTTAGTGAGTGGTGTACTCGCACTGTGCCGGCTACTGTAGCTACCCCTTGGTTTTATACCCGCAAAAAGAGGCTGACCAGGGGAAACAGCTACTCCCTCATCGCTCGACTGCTTCTTCTCATTGATGGAATTGTTAAAGTCCTCACTTTCCACCACGTCGCGTATTTCACGACTTCTTCGTTGAGACTCTGAGCTGTCCGTGCTACTTTGTTGCTGAGCCGACAGTAGGTGTTCAGGCCGAGATCGCTGCTGCGGATCGGAGAACCATGGGCGTAAGGCATGTTTGTGCCTTGAGGACTTTTCGCTCAAAAGACTGGGTTGCTGGTCAACAGACTCCAGCTGGGATTTGTAGAGGCCATCCAGGCCATAACCTGCAATTTTGAGCTCCCATCTAGACGATATCAAACAGTTCATACTCGTCAATCGCCCATGGAGTCCAATCTTGGACATGTGAATGAACTCCATGCCACGGCAGAGGTCTTGCATGAAGGAGAACTTGAAAAGCCATGTAAACTTGTGATCCGTATTCGCGAGAACAGAGGTCAGCGTACCCTTTGGAAGGTATTCTAAGTTGACCACAAGGATGAAACCGAACCATAGGGATCAGAACGATTGTCGTGCCTATTTCGATAGACTCTGTAAGAACACACATTTTTTCATGGCAGACATACCTGTCACTACGCATATATTGGGCTGAGCGATACAGACACCCATGAACTCGACAAGCTTGGGGTGACGGAGCTCTCTCATGTTGAAAACCTCTCTGCGCAACTCACAGTTCACAACAACCTTCTTGGATCCAATCTTTTTGATGTAGACTGGCATGCTGCGCCATGTTCCAACAGCCGATGAACCACGGTTCATCACCAAGGAGGCTTGGCTTCCGCCCGGTGTCGGGATCGACTTGGTATTGCTTCTATACAAAAAATAAAAGATTCAACAAATGATAAGACGCCAGGGATGGAAACGCCTTGAGGGCACCCTATCAGTCAATACAAGCGATTTGACTTACGAAGAAGCGGAGCGTGCGCCCAAACTGCTTAGTTGCTCGGGGCCAATTCGATTGCCACCACTTGAGGGGGAGATGGATTGATCGATCCCGTCACTATTCAGTTGAGCCGATACCTCAGCAGATGGGTTCCGTCTGAGCGAATACGGGATGGACCCATTCTCAACGGTGATAGTAGGCAGAATGATACCGCTTGCGCCTCCATGACCACTCATGCGCGGATGACCATTGGTTTTGTCCGTTTCTCCGTCAATACCACTGTAGAGAAGCTTGGAGAGGTCTAATTGCCAAGAGTCGTCGTTCATCTTCTTCGCGGTGATGTACTTTTTGCGCTTCTGCCAGCAGAAATAGACCAACGCCAAAGACAATATAGCCACAGAGACTGGGATCAGCACCGCCATCAAAATGACAGAAAGGGATACTGAATACAATAGCGAGTTAGCTGTTGGTTTCGCTTAACGCTTTAACAACTCGAGCATCTTCAATAACAAAAGGATTGTCGCGTTACCTTTCGAGTCCGGTCCGCAAATACTGCCAGTGCACACTAGACATTGGGTTTGTCCTACACCCTGCGTTCCAAATCCAGAAGGACAGTCGGTGCACTGAGTTGCATCCGTTTGATTGTTGTATTTGCCGGCTTGGCACCTCGTGCACATGGATTGAAACCTGACATGACCACGAGAATCGACGCACAGCATGGTGTTGTAGTTTGTCAAGGATGACGGGTCTGAGAATGGGCTTGATGTCGATAGCGATTTAGCATTGCCTCCAATCAGCTCTCCATCGCTCGTACTTCCTCGACTTGATGAGTAATATTGTCCTGGCTCGCAAACGTGGTTCACAGGAACTGGTCCGGTCGCATAGTACTTGTTGAAGATATTGGTCCTGTGGGAGTACATCATCCGAACAGTCATGCTTATTATAGCGTGAAATCCTTGAATGTACTGCTGCGTATTAAGAATTCCTGTCACTTGTTGGCTGTGGGCTAATGAATACAATGCCTTGGGGGACATGCCCAGAACAAAGACTCCTGGTGATGATGGATCCGGTGCTGCTTTGGATAGAGATTGAACGTTCGCCGCCAAAGAGAGGTTTGCAGCAATAGGGATAATGGCGGCAGAATTGAAAGAACCAGCACGCGCCTTCTTGAGGTGCGGGTACAGTCTATCCACTACTGAATACAATGGAATCGAAGTGCACAGGATCGAATCGAAAGCCAGAGACGCATTTGCCGAAAATCTCTGCAAGATGAGGTTGTTTTCAGGTGTAGGAAGGACTTGACCAGAGCCACTACCATCGGCGACTGGGGTGGTACCGTCCTTCAGTTGGCCGGCTCCATCTCCGCCCTGATTGTTGTATTCCATATCCGTGGCATTTGCGGGGACAGCCAGCATCATGTCGCTTAGTTGGCCGACTTTAGCCACTCCATAAATCTGGGAAAAAAAGTTGTACAGTTGAGTGCAATACGTGACCTGCCACCACGGACCGTTTTCCTCCACCAAGCATAGAGGAACTCCAAATCCACTGCTCAAAATCTGAGAAGCAAAAATGGAGCCAATCTCTTTATCACTAGGTCCAAGAAAGGCTGCCCTAGGGGAAATGTCCGTCCAGTTAGACACTGTACCCATGCCCATGATGGGTATGCTCGGATCAAGGAAGGTAGCATTCAACAGGTCGTGATACAGGTTCTTGTCCGCCAATGAGACAACTACACTCTGAATGCCTTGGTATGGTCCGTATTTTGGCTTCACGGTATCCTTGGCAGGGGGTTGGGGATTGTTGGATAAAAGGTCTTTCTGGATCTGTTCCAGCTCGGCTATGGACGTTGCTGAACGTGTGTCCCACCCAAACAACGCCGCAGCCTCTACAAGTCCTCCTAGTGCCTCATTCCAACGGGTATTTTCCATGGGGATGTTGAGGTTGAGTACAACGGCTGTCTTTTTTTGCTGGATAAAGTCAATGAGGCTGGAGGATCGATCCAAAATAAGTTCCGACTCAATGTTGCTTTTATCCAGTAGTAAAGGTCCTGTCCAGATGGTGTCCTGCACCAATTTTTGCTTTGTTGAAATCTGGAGAAAGAGCTCCAATACGGGGATGGCCCCTTGAAGATAGGGCGTTTGGGAACTAGCGGCAGTAATGATTCTTGCTTTCATATTATCCACTACCTCGTCAGTAGCGTCAAATGCCCCTACCCAAAGGCCACCGACTCTATCGGGATCCGTAGAGCCTGTTCTGTTGAGAGAGACGTTCACAGCCATTTTAACAGTAAGAGTCGAGAGAGAGATAATGGTATCCACGTCGGGATGCTTGTCGAGATAGGTCATGATATCCCGAAAGTTCTCGGGACTATTCACATTGGTAGGACCGATCACCAGTGTTTTGTTGTTGGCTGCCGGTTGTGGGAACTTGATTCCGCGCGCCATAAATGCCTTTAGAACTCCAGAACAACGATCCGCTAACGACTGAACGATTCGACTTGAGCTCAGACAGACGAAATTACGAGCACCTAGTTGTGTACACACACAAGGATGCTTGTCAGAACGCAAGGATCGGACTAAAATAGTTCAGTAAGGAGGTTGTATGGACTGCTCTTACCTTTGTCGAGCAAGGCATTTCCGATGAGCTCTCCAGCTACCATCTCGTCCTGCATAACCGCCAACAACCCTAGTTGCCTTGCACTCTGTAGACCAACATTGATCACGACAATTGGGAATTCTGGATGATCTCTTTGAACCTGCATAACGGCGCCGGCGATCTCTGCGTTTGGGATACTGACAAACATGCCGTCAAAATTGCCAGAGTTGGCAGTGCGAATGATTTGACTGGCCATAAACTGGCTGTTGAACACGCCGTTCTCGGGTGTAAGCCAGTCGAGTTGAGTTTCTGTGATGCTGGCAGCATCCTTTGCACCTGCGAGAATAATATCCCATATTGGAGTGGTACCTAAAAAATAAAGAGCGATACCGAGGTTCAGTGCTTGTGGCTAAGAGTTGCTTTTGTCTGCGATCTTCCATGATAGCGCTTTTACCATGATGAATTGCTGCCACGCGGATAGGTCCTTCCTGAGAAATCTCGTCCCCCCTGTTGTTAAATCCCGTCATGGTGCCTGAATCGCAAGCGGGGATATTGGAGAGGTTCATAGCGACGGCATTGCTAAACTGAGCTATTCCCTTGTTGTATAGTCGATGTGATAGTCCCCGTCGACCGAGCCCAGATAAGATTGAAGACTCTGATCGTTGTGCAAGTGGAATGGCGGCGGTAGTATTGAGTATCGAGAGTGGCAGCAACAGTAGTATGATCCCAGCATATAACCATGACACGAATAAACTGCAAGTCCGTATCCTGAATGTTGATCCTGAAGGCTTATGAATACGATGTGGTCTCCGTTCAGTGGTTTGATCTCTGTCCTCCTCTGACATTTTGGGCTTTAGATAGTTGGGGGCCGCTTGACTGGTACAAGAGAGCGAGTCTTCCAAGACGAATATTGAACGCCCACTCTGGAGGTCTGGTCGAGCTGTCGTTTCTGTTTGTTTGGGCCGATTTGAACATCTGCGTTTCCAGGAGAACAGGCGTCGAGTCCTTGTGCTCACACAACTCCTAAGCTGATTCCTGCGGGTAAACCTTTTACAGTACGACCAATTGAACTCTGTTGTTGATAAGAGAGACAAAAAAAGTCTGTGGAGCGAAGGGACAGTATTATGACGGTGACATGAACGGGAGATGTTGTGTGTTGTTGTTGGTGGTGGTGTTGGTGCAAGTAGTGCAGAGCAACTATGGTTTGTCATGTCCATGAGTGATGACGAGGTACCCTGCAAGTTCCTGTGAAGGCCCTGGCGCCTAGAGGCTTCCAGATGATGTGGATAGCTGTGAGCGCCAGTTTTGTTAGATGGGTGCATTCGATATATTCGAGGTCTAAGTGACAGAAGAAAGCAAAGAAATCAGGTTGTGAGTGGACAGTGGGTGATGTATCAAGCCAACACGCTATCGACTACTTTGGGCAACGCCGCTTGGAAGGTGAGAGCGGATGCACGGAGCTGCAGCGCATGGATAAGGCGTATGTACAACGCCTTGGTGCACAGTTCATGCGATAGGGGACATGTGCCGTGCATGCATCTGAGTCTGTTCATTTCTTCCGAATGCACAGAGAGAACTGCACAGTAACACTGAGGGGTTGACGAGAGGGGGGGAGGAGAGAGTGTGTGAGTGTGCATGCCACCATGGCAAGAGCAGATGAAGAAAGTACAACCCAAATGTACATGTTGAGGCTACCAGTCCATGTCGATCCAGAGAGATGAGCAACAAACAGAGCTCCAGTATGTTCAGGATCTCTCTGATCTCACTGCACCAGATGTGAGAGCATCGACCAAGGGTCCAATTGCGTTTGGGACAAGATGAGCAAAGCCGGCGGCTAACACGATCTATATACAGCACTCGTTGGCCCCACCTACAACAATGCCAGGCTCTGCCGCATCGTCCATTCCGGAGGTGCCTTGTAGAGAACGTATATGGATTGACATTTGTAAAAGGAACGTTGTTGAGTTGAGTTGGGCGTGAGAAGAGGGAGGGGGCTGAAGGAGAGAAGAGCAGGAAAGGGGGGGACATGGTGGTGGACATGTGCATGATACATACAAGCTGCCACTTTTTACCGTCCCACTCTCTTGGCCAGACCACCAAGAGGAAATGAATGCTCCATACGCGTCCAGAGGAGAGAATGTCCCGATCTGCATCATTCCCCCCTCAACAACGGTAGAGCGATATATGGAAGTAGCAGTGCACAATGTAAAATATAGCCAAAGGGTAGAGCACCAAGGTTAGGGTGGAAAGTGGTATCGGGTGAGCGACCGAACGTACAAGTCAGCCGGCATCCCCGGTTGTTAGTGGAGTGGATGGTGATGAATGGTTGGAGGCCAGGGTGGGAGAATCGGATTCAGAGCGATCGAGTTCAAGGCAAGGAAGGAATGATGCAAACGAGCGAGTGGAAAGTAGAAAAAGCGAGGGG
>Ga0247824_10001605_pt1 | contig 12412 bp, 16 predicted proteins | sample 13C_PalmiticAcid_FD_194412 | JGI IMG/M metagenome (GOLD analysis project Ga0247824, IMG submission 194412) | Soil microbial communities from agricultural site in Penn Yan, New York, United States - 13C_PalmiticAcid_Day48 | ecosystem: Environmental > Terrestrial > Soil > Agricultural land...
GTGGGCAACAAGTCCGTAGACAAGGAGTTCTTTTAGGGTCTTCTTTAGGTCTTCAGCACCCTTGGGAGCACGCACTTGGCTGAACGCAGAAGCGAGACGGTGATGGAGTTCTGCGCTCTCGAGAGGACGCGGTGCTTTATCAATCCACTGCTTATCGGCCACAAAGAACTCGAGTAGGGGCAGCAAGCTGCCAGACGAAGTGGTGGCAAGGGGTTGGAGAGGCGGTGCAGCGGAAGACGAGGCAGAGGGCTGCTGCTGAAGAGGATGTACAGAGGAAGACGAGGCAGAGGGAGTGCATGTCCTTTTCGGAGGGTTGCTGCTGTCAGTATTGCTTATATCCTTGCGCTTATGACCACTCATGAGGATGGTGTGGAAGGCGAGATCTCAAGGCCTATGGCTGCTCGTGAAGATCGTGAGGATGGTGTAGAAGGCGAAAGGAGCGGCAAGATCAACAACAAACAAACGAGTCAATTATCCCTTGTGCCTATTCTACTATCTCTATGTAGCAGAAAAAGGCGTCGGTGCGGATAGGGGTATGCACTGATGAGCAAGTGCAAAAAAGGATGAGCAAAAAAAAAAGTCGCAAGCTTGCAGGCAACGACCTACACACACATGAAAAGCAAGCGAGGTCAGTTACAGGTGGACGATGGCCAGGTTGAGGTGCAGTGGACTTACCACCACTGCCTCGGCGGGATGCCTTGGCCTTGGTGGTCGTGCTCACGAGGGAGACCGGCCTCTACAAAGGATAGAATGGACACAAGTACTTGTATGAGCACCACACGTCTCGAGGAATGCACTCAAACAGAAGACAACCCTTTTTTTTTGTTGCTTACCTTGCTTGTCGACCTGTGTCTACTCGCGGGCGGGCCTCCCCCGGGCCCCTCCTCCCTCTCGACCTCCCCACTGCCGGCAAGCAAACTAGACGTGAATGAGTGAATGAGACAGGAGTGGCGTTAGGACAAGTGATCAAGGACAGACCTCTGCTTGATCGGTGAACGAGGAATGAGCAATGGGAGGTGCCTTACCGTATTGCTGCAACTTTTGGACTGGGGGAGGGAAGCGGGAGGAGAAGCAAAGAAGAAAGTAGCCTCAGCAGCACTCTTGCTATATTCCCTCGTTGCGAGACAATGCCCATGACCTTTCGATCCATCAGTGAATCCCAACTGACTCTATGCTCACATAAAAGTGCAATGGACATCTCGTAGTCATGCTCAGGTATAAGTGCGACGGACACAAAAATTGGGCCCAGAATTGAGCCTAATTTGACGTCAAGGGATACATTCCAGGTCACGTGATGATATCTTGCTTGCTTTGCCCTGTTCGCCATCCCTTGCATCACCTGCATCATCCTTTCACCCTCTCTGACCAGACCCACCCCAAGCATGGACGATCTGCTGGATCTCTCCTGGGATCAAAAGTCGACCCCTGCGGTCGGTGGAGTCTCTGGGAAGATCAAGCCTCCCCCACCTCCACCCACGACAAAGCCCGTTCACCTCCAAATGGGTCTAAGCAAAACAGGCGTTAGCTCCACACCAGCTTCGTCTGCACCGTTTTCAGCTCCATCTGCACCAAAAAAGAACGCGGACGACATATTCGGATCGCTGATACCATCCTTTGGCCAGACCTCCGAGGTCTCCAAGAGCCTCCATGCCATGACCCTGGAGGAACGCCGTCGATATGATCAGCAACAAAGCTTGAGCTCCTTGAACAGTTCGTCAACTCTCGCTGGTTTCGCTCCAGGACGACCAACCCCCTCCTACTCTTTTTCACAGCCAGCAAAGCCGACACCCAGTCCATTGAATAGTGGAATGTCGACTCCTCGAGGATACGATCCAGGGAGCATGGCAGGATTCTCAAAGCCTATTCCTACATCCTCGCCTCAGTCTGCATCAGGAGTTGCGTCGCCTATCCCAAAGTTCCATCAACCGCAGCCTTTTCAGCAGCAGCAACATGGCTTGGTGAATAACCCTCCACGCGGTCTTGGGCGAACATTGTCTCCCGCCATGATACCTTTGCAGCCTGAGCGATCCAACAGCCCATCACCCGCTGCAACAGCCTCATCCAAGGATCCATTCGATTCTCTTCTTGGCGATCAGATCTCTCGAGGCAGCCCCTCTCTTAAAAACCAGACATTGAATTCGATGTAAGCTTATAGACATTCATGGCCGGGAAAATCGAGCATAGATCAGGACGCGTTTACCATAAACAACACCACTAATTTGGCTTTCTTATTCAATCTGCGATAGTCGTTTGAATACCCCTCCACTAGGACAAACCGCCTCGTTGGCCTCTGGAGGAGCTGATCCATGGGACTTGGATTTCCTTGCCAATGCAACTGCTTCCAAGAGTCGTCAGGTAACTTGACCAAAGAAAAAAAAGCAGACTGATTCGCGATTGTTCCGCATACTGATAAGCTCATTGTATTTAGCAGCCCGCATCAACTAAAAACAGCGACGTCTTTGACTTGGGGGCATTCGAAAAGGCGCCTCCAGAGAAGCCAGTTCGTCAACGGGACCCTATGGATGCATTGGATTCATTTGTCGGGAACCAGCAGCCCATACCAGGAGCAACATCTTTATCCCGTACGAGCTCAACTACGTTAAAGACGGAGCCGATCCCCAAACCTCCTAGGCCGCCAGCGTCACCTATCTCATCAAAGGAGGATGGAGATATTGCACAGATCGTTTCTATGGGCTTCTCGGCTGAACGGGCTAAATTGGCTCTGTCTATGACGGAGAGTGGCCGGGATATTGAAGCAGCAATCGAATACCTGTTGCAAAATGACGAGGCAGAAGATCGCATGTCATCAAGGCAACGCTCAGCGAATGCTTATCGCGACGACGACGATCTGCCATCAGAAGATTATAGAAGGCGCAATCAAAGTCAATCGCATGGGCATAGCGGACAAAGGCTGTCGCAGCAGGAATTGACAAGGGCGCAGCAACTACAACAGCACAAGGACAAGTTTCTGGGCACAGCCTCGGTTTTTGGAATGTCGGTTTTGTCCAAAGCCAATGAGATTTATAAGCAGGGCCGTGAGAAAGTCCAATCAGTTATGGATGACATGAGCACGGAAGAGCCTCGGCCGAATGCCACTCGTCGCCGTGACTGGATGGACGACGAAGGCAAACCAGGAAGGTACAAGGACTCTGACTCTGAGGAGGATGAAGTTTATAGGGGCCGACGGGATCACCAGAGAGAACAAGAACAACGACAGAAGGAACAGCAGGGACGTCAACAGCAGCAGCAGCAGACACAGACACCACGAGTGCGACAAGAGAAGGAGACCTTTGAGGACACATACGTGTCCTCATCAAGGAGAGGAGGAGCCACCGTGTCCAAAGGACAGAAATCATTGTTTTCGATGGACGAGTCCTCCCCAAGCTCAAAATCCAATACATTACCATCCTCATCGAAATCAAGCAGCAACCTCACAGCATCTTCGACTTTTCGACAGGCGGCTCGAACACCCTCGCCGCACCCCCCTAAACCAGCACGCCCACCTCGTGTACTTGTTCAGGCCAACAGTCAACAGTTGACCGAATCCAGTCATTTCAAGGAAAAGGGCAACCAAGCATTCAAGCTTGGTCAGTTTGGCCAAGCAGTCGAGCTCTATGCCCGTGCAAGTCAAGCATTACCTTCCGGCCATGCCCTCCTGATTGTGACACAGAACAACCGGGCTGCTGCGTTGCTCAAGGTGGGCGAGTATCGAGAAACAATCACAGAGTGTGATCGGTCCATCCTGCTGGTCCAGGGACCCGATGGCCAAGGCGTGAATGATGTTCTGCCTGCTGATGTAGGAGTGAATTTGAAGGATCAACTTGGCAAGGCGTTGATGCGCCGTGCGATGGCACATGAAAATCTGGAAAAGTACAAAGAAGCTAGGGATGATTGGGCAAAGCTTCGAGAACTGGAACCAGGTCACCGGAATGCTGCAGAAGGTCACCGTCGGTGCGAGAAGGCTATCGCGGTGATGAACGGTGCGGGTGATAGGAGTTCTTCCTCAACATCCACAAAGAGACCCGGCCCACCACCCTCATCCTCCGTTCAGTCATCCGCGGCAAGGTCAAATGGGATCGGCTCTAATTCATCCCCAATGCAAGATATCATGGCCGCTCATCGACAATCCAACAGCGAAGCCAAACTGAAGGCAGACTTGAACCGTTCTGAGGGTGTATCCAAGCTTCGCCAGACAGCCGCTCAACAGGAGAGGGAGGATGACGAGCGACTACGGCTGACGGATCAGGTGGACAGAAAAATGGTGACATGGAAGTCTGGGAAAGAGGACAATATCCGTGCACTGCTAGCATCGCTGGGATCCGTGCTCTGGGAAGGTGCCGCATGGAAACCTGTGGGGATGCATGAACTGGTCACACCCGCACAGGTCAAAATCAACTACATGAAAGCCATCGCCAAGATGCATCCAGACAAGGTAAGACGGAAAACCCAGGAAGACATGCATCTCTTTGATTCACACCGCGGTGAATGTGGATATTCACCCTTCTTCAAATACTCTTGTTGTCATTAGCTGAGTTCCTCGACGACAGTAGAACAGAGGATGATGGCGAACACGATCTTTAGCACACTCAACTCGGCATGGGATGCCTTCAAGGCTCAGAACAACATGTAATCTTAGAGTTGTAGGAACTCTCTGGTGATATCCATAAATCATTGGAGGGTCATAATCCGGTCGTTGTAGAATAATAGACGATTGATACGGACACTGATCAACGCCTCGAGAAAGAAGACGAAGGGCGACGAATGACAAAGAGAGATTCGATCCACTATGTCCACATATCTGACTGCTGTGCGTATTTGATGTGCCTTTAGCATCGCCTATGGCATTGGGTGCAAGGAGGTATTGGAGGGACGAAGGATAAGAGCGGCATCAAGGCATAGAGGCTGCCAACCTGGTCGGATCTACAGGAATACTGGGCAATGAGAACGTCATTTTTGAAAGCTACGGAAGCAATAGCAGGAAGGGCCATTGTCGAAGCGGATAGAGAGAGACTGAAAGTGGTTTCCGGTGTTGGTCTATTACTCCTTTGACCAATTGAAGAGAAATGGCGTTCCTTTTTCAGTAAGAGTGGAATCAAATTCGACATGTAACGAAGCAACTTCGCGGCAAACACACAACAAGTTTGCTGTCTTTACCTTGAGTAATCCTGCCTTCGTGGCCGCGTCTTGATCGACAGGCCCGAGCTTATTGTTTTTTTTTTTTTTTCCGGTATGGTGTACGCGGCGTTTGGTGGACGGGGTGCCGAGCCTACATCAAAGACGATGGATCCCAAGCTCAAGTCCTCATGCAGTCTATCGAGGAATACAACCACTTACCAGGCGAGGGCCGAAATCCACGGATGGCCGGTCGACCTCGGGCCTCCCCTCCCTCTTTTCTCCCCGGCAGCAAGCAGGCTTGTGGGGGTGGGTAGAGCAAAGTCAACACCAGTGCATACACTAACAGACGCTTGAGGAAAAAAAAAAAGAAGGCAATAAAAGAGTCGTCTTACCAAGATGCTTCGTCGTGCTGGACCGAAAAGAGCCTCTTGGGGTTCACTGGCAGGGAAGCAGGCTACGTGTGGATAGGACAAAGAGTCGCCTTACCAAGGTGCTTCAAGAGGCTCTTAGGAGGTGAAGGGAGGTGGTAAGCTCTCGTTTTTATTCAACGAAATGGTGCCGTGGCCACTTTCCCACACAAGTCAAAAAAGAGCTTGGCTATGCAAATGGAGGGCTCTCCTGGCTTTTGGGATAGGCGGCCACGGACCTTTGTGCTTGCAACCTTGTTTGCTTTAGAGTTCAGCCTGTTGCTTGCTAACATGCCACCGCTCTCGGAGAAGGGAGAAAGAGTGTGGAGGGTGATGGTGAGTACAGGACAATCAGACATTGTCGCGAGTAGGTGTTGGCTCACAAAGGAAAAGCACACTTTGCTGGAGTCCGCCAAAAAGTGCTTCGATCCATTGTGCGGTATAGTATGTATTTGACGTGCCTTTGGCATCACCAGTTTTATTGTTCGAAAGAGTGTTCTGTGGACCCATGCCTAAGCGGTTGTGCTGGACTGTCCTCTACGCTGTCGTCTGTGCCAGATCAATCCTCCCACTACTCCTGCAACAACGACAACCGAAGCAACGATAATTCCAACCAGGGCGCCAGTAGAAAGTCCTTTGTTTTCATTCTCGGGCCAGTACTCGTCTACCTTGTTATCCCAAGCCTGGGTATAGGTAGATGGTGTCCAAGTCCAGTTACCAGAGTTTCCTTCCCTAGGAAGCTCCAAAATGCTGATGGCAGGCATTGAGTCATTTCCTGTGGAGATGATGAGGAAACATACATCAAGAGATTGTTATGAGCTTGGTCAAGAAGACATCCACATGTTGCTTTCTCAAATCTGTGTTGCTTGTTACCTTTCATCACTGCAAATATGTGATGATATGTGGATGCACAGGCAAGGATCTTGTCGACAGGAGTCTTTTTATCAGCAAGTGGATGGCCGAGTGGATGTGGTGTCCACGTACCGCTCTCACCGAGATCGGTATGATTGAAAGGAATAGTGAACTCGAGTGCCTGTGAGGGGGTTACCATCACAAGTCTAGTGGCGACTATTCAACATGGATAGAGGACAAGAATCGACCACATGTGAGTTTGGTGTTCTCGAAGAGGACCCGCTACACGAGATGCGGCATGCCTATCAATGATCCCTTACAGATGGCAACACAGTTGTCTGGATCATAAGTCGCGTTTGTTTTCACCTATGATGTTAGACAAAGGCAAGAAGTATTGGAATGAGCTCCACATGATTTTCGCCATTTTCGAAAAGAAGCAACCCATCATGCCTCATCCTTCAACTTACAACGTGGATATCGCCCTTGGTATCATAGATTCCCAAGCAAGTATCTGTGGTTGGTCCTGCACACTGTCCGACCACGACACCATTTTGCTTCCGAGACCATTGATGCCGAACCACCTTGGACTCGACAGTCGCGTTCAAAAACGTCAAGTCTTTCTTCCAAGCGAGCTCAGGAATTGAACTACCGGACGCATCCGACTCGTATATAAAAGTCTTTTGTAACGTGTACCCAGAGTCCCCAAGGTACAGCTCTACGACGGCCCCCCCACCTCCGACCATTAGATCAATATTCGGATCCCGCTCGGCGATTTCAAATGCTATCGAAAGACTAGCAGCATTGGCTGGCACCAACAGCGCATCCTCCATCTTGACGTGCTCCACCGCCCAAACAGCCGAATCGATGTAAGGTCGATAAAGTTCACCAGACGAGGGGCGTTCGAACTGAATCCTTCCATCACCAATTGAAGGCGCTTGTGGAACGAGACGAAGGAGCGATGGTCTTGCAGGAGGATTCGAAGTTTGATTCGGCGAAGGGGTAGCCGCTATGAGGAGATCGTGTCGAACGGGCCACAGGGTCGAACTTTGACGGACAAAGGTTGATACCATGCTGAAGCGTGCTGGCGTAGTGGGGTTCTCGATCCCTTGGAAACGAACCGTGTCCGTGGCGTTGGGAGTAAGGAGGTATTGGGGACGGATAATCAAGGTGCCATCTCCACCTTCACCTGGGAGACGATCATTCAACGGAGTAAGGGCAAAGAGGCGGCCAGGCTGGTCGGAACTGCCGGAGTACTGGACGAAGAGAACATTGTATCTGAAGGCTGCAGAGGCTGTAGCAGATTGGGCCATTTTGGAGAAGGTGTGTGGAATCGGATAGAGAGATTGAGAAGTGATGACTTTGAGCAATTCTGAACAGAGCGAGCTGCAGCGTAGATTCTTATAGGAACTGACCAGGCAACAGCCGCGTTTTTGAGTTCAGGATACGTGGCCTTCTCAACGTCAAGAAGTCTACTACCCTTAGAGTTGTTGTATGTCCTTGTGATCAGTGTATGCCCAACCAGAGAGAAAAGAGGGGGGAAAGAGAAAGAGAAAGGGAAAGGGGGAGAGGGTAGGGATAGTGATAGGGATAGGGATAGGAAAAAAGGAAGACATAGATGACATTGGTGAGCATGGACAGGTAGGCAATGGTCGCGGGTGTGCGTGCAAGGAAGAAGGCATGATTGACAGACGACCTGAATGCCAAGACTTTTCAGTTCCGTCGCACAAGCTTTCGCTCTCGCCCCCTCGGAAAGCTCATCCGGCCCTCGAACCTTAATCAAAAGATCGACACTTTCACACCCTTGCCACTCTTTACGAGCAGTAGCATGACATTGCTTGTCATATGGCTACCCTCTACACGATCCGTGCCCTGACACCTACTAGATCCTCCACTGGAGGCTACAAAGGACCCCAAATCGCTCTCTGTGCAGTAGATATCTCCATGATCGACCAGTCACCAATCCCATTCTTTTAGGAAGAGTTCTTTCCGAAGGCTTTGCCCGATCAACGCGAGTTAGATGGGATGCTCTTGTACAGCCGATTAGAGAATACGCCTGTGTGTACGGACTCCCTGTTGATGACGTTGTTGAAAGGATTGCCAGGCACGTTGCCAATCTCAAGTGTAGGAACCCGATGAGGACATTCCTCTCCACATAACTGCATAATCACGCAGTGACTTTTGAGAAAAAGCGACCTTTGACAGAGCATGGGGCACGCTAAGGCTTTTGTGTGCAACACATTGCGTGGCACACAGAATGACACGTTGTTCGACACCTATCCGACCCCTTGATCTAGCTAGGCGGACGCGTTCCATGTTGACCCAGAGTTGCCTTGCATTGTTTACGTCGCTCTCCATTCACACACCTGTTCCTGTTCTTCTCTCACTCTTCTGCTTCTTCATTCGTCCTTCATTCCTTTCAAGCCCACACTCTTGAAAAGTATCCTTCTCAGCGCCATGATATATGGCTCCACAAAAGTACTTTCACACAAGGACGGTTCCAAGCTATCGAGTGATTTAGAGCTTTTGAACATGATATTACCCATCTCTTCATACTTCTCGGCCGTTTCTGGTTCGACGGTGATCGTTGTCGCAACTACTTCACCAACAGCGATCAACGTGGACACGCTGCTTACGACAACGGCGGTAGTTTCGGTACACACAACCTCTGTCCCAAGCACCGAACAAGTTCAGGAACAGTCAGGAGGCGAAGAGGAAGTGACAACTCGTGACAATGCGAAAGACAGGAAAACCATTCGTTTCTCTCCTGTAGACTCTGTGGCTACGGCGAGTACTTTAAAGGGTACACTGGTGCCTTTGGTTCCAACGCACTCAACAAAGCCTTCGAAAGAAGGATCAACCCAGTTGCCACTACCAACATCTGGTGTCTCCGACGAGGATATTTGATCGTCCGGTGGCGTCTCAGTCTCTGACCCCTATCACCAGGTCTCTGAAAGTCCCGCTTCTAGTGGCAACCTACCCAAGGAATACTGATGAGGATAGGGACGGAGGAGGAGGAGGAGGAGGAGGAGGACAAGGACGACGAAGAAACTGAGAATATCGACGGTCATATCCACGGCAACGACGACGATAAAAAACTTGATGACGAAGAAGGCGAGGATGATGATTGGGAGGACACCGATCATGGTGATCTACAGGATGGCATAGAAACCGTTGGCAAGTCAATTGGACAATACCTCGTCGTTTTATCAGATCTACCGGCTAAAGCCTGTCAATGTCAACATAACATTCTTTCTTGTTTTGTCTTCCAGGCTGTTTGGACTAACGACGGCCATCCGAGACCCGACACCACTATCCTCGTCGGCACCAGCGCCGAAGCATTCTTCAAAGCAATGTTTTTGAACGGAAACGTGTCTCGGAGGTGGAGAACGCATATATAGCGGATAGTACCATGGGTTTCGTTTCTGATCAGGGCGCAATTGTTGGAACTGAGCTCCTGGACAGGGAGCAGCTCCACCGTCAGAGCGAGAACGCCTTGTCCACCGATCCAAACCTTACTGAGTTCGAGTTCTTTTTGGACCAAGTTGTAGACGAGCAGACTTCGGTATTGCACTCCTAGATAACGTCAAAGTCGCAAGCGCTCGCAAACAGTGATAGCGCTGACGAACAAGCTGATGCTGTAACTTTGGCGTCAATGGAGAGTTCTCAGAAGCGATATAAGATGTGGTGCAAACAACATAGGATGGACCTGAGCATCAACATGGTAAACGGCATTCAACTTACCCGTATGTGTGTGCATCCTTCCACAGGACGCTTATCCTCATAGGATGTCACCGGAGGTGGTGCCTTGAATGGGTAGAGCACCGCCATGGCCTATCAGTTAGACCAGAGGAAAGGAATCTCGCAGGCAGCGTGACTGCTTCATTGTTTTGATAACGAAGCATTTTTTTTTTTCAAGGCGTTGTCGTTCGAACATCGTTTCTTCAACCTCACCCGACACGCATACCATAATGGCAGACACGACAACATCAGTGGCCGATACTGCTACGCCGATACCTGAAGCGACCACAAGCACCTCAGACGAAAACACAAGCAAGTCAACGCTCTTCGTCCGTGGACTGCCTTATGATGCCACAAACGAGCAACTGGAAGCTTTCTTCTCTGAAGTTGGGCCTGTACGATCCTGCTTTGTGGTCTTGGATCGCAGTGCTGAGCAGAACACTTCAGATTCGCCTGATGGTGCAGGAAATAAGTCCGGGGTTGATTCTACCAACAAAGCACCGCTCAAGAACAAGGGATATGGCTTTGTTCAGTTTGTATTGCCGGATGATGCCGACAAAGCTATCAACGAATTACGAGGAGTCAAGTTCATGAAGCAGCGGCCACTGCTCATAGAAAAGGCTGTCAAAAAGTCTCGTACGTGCTTGCGCAACGACCAATGCTTTGTTCAACCAGAGAGTTTGTGAACTGACATTCTCCATCTACGGTTATTATAGTTGATGGCAGCGAAGGCAAAGGCAAACCCAGGAAAGAGTCTACACCTAATCCAAAACTTAAGGAGAAGAATGGCAAAAGCAAGAAGTCCATTGAGACTTCGGATCCTCAAGGAGAACCAAAGGAGAAAAAGTACGTTGTGCCTAGAATTTGTACTTGCGTCCAAACTCGCTCGATGCCATTGACAGACAACCATGAACAAACATTTACCGCTCTCGATTTTTTTTCTGTATCACATATATAGCTACACTTTTCAAACGGTTGTACTAAAGGGTTTGGGCAAGGACATCACCAAGAAGCACATCTACAAAAAGGTCCGTAAGGTCGGAGACGTTAAAGAAGTCATTTATCCGGTCATCGCTCAACCTTCCGAAAGTTCCACAGCAGAGGCGAAAAGTGAGGCTATAGAGGAAGGAACAGGTACGATGTATTCTGTAGAAAGGTCAGAATCAGTCCTGTTCAACTTGTCAAAAGGATTAACTTGTTGATCACTGATCACTACTCTCTCGTATTTATGGTTGTTGTTATTGGTATGAACCTCAATAGCACATGTCATCTACAACACTTCAGCGCTAGCAGCTTCGGCTGTTCAGGCTCTGGATGGACACATATTCAAGGGCTGTGCTCTTCACGCTGCACTTTTGGCATCGCCAGCGGTCTACAAGCGTTGCCGATTAATCGTTCGTAACCTGCCATGGAAGTATAGGGAGACAGAGCTCCGTGCGTTGTTTACAAGGTTTGGCACAGTACACGATGTCAGCCTGCCTCGCAAGTACGAGGGTGGACCTTTACGAGGATTCGGATTCGTGCAGATGGAGAATTTACAAGCTGCTGAAAAGGCCATTGCTGCCCTGAACGGAACCAAGCATCATGATCGTGCGATTGCTGTCGACTGGGCATTGGCTAAGGATCGTTTCGAGGAGGCAGAGGCAAAGACTCAGGCAGAAGCATCAACGGTAGCAGCGACGGTAGATCAGGATACTGAGATGGAAGATATCTCTGCTGAAAACGAAGAAGGAAACGAGAATGGTTCAGAAAACGAAGACGAGAATAGTGAGGACGAAAGCGTGGATGATGAAGACATGGAGATGGATTTAGATCACTTGAAGGACAGTGATGAAGAAGCTGAGGACTCGGACGGAGAATTGAATGCTGAGGAAGATGCAGCAGCACTAGCAGCCCTTGATGCAGAGGAAGCTGAGGAGAACAAGAGGTCGATTCTACCCGACCCAAGTGAAGGACCAACACTCTTCATTCGCAATCTGGATTTTGATGCAACCAAGGATGATCTATTTGAGCTGTAAGAACTCTGTTAAATGACATGGTTATCCGAAGAATCTCCTAGTTATTCAGAATGTTCACACGGATTCAACTTTTTATTTCTAGGTTCCGTCACTGGGGAAAAATTCGATACTGCCGAGTGACCATGGATCACGACACTGGGCGATCTCGTGGAACTGGGTTTGTGTGCTATTTCAACAAAGGGGCTGCTGACAATTGTATGGCTGAAGCTGAGAAAGTTGCAGCTCTCGTTGACCCTATCGAGGCCGAGAACAACAGGAAAAAGAAAAACAGCTTTGTCAAGC
>Ga0247824_10001607_pt1 | contig 12405 bp, 6 predicted proteins | sample 13C_PalmiticAcid_FD_194412 | JGI IMG/M metagenome (GOLD analysis project Ga0247824, IMG submission 194412) | Soil microbial communities from agricultural site in Penn Yan, New York, United States - 13C_PalmiticAcid_Day48 | ecosystem: Environmental > Terrestrial > Soil > Agricultural land...
GTAGCGCCCGCTCGACCGTTGTCACCTCGGGAGTCGGGGCCCGCGCGCTGCGCATGCTCTCGCCAAAGGACCCCCTCATGCGGCGGCCGGCGCCCGAAGCCGATGACGTCGAGGATCGGCCGCCGCCGAGCATTTCCTCCAAGAAGTCGGCGCCGACGCCGCCCATGCCACCGCTATCGCGGAAGGTGCTGCGGAAGAGGTCGTCAGGGTCGCTGAAACTGAAGTGGTGAGAGTAGCGCTGGCCGCCGACACCGGGTCCTCCGGCGGCGCCGGCGTTGGTGAAGAACTGTGCGAAACCCTCAGGCATGCCACCGGCTGTGCTCGCGAAGGGGTTGCCGCCGGCGGCGCCTTCTGGTGGTGGGACGCCGCCGCGCAGGATGAACTCGAGGCCGTACTGGTCATACGTCTTGCGCTTTTCCGGATCGGACAGGATCTCGTATGCTTGCGAGCACTCTTTGAACTTCTCGGCGGCGTCCGGGTTGTCCTTGTTCTTGTCGGGGTGCCATTTTAGGGCGGCTTTGCTACAAGGGAAGTTAGTATTGGGGTCAGAGCAATGGGTGATGTCGGGGCGATGGCTGGTCAAGGCCGCGGTAGGGAATGTCCAAAGAAGCGATGCTGTGAGGACCATGCAAGTTCAGACATGCCCGGCGGCGCTCAGACAGCTACCGAGACAAGCAGAGGAAGAGCGGGGATGGCGCGGGCGGTGAACGTACCGATATGCCTTCTTGATCTCGTCCTGGTTGGCAGTTGGGCTGACGCTCAGCTGGTCGTAGAGCTTTGTCTCCTTGACCATGGTGGGTGGTTGCCGGGATTGACGGCGAGGCTGTCGCCGATGGAAGCGATGGGTTGTTGCTGGTGGCGGTGGTGGTGTTGCTGTTGCGGATGGGTACGAGACGAGGTCGTGTGTGTGTGCGGAGTGAGCTGTCCTGCGTCTCGGCTCTCCTGACGGGATCGGGTTGCAGGAGATGCAGGCGGGTTAATCGACGTCGAATTGGAAGGGGCAGCGTGTGGAGAGGTGGTCTAGCAGCTGCAGGTCGCTCGTTGCAGTTTAGAAGACCAATGAAGCGGGCGAATGGCCGGTATCGCTTCCGTGGTAGTGTCGTGAAAGCTCCAGCAAGCTCTGGCCGCTTCGTGGGGGTTGCCGGGTCACAGGATTTGTAATGTCTACGACGGTAGAAGTCGAGAGAGACAAGCAGTTTGTTGAATGAGGCTATCGCGGGCCGAGTTGAAGGCGAGCGGCGAGGCTCTCGAGATGCCTTGGCAGGTCGTGTGCCCTGGCGGGCGCTTGTAGAAGCTTCGACGGCGAGCCTATGGGATTCCAGGGATCAGGCGACAGTGACGCAGCCGGTGCGTAAGGGACTGAGTCTGGGACTTGCTGGACTACGAGTTACACGGCCCACACCGGGAACTGTCCCTTGATTATTACGGAACCTAAGTCTTAAGAAGTCAAGCTTGCGTGAATTGCGACCACAACTTTTGATCTCTACACTACTCCTAGGTAGTTTGTGTGTCTCTGTTAAACAACGTTTTCGCCCAAGAGCGGTCATCGTTGCTCGGCTGTTCAAGGCTTTTGCCCCGCGCGGCAACGCCCCACGAAAGGCGGTGACGGCTGACGGGAGTCGAGCAGATGACGAGAGACCAAGCCGGCGATGAGTGGGGTCACGGAAGTGCTGAAGTGGGGGTGGGACTGGCGGCTCACACGTGCCACCTGGCGGCGTGCGTTGTCACCTGCGTCCGGTGCCAAGGATTCAGTGCAGGGAGTCTCCATCAAACAAGACCGTCTCTCCTCCGTCTCATTCGAGCTCACCACCTCCAATCATCACCACAACCTTCAAGCAGAACAAGGACCGCAAAAAACATTGCAACGAACGACATGTATATGTACCTATAGCAGCTACCTATGTCGACCACGTACGCTACCTGAACCACCCCATCAACCCCACACACACAGACACTCGGTCTCCTCGTACGTCAAGGAAATGGGCTGCGATCCCGGATGGTTGGTGCCCCACAGAGGCGAGTAGACGCGCGTGTCCAGGCTCGACGAGCCCAGCGCGTAGTCCGCCGGCAGGATCATCATGGGCGAGCTGTCGCCCGGCAGCGTGCACTCCAGCGCCTTGTTCGCCGTGTTCTTGACGCACACCGCCGACGTCCGGCCCACGCCGCCGATCGTGAAGAAGTACCGCTGCCCGGGCATCCCACCCATCGGCCAGATCTCGGGCCTCGTGAAGGCCTCGAGCGTGCCGTTGCAGCTGAGGTACCACGTGTTGTACTTGTTGTTCGGCCCGAAGTTGGGGTTGCCGAACCCGGGCGTGTAGCCCAGATACATGCCGTCGATGTGCGCCGGGCCGTGCACCTTGACCTTCATGCACGACGTGGATGAGAGCTGCGTCTGCAGGGGGCAGCTCCAGTCGGTGACCGTCGTCGGGCCGGGCGCCGTCACCGTCGTCCAGCCGCCGTAGACCGAGACGGTGCGCATGCTGGTGATGGTCTGCAGCGGGCCCTGCGCGTTGGCCGTCCTGGTCTGCGTGACCACCGCGGACCCAGACGTCGTCGTCGATGTCACAGTCGATGTCACCGTCAGCTTGCCCGTGGCGATCTGCGAGCACGCGTACGAGATCTTGGACGCCGGCCATCCCGCCACCACCGCCGGCGCCACAGCGCGACGGTCGACCCTGAGCGCAGGGCTGGAGGTCTCGCTGGGTGGCGTGGGGACTGCGCCCGTCATCGTCTCCGAGACTGGCGGCAGCGTGATCAGCTCATCCTCCGCGTTGCGCTTCACGTTCTTGGCCAGCCACCCGGCTGTGTTGGTGGCAGTCGCGTACACCGTGCTCACGGTGCTGGTGAAGGTGAAGTACCGAGTCGTCGTCGTCGTCGGGTAAACCGTGAAAGTGGGCGTGTTGGTGACAGTGGTCGTTGTGAAGACTGTCGAGCTGGACGGCACCGTCAGCGACGCCGTCGACCACGAGTAGACGGTCGGCGCCCGGTAGTTGATGTAGGACGTGCAGTATTCCTGGGCCGACACCGACAACGCATTCATGTCGTCGGGCGACGGCTGGTTGCTGGGCACGTTGTAGCACTTGGGCGAGTTGTATTGCTGGTCTGAGTGCAAGACCTTGGTCAATCCCCGGCCGTTGGTCACCTTGTTCTTGGTGCTGACGTAGGATGTCACAAGCAGATTGTTCGCCGGGCAGCTGCCCTGGGCAGAGAAGGAGTAGGTTGAGCCCAGACCGACCACCGTTTCTGACGTGACAGTCGGCGACAGCGCAACCTGCCCGTAGATGTTGACCGCGAGATTGACAGCCCACCGCATGAACGGTGTCATCTGGATGTTGGTGCCTGTGTTGAACGTCGGGTTCGTGAAGGTGATCTGCGGCGCCCAGTTCTGCTGTGACAAGATGTTGCCGGAGAGGAGGTCCATGGTGACGGCCGCGTTCTTGAGGTTGAATTGGGCACCTCCAGACGTCGACACGGCCGCGTCGGTCTCGTAGTTGATGCCAATGCCGTAGAGCACCGTGGGCCTGCAGGAACACGCACAGTTAGCTCTTGTTGCTGCGATCTGAAGCACAGACGGGAAACACTTACACAATGTTGAAGGCGTTGTCGAGAGTGATGGCACCGAGCTCGCTGTTCGAGTACGTGTAATTCCACATGCCGCTCCAAGGGCCATCCGACTTGAGGCCCGCGACCATGCTGGCATCGCCGCTGATGCCCGCCGTCATGGTCGCCTCCTTGATGACGCCGGCCGTCATGTTGATGACAATCTGGCCCGAGAACTGGATGTTGGAGATGGAGAATCCGCAGTTGTCGCAAGAGAGGACCTTGCCGGGACCCATCGACCTGACAGTCTGCTTGAGCGCCGGGTACGTGAGCCTCCACGAGTAGTCAAAGTTGTACTTGGTGGCCGGCGGGGGGGTGTAGTAGGTGATGATGGTTGTCGTCGTGTAACAACCGGTGAAGAAGCATTTGAGACCCTCGCGGTTCTCATACAGGTCATTGGCCGCACATGCCAGCCCGAGGCCGGCGCCGGCACCCTCGCTGGCCGCGCCAACGAGGTCACCAACAAGGTCACTGCAGCCAATTTCCTTGATGTCGTCCCAGCCAAAACGCTTGCCGAGCCTGCTGCGGACCGCCGAGACCGCGTTGCCCAAGAAAGAGCTACTGCGACGGGTCCTGGTAACTGAGCGTCTCACCGGCGCAGTGGTAGTCTTCGTCGGCGCAGAGCACACCCCCTTGGCGCCGCTGGCACCCTGGGCAGCCAACGCGGCGGGAGCCTCCACGCCCCATTCCCTGAACTTGTCCTCGAGAGCCTCCTGCTCGGCACTGTTGTCAGGGTCGTACGGCTTGGGGGTCAGCTCGACGTTCTTGAGATTCTTGGGGTGCAGGATGAGGTTGCCGTCCTCGTCGTACTGAGCAGCGGCCTTGAGGGCGTTGACCAGCGCCAGCGCTCCGGGGCTCAGCGAAGATTGCGGCCCACCAGTCGCGCTCGCGGTTCCTGTTGCCGGCACCGTCGCGGTGGCACTCCCGGTCTGGGAGCAGGTCGAGAAGTACCGAGTGGTGGAAGGCATGGCGTCTTCCGGACCGGGATACTTGACCTGTCCGTACTTGATGGCCACCTCGCCAGCCACGGTGGCAAAGTTCTCAACTGTGACGCTGAAGGTGATCGCCGAGCTGCCCATCGTCGCAAACGCGCCCGTTGTGCGGTATATGCCACGAGATGTCGCATTGTTGCAACCCGCCGAGTTGGTAAACAGCACGAGGCCCGACGAGGGCCATTTGCTCATGATGTGCTGCTGAACCTGGGTGCTGCGCGTGTCGACCACCACACTGCCCTCCGAGCAGGTCACCGACACAAGGTCGCTGTTCTCGAGCGTGATCTGCGGGTACAACATGCTGACAACGAGTGAAACAGCCTTGGTGCCCGGCTGCTTCTCGGCGTAATTGAGCGTCGTCTGGAGCGAAGGAACGAGGTTGTCCAGGGATGACTTATCAATGGCAGTGTTGGGCACGGGGTACATGGTCGAACCCAGTGCTTCGCAGCCAGGGTCAGCGGTTGACCTGGCGGCCCAAACTGCAGGCGAGGCCGGGCTCAAGGGATTTGGGGCGCTCTTTAGGTAGCAGGCCGGGGCGACAAAGGCAACATCATGGCATTCGAGATTCTTGTCGCAGGCATCCAGGCACTTCTCGAACGACTCGGCCCAGAGGCCCTGAATGTCACCGCCGGGGAAGTCGTAGCCGCAGAAGATCTCGTAAAACTTGCCCTGGTCGGTCTTGAAGACGGTGCCATTGGAAGCGCCTCCTTCACAAGTGAGCGGCGGCCTGGCGTCCCAGCTGGGGTCGGCAACCTTCTTTGCCGTCGAGATACCATCGGCCACGCCGAGAGTATTGAGCTGGTTCTTCATGTAGCACATGCCATTCACCCACGACACGTCGATGCAACCAGCCGTGATGTCGCAGGTCTCGATGCAGTCCTCGAATGTGGGCGCTCCGGCGAGGGACAGATCCCCACCGTAGTACTCTTGGTTGCAAATGATCTCGTAAACTGTGCCTGCCGAAGTCGTGAAGTTGGTGTTGTGGCTTTGGCTGTTGATGCACGAAGGCGCAGTCGAGGTCGCAACAGCAGACGAGGACGTGCTGGTAGCGGTCTGTGAGCCAGACGTCGAGCTACCCGTGATGGAAGCAGAATCAGTTGCCGACTCGGTGGCTGACCCGGTGGCTGCCCCGGTGGCTGCCCCGGTTCCGGTCGACGAACCCGTGCCAGTGGCAGATGTAGTGTCGGCTTCGGCGTCAGTCGCCGAAGCGGAAACAGAAGTCTGCCGAGCTGTCTCTTCGGCGCTAGCGGTGGAGCTCGGGACAACCGAAGAAGAGACAGGCTTGGGCACCTTCAGGCCGGTCCAGACAAACGTGCGCCTGACTGCCGTGGTGACGGTGCTCTTCATGTAGCAAGAGGGGGCAACGTAAGAGACATCCACGCAACCCTCGGTAGCACCGCATCTGTCCAACTACACAGATCGGTCAGTCGATATCGTGAGAGCATTGAAGCAGTATGGCTTACGCAGGCAGAGAAGCTCGATTCCGAGGTAGCAGACAGGTCGCCTCCGGCATAGTCGATACCGCAGAGGACCTGGAAAGAACCGCCATTTTCGGCGTCGTAAATGGTACCGTTAGACTTGTTGCCAACGCAAGTGACCTCGGTGTCGGTGCGGGTAAGCCGGCTTCGGGCTGTCCAAATGCCTCCGTTGGTGACGGGCGTTCCGAGGCTACTCTTCATCCAGCAAGTGCCGCCGGCGTAGGAGACATCAATGCACTTGGGCGTGGCATCACACAACTCGATGCAAGCTTCGAAGCTGGCGAGACCACTCTGGGCCGCAACATCACCACCGGCATAGTCGACACCGCAGAGGATGTCGTAAGAGCCCACGGTTGTATTATGGACGGCGTTGTTGCTCTTGCCGTTGGTGCAATCCAGGGGAACGGCAAAGACAGCCGAGGCCGAAACCAAGGAGAGGAGGAAGGCAGCCTTGGGCCCCGAGAGCCGGGACGGCTGCCACATTGTCCGAACAAGAAAAAATGTAACGACTGTGGGGGTAAATGAAGGGACGGCGACAAACAAGGTCACCTATTACCTGGCCGAGTCAAGAGACCGATAACATGCGAGACTTCTCAGAGGACTTGGAGCTGTCCCGGCGAGGAAGGTTCCTCATATACACACTTGACGCCCTTGGCCCTTCTCAACGCTTGGCCTCGACGGTGTTCTGGCCCATCTCGACACGTCCCTGGCGCCACATCCTGAGAGGCCCTTGAATATTTGCAGGAATTTCTTCTCTCAGCTCTTGATCTGTACCGCGGCGTGTCCCAGCTCGGCATGCCATGGCGCCCCATCATCAACGGCACCAAGCAAAGTTGGAAACCATTGTGCGTAGATCCGGCCCATCGCTTGCCCATGGCCTGCACATTCATTGCCTGCTTCTGCAACGTCGCTGGAATTCTGCTGATAAAGTGAGAAAAGAGTCTAGTGCGGAGGATGAGGCTGACTGCACTTGACTATCGTTGAGCAGCTTGATATATTAGCGCCCACTCTTGGCGTGGCATCCACGCGAGGTCGAGAAGCGGCTCCGGGTCGGTAGCCAGGTTCCGGTCCCGGGGTTACGCCGCGTTGGACTGAGCCAAAATCCGAGATCTAGACTCAAAAAAGAATCGCCAAGACGGGCTATCCCTTGTGTTTGCATTTGTTCCTGCGCAAGAGGCGCAGGAACACAGCTGTCAACTGGCCTGCGCTCGGGTCGCTGACAGGGGCTGAGATTCGATATCTCCGATGAGGCGTCCTGCCACAAACGTGTTGGGAGGTGGCCTCAGCCGGGCATGGCGCAAATTGCCTCGCCCCCTGAAAGAAAATAAACTCGTGCCCCCGAGGAAATGTTTCAGCGGTCCCACTCTTCGTTCTCTCATCCAGTTGCAGCAAGAACGGGCTCGTAAACGTAGAGCGTCGAGTTCCTTTCGTCAGGCAGAAAAAACAGCCGTAGTTTGCCGTCGATCAAGGCAACATCCATTGGGTTTTTCGTCACCAGAGTGCCGCGGTCGGACACCAGAGTCAGGGGCACTTCGTACAGGGGCACCATGGACTCCATGTCGACCAGGGCGACGCCGCCGATAGTGGTGCCATAGAGGTTCGTGATGCCCGAGCACAGCATAACTGGGCGAAAGCCATAGCGTTGCGAGCGGCCCAGAAACTTACAGTCCTGGTAATCAGTGTAATGGCTTGGGTTCTTCAGCACGGCTCGGGGAGCGGTGAAGGCGGGAAGGGGATTGGGTTTGTGGCCCAAGTTCCAGAGGGACGCACTGCGGGCGCCCCAGTTCAGCGTCAGAAGGTTACCCGTCAACACGTCGTGCACAACCGCCCCCATGTGGTCTGCAATGCGCAGGATAGGCTCTGGCTGCAAGGTGTCGGGCCTCATCCGGACAAGTGTTGCGGTAGAATCCGGGCGATACTGGGCAAGTGTCGCCCAGATGTAGGTCCCGTCGTAGTCGATGCCGCCGCCGTGGTACTCGGGCTCCCCAGCCGCAGTAATTGTGGCATCGACGAGCTGAGTGCCTTTTCCATCAAAGACAATCATGTGCGCAAAGCCCTCGCCGGATACTGTCTGCCTGCCGTCGGAACCGGCCGTCAATGTCGTCCTGGGGGCTGTCCACTCGCCAGCTGAGACAACGTATCGGTCGTCGCCAAGACGGACTATTCCTTCCGGCTCAAAAGTGTCTCCCTTGAAAAGGATTTTTTCCACCAAGCTCCATTCGGTTGACCGGTCGAGGTGGACAAACTGGCGAATGATCTCCTCACCCTGCGAGGAGGAGCCGGGTGGAGGAAGGGGAAATGGGGCAATCGGGACCCCCGGCTGGCTGACCGTCATGTTCACGGCGGGCATCGCTGGCGCCATTGAGGAGAGCAGAGCCAGCAAGGCGGATGCGTTCGCCATCTTGCTCGACTTCCCGAGCACCCACTGCTCCGAAGCGGCAGGCACACTTGGCAATGCTTCGCGTATGCGATGGGCGAGTGAAGCGACAGTATCCATGTTGTAGCGGTTTGAGTGCAAGAAGGGTTGTTGTGGACCCGTTGACCAATGCCTTTGGTGGTGAGAGAGTCTGAGAGACAATCGCTTTGTGAGTGGGTGGTGGATTTTAGGTTGAGCCTAAGCTGGTGGTGTGAGGCCAAATTTGTGGAGACAAGATGGGGTTTCAGGCTTGGCAATTGAGGCAAGTTGACGCAAGTCTACGACCCTACACGCCGGAGCGAGATGTCCAGCACATAGCCCTTGAGCTTGGCACTGCTTCTTTGTCGGGACTTGTGTCGGGTGTAGTGGACTAGTCACGATCCATTTTCGAGCGTGTGGTGATTAAAAGTTCTTTCGGTCAACGAAACGCAATTGGTTTCATAAAAATGTGACATTGAGAAAGACAGAAAGAGAATCCAATTCCACGTGAGCATCAGGAGACCAATGAATTGTTCAAAGTGTTGTTTGCATGCGTATGAACTGATGGAGTGTTTATTGGGGATTTTGGGCAATTCAACTTCAGTTGAATTCGAAACCGGAGTCAGGAAAATTCAAAGTTTAACCTCCAATTGAAAGGACCGAGTGAACATGAACACTAGGTAAGCCGCTCTTCACAGAACTCGAGGCTAGCCTGATGAGACCTCCGCCTCCAGCGAGAACCTGACTCGGCATTGAAATATGAGGATCTCGGGCTTGGAAAGGTAAGCAGAAAACTACCTACCAGGTATCTCTGCAGTTCGCCCATATACACTCGGTTGTGGTTGGACTTACAGAGCTGGTCATCATGTCATATCACTTGGCTCCGAATGACCGTTTCCATTAGACACTCTCTTCTTCGAATTCCCCAGCATCGAACCATCTCGCTGAATAGCGAAGTCCTCTGCCATAACGAATGGCCAGCCGTATCGTCGAATTCAGTCTTGTTGCGGGCGGGGAAAGGGCAGCAGCACCTCAGCTCCTTGCACACCTCGACACGTGGTCAGAACATTCAATCTCCATGATCCACTTGTTCGGCTTCACAAGTCTCACCCGACCACGACACTGAAACAAGCCATGGAAATTTCGCCTCGATGGTCAGCTTTCCGGCCGTTTTCGAATTCTTGGGTCATCATCGTGGCAAGTCAAACCGTCGCAGAAAGGCCACGCGCCCTTGTCCTCCTCTTAATGTCCCTTTGTGGCACGCCCTCGGGTTCTCCCAAAACTTCCAGCAGCAGTGGTCAATGTGCTGACGAACTGTGTTTCAACGAATGAATAGCGGCTTGTGTAGAACTGGATGTTTCATCTTCGGCCTCGCCACATGAAGACTACGAATCATGGATAGTTGGACCGGCCCGGGGCTCAAGCACACAGAGAGACACGCGGCGAGGCCAATGTACACAAGGACACGTTGGCGCTATTCTCCTTGCTCCCAGATAGCCGCGTCTGTTGATGAGAGATGATCTGAGCACGGTGCTTGACAGATCCACGTGCACCGCAGGTCTGTGTACATACAAGCCTGCTCGTCATACCGAGGACTCAGCCCATCGGATCATGGCGAGCTCCGAGGCGAGTTTCGCGCAGTGACCAAACGGGCCGGAGACAGCTTACGCAATAGCTTGTGCAATGGAAGAGCCCCGAAGGACGAGCACAGTGTCCACATACGTGTTGGTACCGACGGTCACAAGGCCCGCATCGACACCCCTGGAATCAAAATCTCGGTGGAGGGAGGGAAGCAGTTCCCGAGAACCTGTTGCTAGAGCCGGTTGTTTCGAGCCGCGGTAGGGGTAAATGGTGGCACCCGCGATTACCAAGGTGCCGAAACTTGGTGGTCATCGTCGGAAACAGCCGAAAAGCGGTTGCAATCTACACTACACGTGTATTGCGACACAGAGCTGCCTGCGTGCCTACCTCGGTTGCCGGGGTTACGTGACGGGACACTCGAAAGGACATCCCGGCGCGGCCCGCGAGGGGACGCCACAGACATGTTGCATCATAGTGGATGTTATCCGTGGATGGTCGGGCGACCAACGGCATGAGCACCCACCCTCACTCAACGGTGTTAGTGATATGGCAGCTGTCTTGCGGTCGTTCGCTAACGGGGACATGATGATCTCAGTGGGCCGAACTTTGGGCTAACATCGGCATTCCCCCAGGTCAGTTGGCCGAGAGTCCCTACCTGGTAAGTGTTATTGACACGAGCGGTTCATGCAGGCAGGAGGGTTTGAATGACAAGCAGCAATGGCGTCACTTAGCATGGGTCATAGCTCAAACAGCCAATGGCGGCTCTTGAAAGGGAGAATGCGGACCCACATTGCGTCACCGTCTGGGCACCCCGGACATTTTTCCCCGGTTGGTTGCCGTTTTGAGACCCTCTTTGGAACGTCATTCGATGAGGCGGCTTGGATTGGGGTCGCAAACATCGCGCTTTTGCGGATGGAGAGGAGATGACAGGTGCAGGGCTCTCTGCCAGCGCTTGGAAGGGTCCGTGAGGGCGCTTGCAGGATGCAAGGCAGCAGGCAAGAGACCAGACTTGGAAGGGCCCATTCTGATGGCACGTAAACACCAAAATGGGGCCACTAAGGGCCAAGAAGCACGGGAGCCATCAAGGTTCTCTGGTTAGAGCTCGCCGCACTTGCCATTACTGTGCAGAACAAAAGCTTGTGACAAACATCCTGACGTCACACATGTCTTTAGTGTGTTGCGAAGCTTCCCCACACCTTCCTGGCCCCGGCTTGCTCCTGCCTGCCCCCTGCCTGCCCCAAGCTCCCAACGCCCCCTCCAAGCAGTCTCCGTCGGATGGAGTCCTGGTATGACGTAGAGGCGACACGCAACTGCCCGCGGATTGCCCTCCCGATCCAGCCAGCTCGAAGCCATCAATCGCCTATATAAGCTCCCTCCTCCCACCGCTCAAGTCCATCTTCTTTCTTCATCACCATCATCCACTCAAACCATCACAACAAAGCCAACAATCACAACCACACTTCACACAACCAAAACCCAATCAACAACCACATCAACCAAAATGGATACCCTCAAGAACGCCGGCAACTACGTCTCCGACAAGGTCCAGAGCGCCACCAGCGGTGCTTCCAAGGAGGCCAACAAGGAGGTCGCCAAGGACAACAACGCCGGTGTCGGCACTCGGTAAGCTTCACTCTCTCGCCCCGCCTCAACGACTCATAGAACATCTGCTAACTCCCTCACAGTATCCAGGCTGCTGGCGATGCCCTCTCGGACAAGACCAAGGAGCACAAGCACGACGCTTCGGCCGAGGCCAACAAGCAGGCTGCCACCCACTAAGCAACGAATTTGACGACCATTTCTTTCCGCCTGTCGCCCGCCGCGATTGATGATCATGGATTGGGCTTTCGGGAAGGCGTTGCTTTGAGGAGGATGGATCTTGATTTCCTGTTTTGCTCGCTGGGATTCTCTGGTTCTGGGAGAGGAGGATCACATCACAATACCCCCTGGCTCTGATAGCTAGACAATCCACCTCGATTACAACCATACCTCTCGTTTTCTATTTTGTGATTTGTGACAATGCTTTTTGACCGCGGCCCGCTTCGAGTGTTGATGGAATGGGAAGTTTTATGATGTGAAGCCTCAACTCCACCAAGCAGCTGCACCTTCCCCAGCCGACATCATCCAATCATCGCGGCGAATTCCGGCAAGGGGTGCAGCTTGCCGGCCAGGGTGCATCTTGGCGCTGCATCCCAGCTGAAATTGCATCTCATCCCATCTCTTCATCCCATCTCCCGCCTCACTCACACAGGGCCAATTTTCGTGACAAGCCTCTCAAACCGAGCCAGCCAGCCAGCCACCCTATCCAAAGAAACCAAAAACACACTGACAGACACAATGACCTCCCCCACACCACCAC
>Ga0247824_10001610_pt1 | contig 12396 bp, 7 predicted proteins | sample 13C_PalmiticAcid_FD_194412 | JGI IMG/M metagenome (GOLD analysis project Ga0247824, IMG submission 194412) | Soil microbial communities from agricultural site in Penn Yan, New York, United States - 13C_PalmiticAcid_Day48 | ecosystem: Environmental > Terrestrial > Soil > Agricultural land...
GCAGTAGCGTTTTGGGGGGCGACGGGGGAGTCGTAGACCGAAGTTGACAGTTCCTGGGGCCCGCTGCCGTAGGTGCTCTGGGGACGCGCGGAGGCCTGTGGGGCTTGGTAAGGGGTGTATTGATTGGCGGGGGGTGGTGACGCGGATGTCTGCAGGGGCGTCGGCTGCTTGCCGCCTGATGGCCGCCGCTGTTCCGGCGGGTGCTGGGCGTACTGCGGTTGCGGGGGCTGCTGCTGTGGCGGCTGCGACTGCTGTTGCGGTTGCGGTTGGTTCTGATGGGGGGGCACCTCAGCGCCCACTACGTAGAACGGAGCAGGAGTGGCTCCCGGACCGGGCCGTTGAAAGTTATTCGGGGGAGGAGAGGATGGTGGATATTGGGTTGTTTCTATCAATATTTACATCAGCTATGCTCAGCTCCCCACTTAGTTTCCCAGCTCGGCCGAAGGCGTACCTTGAGGAGGCGCCGGAGTGTAGAATCGCTGGGGATCCTGCTGTTGAGGAGGGGGCGCGCCGTAGCCCTGTCCAGGAGGCGGGTAGCCTTGGGGAATCTGGGGGCGCATGGCATATTGGTGATAGGTCGGCCCTGGCGGGTGTGACATGGACGACTCTAGCAGAGCCTCATAGTCTCTCCTGGCCTTGATGAACTTTTCGTTGAGCTGGGTGAAATCATCTGGATATTGTCAGCATCAGCCCCAGATGATCGGCTCAGCAGTTGTTCGCACCTTTTTTCTGCGAGTACTTCTCGATCAGTTTGATGAGCTTCGGTCGGATCGCCAACGTTTGGTGGTAGAGTTTCTGTCTGAAAGTCAGTGCCAGAATAATCAAGTGATAAACCAGGGGCAAGCGGGCGTACCGAAATCTCTTCGTTATCTTCTTCCCTCGGCGCGGTGTTGCTCGCGCTGAGCAGGGTCAACAGCTTCTCGACGTTCTTGATCTCGGCAAACACCTCGGCCTCCATCTGAGCTTCGCGCTGCAGCTCGTCAGGGGTCGGGTCGGTCAACTTCTCGACGTAGTTGAGCGGGAAGATGCCCGTTTTCCCCTTGAGCGACCCGCGCCACCAGTCCTTGTAGACGCTCTCGAGAACGGCAATGACGTCGCCCTTCTTGAACTCCAGCTCGCCCGGCTCCGACGGAACAAAGTCGTACAAGGCCCTCACGCGGGACACGGTTGCGGCCGTGGTACCCGACGAGACGGGCTGGATAGGAGCCGCCGGCTGCTGGGCGGCGGGCGCGGCACCTGCTGACCCCCCGGCACCTGACGGCCCTGCTGCGGGCTGCGCCGGCTTCTTCTTCCGCTCCTCCTCCTGCAGACTCAACTTGAGGGCCATCTGCAACTCGTCCTCCTCCTTCTGACGGTCAAGATCGGTGAGGCTGTTCTTTTGCGGGGCGCTGGGCGGCTGGAGGGTCGGGTTGGTCTGCTTGAGGCGGTAGTAGGCGTCGTACATGATGCCGAGGTCCGCATCTGACTTGAACATGTCTGACCAGTCCTTCATGCGCTCGAGGATCTTGGCCTTGACCTGGGTGTGGGTGTTGCGGTCGTTGGCGAGCTTGAGGAGGGCGTCGGTGAATGCGCGGCTCGATAGTTCGCGGTGCATGTTCTTGCCGCAGTTCTGCGACAAGGCGTTGGCGACCTGGAAGAGCGTGAGTATGGTTTCCGCCGGCGGGGGAGGGCTGGGCTCACCTCGAGAGTGTACAGCTGGACGTTGGCGTTGCGATGCGCCAGGCGCTTGATTAGACTTCCCACTGACTCCTTGGGCCCGTTCTGGTCGCCGGCGACTCGGTCGCAAATCTCCATAATGACGCCCCAGTCCTCCGACGTGAGGTTCTCGTCGGTCGCCTTGTCTGCGGAGAGGGTTCCATGTCAGCCGGGCGTCCTATCCTGCGCGATATCTCTTTGGGCAGACTTACTGATGACCTCATCGTAAGGCCCGGCCGCGGCCGCTCGAAACATGGTGGCGGCTGGTTGTTGCTGGTTGTCGAGCGGTGGTTGTAGGAGTAAGCTCTGAGCTCGGTGTCTCGGAAATGCTGTGTCGAATGTTGGTTTCGCAGCGTCCAACAGGCTTAGTCTGTTTGGTTGCCCCTCTCGGAACTTGACTTCCAGGATCCAGGGTAGGACGGTTCAAAGAACAATGGCCCTCTCGTCGTGGTAAGCGAGAATAGCGAATCTTCAAGCTTCACTATCGCCGGTCCAAGGTTGCGTAAGCGTTCAAACAAAGTGTCTCTAAAAGAAGCCGAGTATGACGAAGATGTGGTTCGTGGATGGAAGGATGGAAGGTGGGACACTCAGTGGGCACTGGGCAGTGCCGCGTGGTTGGGTGGCCGTCTGAGCCGTCCTATGACGGGGGCTTGGGCGGGCAGGCAGCTTCCATGCCGATTCGCCCCGCACCTCCTGCTAGCTCCAGACCCCTGTCAGCTGCCCTGCCTGCCCTGCACATCATCCCCGATCTCAGCGCGGAAGGTTGTTTCTTGGCGACCAAACGCCTCGCGGCCTCGCCTCTGATTGCGTATGAGCTTGCGCAGCCACACAGGGCGCACAGAACACACAACATTCAGCGACGACTTATGTGATGGGCGCTTTGGGCTATGTTTTCTCTGTCCATCATTTGGAGGTGAACAGAATGCCATTGACAAGGCTCAAGCCTCAGGTTTTGATTGGCAAGGGCTTCCGCCATAGCCCGGACCATCCAGGAATCACCAAGGCGAGGCTTAGTCTACTGGTATTCTCGCAACCGTTTCCTGGGATTGAAGCGAGCCGTCGCCACCCAGCACAATGGCAGAGACGGAAGGGGCAGATTCCAAGCCGACAGGACTAGTGCCGAGATTGAGAAGTGAACTGTTCAACCTTTAGAGAGTCGCTGAGGGCGGTGTTTTGGCCTCTCGAGCGAGGCATCAAGAAAGGCACCACAAACGGTCAACACGACCTGACCAGCGGCACCCATACAACCACAACACACCTGAGTGTCATTGTGCTATGCTAATCTATCCTGTCAAGGCCAAAGGCCCGAGCTAAACTTGCGACTAAAGCAACCGGTTGGCCCTCACAACCTCCATCAACCAAACTCTCAAAGTCTGTATCCATCCATGCTTTGACACCCACCTCCTAAGTAACAAGATACTGAACACTGCTTCTGAGCCCTTCTTCAACTCAACTGCCCACTCCGACCCTCATAACGCTGGAAACGAAACCAACAACGGACCTACCCACAACACCCTAACCTCTTCCTCCTTAGCCTCCTCCCAACACCCCCACTTTCTCACCGCGTCAATGCCTAATCACAGCAAACTACCTCAGAGCGACATACGGCATTTCTCGTTTTCTCTCTTGCCGAGGGTGGTGCGGTCTACGGTGGCGGTGGTGGTGGTGCTGTGATGGTAGGCAGGACAGGAGCCCTAGTGGCCTCGATTGCCGCCCGGGCTTGGGTTCAGGAGGGGAGGAAAGGCGGCCGAGTGGTACGCGGACGGCGGTAGCGGCTGCTGCTGTCTGGGCTGGGAAGGAGAGGGGTGCGGTGGCTGTTGCGGCTGTTGCGGTTGTGGTTGTTGCTGCTGGAGGGGCAGCGGGTGGACGGCCTGCTGCCGGGCGTGGCGGGCGTGCAGCGCCTGCTGGATCTGCTCGGCCTGCAGCTCCTGGAGGGCCTTCTGGGCTTCCCTGACCTGCTGCGCGTGCTGCGCGTGCTCGGCCTGGATGGTCTCGAGGGCGTGCGCGGCCTGCTGCGTGAGGTGGGCTTGCTGTGCCTGCTGGGCGTGGAGGGCCGCCTGGATCTCGCGGATCTGGACGGCGTGCTGGTCCTGCGTCGCCTCGTGGATCTCGTTTCTGCGGCGCTGGAGCTCCATCATCTGGAGCGCGTGCTCCCGCTGGCGGGCCATGAACATGGAGGAGCGTTCCTGGACCAGCATGCGCACGCGGAGGTTCTCCTTGCGGATCGCGTCGAAGTGCGCGTCCATGGTCCGCGATGACTCGTTGAACACCTCGAGCAGCTCGCGGTCGTAGCCCAGCCGGGCGGCGACGCGCGTGAGGAGGCCTGTCGAGATCTCCTCGCGCGCCTGGTGGGTTTCGATCAGGCGGGCGATCTGCTCCTCGAAAGGGGGGATGGAGCCGTCCGGGTTTTTGAGGTAGTAGTCTTTGAGCTCTTGTATGCCCCGGTTGGGCGGCGGGAGGTTTCGGATGTGGGTTTCGATGTCGGTAATGAGCCGCGAAAGAACCTCGTACTCTTCATCAACCTCCTCATCTTCCTCCTCTTCCTCCTCATCTTCATCCTCATATTCCTCCGGACTCTCGCCCTGTTCGACGGCATGTTCTGCCGGGTCGGCATTGCTGCTTGCGAGTTGAGTCTGCGCCTGCTCGGACGGCATGGTTGCGGACATGATTGTGGAGTGACTGCTAGCTTATGAGTATTAGGGCGTGGGTGCTTGCTGGGGAAGACACTGACTGCTTCGTGCAAGTTCTGGACGTGTGTTCTGTTCGGCTTGTAAAACGGGAGGACGTTGCTTGGTTGTGCTGGCGGTGATATTGCCCGGGTGACGTGCACAGCCGATTATGACCAAGAGATTTATCGAGTAAGCAAGCAAAGTGTGAAGGTGTGAAGAGTACACGGAGGAGTGCGGAACGGGACCGAGGGGGATGTGAACAGTCGTTGCCAAAGGGGAAGGTGGGCCTGGGCCTAGAGGCAGCCACAGGACTCTTCATCTCAAGCCGGGCCACGCTGACTTTGACCCAAACTCACTGCTACTGGTGTTGGTGACATTTTCATTGAATGAGAAGGAGGGAAGAAGACAGAATAAGCCTCTTCATGGCAAAAAAGAGGCGAGGAAAGCCTAGTCCAGCCATCCAGGAGGGCGCAGCGAGGAGGCCCAGACGAAACGGCTGCTCGCAACAAGTAGGCGAGCTCTGTATGAGACGATTAATAAGAACGAACTGGAAGGATCTCACTCGGAAGCAGTCATGGACCTCAAGGCAGGCACAAGCCATGAAAGAGGAGTTCATCTTTCGACACATGGGTTAGGGTTAATGGCATGCCCCTGAATCAAAGCCTGGGAACAAAACATTGGCGGTCCTGTTGCCCTGTTGGTGACCTCCTGTCCATGCAGTGATGCAAAGGAAAGTTTCGGAACCTTTTGTACTGACGCTGACTGCAGATTTTCTCAGCAAAACTCCCAAACTAGCGAACCCCCCGGGAATGTCTACTCTAACCAAAAATCTCTATCGGCCGGCGTGCCTCAGCCTTCCGTATATACAGCTCAAATCCATTGCCAATAGATCTACCACCGGATGACCCCTCTAGGATATTTTCCCCCCTCTACATCTTGGCCTCCCGCATCTGGCGGAAGAAGTCCATCACTCCAGTGTAGACGACAAGCAGGATACCGCCGCCAGGTCCCAGACGGAGAACCTTGGGGATGAAGCCCTTGTACAGGGCACCGAACCCCTCCTCCTTGGCGATGGTGGCCACGCCGGGCCATGCCCAGTTGTACTTGGGGGTTTGGCCCGCGACCTTGACAGTGTTTTGGATGCGGCTCTTGATGACATCGAAAGCTAACGAGCAGGGTCAGCACAACATTCAAAATTGAGGTGCATCAGTGGAAGAAAGCTCCCTCCCAAAAACAGCCTTGACGTACGAGTGTTGAGAATGGTGCCGACAGTACCACCGACGGTACCGGCGATGATGTCGTTGAAGGTTTGGCCGGACTTGGTCTCGGCCTTGGGGATCAACTGGCGGACCTGGAAGATGCAGCCGAAGTAGCCCGAGTTCCAGAGAATGTGGCGCCACAGCGTCGACTCGAGGCCGTTGTACATGGCCAGAAGGCCCTCGTTGCGCACCGTCTTCATGACCACGTCGATCATGCCGTTGTACTTGCCGGCCGACGCCTTGTCCTGCAGGCGGATCTTGACCAGCTCGAACGGCACCACGACGAAGGACTCGGTCGCACCGGCCGACGCGCCCGTCAGGACCGAGAGAGACTGGTTCATGGTCTGCTGGCCGAACAGGTCGCGGTAGAACTTGCCCCACTTGTCGTTGGCGGCGAACTTGGTCGCGCGCTTCGGCGCCTCCATGAGGATGGGGGCGGAGATGCCGCGGTAGAGTCTCGAGAAGCTGTCGCAGCGTCAGTTGCGCCCTTCTCATAGCACCAAAACCTCCAGGGCGCATACCCCTCATTTTTGATGATCTTGCGGAAGCAGTCGAGCATGCCATTGTAGTGGTCGGCACCGCCCGTGCCGGTCTGGAGCTGCCTGCTCGGTCGTCAGTCGAGGCGCATTGGCGGGGGCTGCGGTGGCTTTACACTCGTGTCTTGACAACGTCAAGGGGGTACCTGGCGAACGATCGAGTTAGCAAGCGAGGCACGCGACCACATGCAGAGGCGACTTACATGACCAAGATCTACACATGGCCGAATGTTAGCATGTCAATTGACCAGTCTAGGGGCCATTGGTCAACGTGCTTCCGAAACACCGGCAACGGCGCCTGTTTCGCGGCCATGGTTAGCACTCGTGGCTCTCGGCGGCTGGGATCGGGGGTGCTCGGAATGCGCTCACCGGCCATAAAGGTGTAGCCAAACGGCAGCGGGGCCTTTTCTGCCGACATTTTGAGGGTCCTGGGGTGGTATGCTGCGGGAACTGAGCAAAAAGAAGGGGGTAAACAACACGAAGAGACGGGAAAAGAGGGTATCAAAAAAGTTGCGGAAGGGAAGTGTCGTGAACCCAATTCAGCAACCCGAAGTGGGAGTTTTGGCGCGCCGGGATGCAACCAGCTGTCACCCTCCCACCCCCACATCTGCGCAGATTTGCCCGTGGGGAGGCGGCATCGGAGGGCCCAAACCCCTGGCTCCGATCACTCGACCCGGGAGCCGGCACGCTTGGGTCATGCACACACCCGTAACCCTAACCCGGCTCCCATCTTGACCCGAGAGGGAAACACGATAGCTGCCCGAGCTGGTAACGTTTGGGGCAATGGAAGGAAAGAACCCAAGGTGTTGGTGAGAGTCTATGATAAATCGCCAAGCACATATTTTGCAGCCATCTCAGCCATTCAAGCCAAAGTCAAACCAGCGGCATGGAAAGGACCATCTCAGTTACTATAGCCCGGCAATTCCAGCATGAGTTGCCGGCATGCATGTCTCTGTCCCGGCTTGTCCAATGCCCGATGCTGTCATTCTCGGATCTGGATCTTGCAGCTTGTCCCTGAGGGTCCCTAGGGCTGGGTGGCCTGATGGTAGAGCCCGTGTCTGCAAGAGCTTGGAGCATGAGTGTGAAACTTAGTATCCGATTGGCTGATCGGGAGACGCGCGGACCAGGGGAGCCTCTGTGGGAACTGAGGTGGGCAACTGAGAACGCGGGGCTGTCGCGATGGTTGCAACTTGTTCCCACGGATACAATTCAGCTTTCTTCCCCTCACCACTTCTCGCCGCCCCTCTCTTCCAGGCTGTCGCAAACACACCAGCGCATCGCTCGAGTCCATACGCCCCAAAGAAAACGCAAAACCCAAGCCAAGCTGAACCAGATAACGAGTCTGACCGACCCCGACCGCGGTTCGAGCTACTTCCGAGGAATCCGCGTCCTTGCGCGAAATCGCCACGCACAAAAACTGCCGTCATTGGTCCCTGGCGCACAAACCTTGGGGTTCCAGCCCGAGCAGCGCCGTGGGGAAGATCTCTCTCGAGCTTCCTATCGCACCTTTAAACAGGCCGTGATCCATCGAGACCACAGCGAGGTGCATTCGAAGCATCAGAGGGCCGTCCCACGATAAGCATCCGGCACATGACGCATCTGCTGTGGAAATACTACTGGGAAGACGATGTCGACCGATTTCGACGCCTTCTCGCGCCCGCCGCCTATGGCGCACAAAACGGCCCTAGAGGCTCGAACCTAGCCTCGGGCACAGGCCCGAGTCCGGGCTACGGCACCTCGCCGCGCGCCTCGGCCAAGTCGCGCAAGATCCAGGGCTTTGGAACAGGCTCTGGGAGCGCTCGGAATGGCCAAGGCGGCCTCGGACGAAGCGAAGTCAACAGCCGCGACCACGTCGGGCTCACCGTTCTGCTGCGCGCAGCCTCGTCGACTGCCGAAAATGCCCTCTCCTTCGTGGAGGCCCTCCTCGAACACCCCGCGATCGACATCTACGCTCAAGACCCCGAGAGTGGCTGGAACGCGCTCCACCGGGCGCTCTATGCGGGCAACATATCCATTGCGAGACTCTTGCTAGAGAAGGAGCGCAAAGACTTGACTGGGCATACAGCGTCGGTCCATCGCGTGGGGCAGCTCATCAAGACGAAGGACCATGAGAACAAGAGTCCGTTTGATCTTTATCACTCGACCATCGGAGAGCGCAGTCTACGGGAATTGATCGAGCGGGACAAACCCGATGATGGCTCCGACAGTGATGAAGCCGAAGCTTTTCTGGATCAAGCTCTGTGAGTCTTCCTGCTCTCCGCATGCTCTTGTGGATGTCCCGGTGAGGGTCAGCGTCTGATACAGAGGTAGAAGCAACAAGGGCGCGAATACTGCCGGCGAAGACCTTTACGCATTTGGTAGCAACAGGAACCTGTCTTTGGGGTTTGGTGACCAGGATGACCGCCAGTTCCCGGAGCGCGTCCACCTCAAACGCCCAGACCACCTATTTCGTCGCTTTCACCGAGAGTATCTCGAGGCTGCTGGCGAGACTGGGCAGCCTCCCCAGGACCTGGCGAAAATTCCCGCGTTGGTTCTGAACAGGCCGTTGCTGATCCAAGACGTGGTCTTGTCGAAGCTGCACAGTGCCGTCCTCACAGTAGACCCTGTCTCCAACCTCTACGTCTGTGGTGTTGGCCGCGGAGGGCGACTCGGTCTCGGAGATGAGAATACGCGCTTCACATACACGCCCGTTCAGGGGCCGTTTACCGACAAAAAGATCGTCCAGATCGCACTGGGCCAAAACCACTCCATGGCCGTTGATGACACGGGCTCGCTATGGACATGGGGTAACAATGCCCAGTGCCAGCTTGGCTATGCTCTGCCCGAGCCGGCCAAGAAGGACGAAGATCCCATCAGCACCGTGCCACGCCAGGTTTTCGGACCCCTGAAGAAGGAGGTCATTGTTGGGATTGCCGCCTCCGCTATACACTCGGTTGCGCATACAGGAACCTCACTCTATTGCTGGGGCAAGAACGTTGGCCAATTAGCCTTGATGGACGCCGACTCGAGGTCCCTCGAATACCAGCAAACACCGAGGAAAGTCGCCGCGTCTCTGTTCTCTTCGCCGATTGTCATGGTGACCGCTACCGACAAAGCCACGACGATTTTGCTTCAGAACCACACCGTCTGTGTGTTCACGGCGTACGGTTATCACATTGTGAAGTTCCCCTTTGCCGCCATCGACATGGTCGGCAACATCAGGCTGTCTACCCGATATGACCTGGCCTGGAACCAGATCAGCCACATCACATCTGGCGGGGAGACGATCGCCGCCATTACAAGACGCGGTGACCTGTTTACAATGAGCCTTGATCACAAGGTTGACACGAATTCCCCAACCACCTCCACAACAAATCCGTCCAAGATCAAGGGCGCGGTTACACAACCCCAGTGCATTTGGTCTGCCAGGCAGGATGGCGTGCGCTCCGTGGGCGTCGGCGAGCACGGCTCTGTCATCATCAGCACCCAATCCGGAGCCGTGTGGCGGAGGATCAAAAGAGCAAAAGCCAAGGACGCATCTGCCGGGCCGTCGGAATCAAAGAGGAAAGATTACAAGTTCCAGCGGGTCCCATGCATCACCAAGGTTGCCGCGGTCCGGTCATCTGCATTCGGTGCCTTTGCCGCCATCCGAAAGGATTCGGATGTGATGAAGGAGCAGCTGGCGATCGAGGACCAGTCGCTGTGGGAAGACGTGGCACCATTGAACTGTCTTGGTGGCTTCCAGGCGTCTGAGCCCAAGGACAAGAAGGATGAAGTCTGGAAGTTCTGGAGGAACGGCGAGCTCGCGGACCGTCTCGGATCCGTGGCCTACGAAGTGCTCAAATCCTCGGAGCTCGAAGATGACCTGGCACGACACCTCACCTCGTGGTCATACCAAAACGACCCGCTCGATGCAGCTATCTGCACGTCGTCTTCGCCCGAGATCAGGATCCCAGTCCATGGTTGGCTGCTTGCCGCTCGCAGCCCCGTTCTTCGGAGCGCACTTGCACAATTCCGCAAGGCGGGGTCATTCGCCCACGAGCTTTTCACTATCAGTGATGCCGACGACAGGCCATTGATTTGCTTCCAGGGGCTCGACCTGGTCACGCTGTTGAACCTCGTTCTATTCGCCTACGAGGACAAAGTGATTCCGGTATGGAACTTCACTGGCCATGTCCGGCTACTGGCATACAGGTATCGCCAAATCCGACAGGAGGTCATGAAGCTTGCCACTCGCCTTGGCATGGACAGTCTCGAAGCGGCATCAAGGCTGCAGGTGGAACCCAAGAAATGCATGGACCGAGATTTCCAGCTCGCCATCAAGGACCCGCGCTTCTTCACTGACGGCGATGCCTTGCTGGAGCTCGAGGGTGCCGAGGTTCAGGTCCACAGCGCCTTTGTCTGCCAGAGATGTCCATGGTTTCAGGGGCTCTTCTTCGGCCGCTCCAAGGGCCGGTGGCTCGAGAGCCGTCGCGCAGTCGCGGCCGACCGGATCAAGATTGACCTGAACCATGCGGACCCCAGGGCGTTCAAGTATGTCGTTCAGCATATCTATGGTGACTGCGGCGCTGAGCTCTTCGACCCCGCCGTCTGCGACTCATTTGACGACTTCTTGGATCTCGTGATGGAAGTCATGTCGATCGCCAACTATCTGATGCTGGACCGTCTGTCGCAGATCTGCCAGCAGGTCATGGGGAGGTTTGCCACCATCCGCAACATTTCACACCTCTTAAATGCGATTAGCCCGTGCGCGATTACCGAGTTCAAGGACGTCGGGCTGGAGTACATTTGTCTCCAACTCGAGACCATGCTCGAAAACCACCTGCTTGATGAGCTGGATCATGATTTGCTTCTCGAGCTGGATGAGGTTGTTCGGGACAACCAGGCTGCCCAGTCTCCCTTTGTGAGGAGTGGTCGGACTGAACTGCTGCTCCATGAAGCCAACCCGTGGCTTGCCGAGGAGATTGACGAAGAGCGGCAGATCAGGGTCAAGGAGATCGCATTCAAGGTGCAAAGAGAGGAGGAAAAGAAGCTGTCTTTGGGGGCCAAGGCCAAGTTTGGCAGTTTCGATGATGTCAGTCCTCTCACACCCACTCCTGATAGAGTGAGGAAGGTGTCGAAAGCTGAGCGGAACGAGACTTCCAGCCCGAGTCTTCGGCCAAAGGCCTCACAAGGAGACATGATTTTCGATATGGACGAGGATGGCTCGCCAGTTACTAGTCCCTTGGCGAGACCTCGGAAGTCAGTTGAAGGGACGCCAGAGGTGGATCAAATTCCGCCGCTGGGAAGTTCCTACAAAGGCAGAGGCAAGAAGATACGGCTCAATCTTGGCCCGGAGCCCCCCGCCAGTCCGCTCGACACGCTGCGCACACCAGCCAAGACGACAAAGGGGAGTAGCCCTGACCTCACCACTTCTACACCTGCCAAAGCCGGACAGCCCTGGGGGGCTGCGGCTACGCCAATCTCGAAGCTGGATCTCCGTGATGTTTTCCAGCCTGAGACGGCAAGCCGCTCTCTCCTGTCTGCGGATCTGGCAGCGCAGAGGGCCAAGGAATCGACGCCAAAGGCCGCCCAGCCAAAGATGTCACAGAAGGAGAAGAAGCGGCAGCAGCAGCAGGCGGCCCAGGCCGCTCAGGCAGCCCTGCTGGCACCGCAGACGGACTCGCCCAAGAACGCTTGGGAGCGCTCAGCCGACAATGCCCAGCCGTCCCCATGGAAGACCGTCAGCAAAGACAATACGCCGCTCAAGACAACCGACGCCGGCCCGGCAAAGCACCTCCTCTCCCCCGACTCCGCCGCGCCCATCCCAATCCACCATCGCCGCGGCCGCACCGCCTCGCCAGACACGCGCTTCTCCGGCCAGCGCACACCCAACAACCCCCCGGCCAAATCCCACCAACAGCAACAACAACAACCCCCACCACCACCATCCACATCCACCACCTCAGTCTCCCATCACCCAACAACAACAGCAGCGGACCCTCCCAAACCTCTAGTCCCGCACTCCAAAATCTACATCCCCCCGCCCTCCAAGCACGAGACCCTCCTCGGTCTACAAAGCATGGAGGACATCATGGGCCAGCAGACGCGCGCCAAGCAGCAGGTGCGCGAGGCGGCGGCAAAGCGGTCGCTGCAGGAGATCCAGCAGGAGCAGGCGTTCCAGGAGTGGTGGGACGCGGAGAGCCGGCGGATGCAAGAAGAGGAGGAAGAGAAGAGGCAGCGGCGGGCTGGGTCTGGGAATGCTCTCGTCCCTAAGGG
>Ga0247824_10001613_pt1 | contig 12389 bp, 9 predicted proteins | sample 13C_PalmiticAcid_FD_194412 | JGI IMG/M metagenome (GOLD analysis project Ga0247824, IMG submission 194412) | Soil microbial communities from agricultural site in Penn Yan, New York, United States - 13C_PalmiticAcid_Day48 | ecosystem: Environmental > Terrestrial > Soil > Agricultural land...
CGGGGCTGGGTTGGGGGATGTGAGGAGCGACCCGGCGCTGATGTGCGTGGCGATTCACTGGATGGAGGCGGCGGAGCGCGGGGGGGATGAGTTGGCGAGGACGTTTATGGCGCAGAATGAGATGGGGGCTGGGTTGATGGGTTGATGGGTTGCGAGGAGGGGATGCATGCTGGGGAGAGGGTGTTTTTGTGTTTTGTTTTCTTTTTCTTTGCATGTGTCTCTGTGATGTGGCATTTTTGATGTTTGCTGATGATACCTAATGCATTTATCGTTTGGATATTTCTTTGGTTGCTGGCAGCTCTCTTATTTGCATTTTCCTCCCTCACATTCTTCTTCTTGGGGTTGCATTGTGGATGGCTGAGGTGGTTCTGCATCTGGCCTGTATCACGCCCAAGTATTTCCCAAGTGTTGGCGGAAAGGGAGTCATGTCCCTGGCAAAGGTTTGATGTCAACTCGATGCTAGACTTGGATGTGCCCTTGACGCGATCCTCGCGGCGAGTTTTTGTTTTCTTTTTTTCTGGTTCATAGAGGGGATAATGGAATTCTTGGATGGAGAGATTCGGGCCATCAGGATAGATACAGATACCAGAGCATTATTATTATTGTCGTTGTTTGCGCAGATACTCCTACCATGTTTTTACTTTGGATGCCCGGAGAGACTTGACAAACATTGCACGGACCTGTTGGGCAAGAACAACGACGTTCATGATCGCAAGTCGGTGTTGTCCCTTCGCCCAAAAACGCGTGGGAACACAAGGTTACAATGGAAAATGTCGAACGACGCGCCCTCCTCGTGTGACATGCTCTCAAACGCATCTAGCTTCAATTTTCTGGGGAGAGCTGACGGGCCAAGTCGAGAGAATTACCATGAATTCTCCCCCAAGCTTCCACGCGTCGTGGGCGATGGTTGATGGCTATCTGCAAATCGGTCGCAATGCTTTCTTCTCCACGTCGCTACCGCAGCAGCGAGCACAGTGAAAAAAGGTGGTTGACATCAAAAATTCCGACCGGAACGGCCCCGAAGGACAATTCAGGATGACTGGCTCCGCGATGTGCAATGCAGGCCTATCAACCTGGTACCCCTGCTTCATGATCCAGGTGCACCCAATCAAGGTAAGTATGAAGAAGAAAAGAAGAGAACTGGACCAAGATTGCGGGAAGAAAAACAAGAATTTATAGGCAGGATTAGGTGGTCTGTGCACGCCTGCGATTTTCCAGGCATGCAGGCGTCCGGAATTCGGGATTTCTACCTTCCGACGTGGGTCTCCTGTCCCATGTCCAAACCCCACCATCCAATGCGGGCGGTCTGGGTGAGTGGGCGGCAGTAAAGATGCCCCGCATTTTGAGTCATCTTTCTGTGGCAGATTGGCTGGCGTCGGGCTGGGTCATGTCAAAAGTTCACGACCCAAAGTGTGGATTGCGCCTGGTGTTGACAAGCTTGCCCAGGACTCGCATCCAGCCAATTTGTTCCCCGAGGTCTTCGACAAGCTGAACAGCAACCGATTACCTCAAGATGCCGACCATCAACGTCGACAAGTATGCCCTCTTCGAGGAGCTCGGCGAGCAGTAAGACAGCTACTACCCCGCCATGAATTGAGACATCCTCTCTCTGAACTGCCCCTCGTCTGACTTGGCGGTCCCACGCAGGTTCACCGAGGAGAGCTTCCAGAAGCTGTGCTTCGACTTCGGCATCGAGCTCGACGGCGACTCCGAGAATGACCCGGCCCGGCCCAAGGACCAGGCCCCTGAGCTGGCCATCGAGATCCCCGCCAACCGCTACGACATGCTGTGTTTCGAGGGTAGGAGAACTCGTCGGGATGGTTCAAGAGGGTCATACTGAACCTGTCACCAGGCATTGCGATGCACCTGAACATTTTCCGTGGCAAGCACGCGACGCCAAACTGGAAGCTGGCCGATATCCCCGAGGACAAGATGCAGACCCTCACCATCACCAAGGAAACGGCGCAGGTCCGCCCATATGCCGCCGCCGCCATTCTCCGCAACATCAAGTTCACGCCGGCGTCCTACGAATCTTTCATCAGTCTTCAGGATAAGCTCCATCAAAACTTGGCGAGGCAGCGCACCCTCGTTGCGTGAGTGACCCCGACGAGGCGGTCGTTTCAAAATGGGGGTGGGGTACTGATAATTGATGGGCAGGATCGGAACTCACGACCTCGACACCATCAAGGGGCCCTTCACATACGAAGCCCTGCCGCCAAAGGACATCAACTTCGTCCCGCTGAACCAGACGAAGCAGATCAACGGCGAGGAGCTCATGAGCTTCTACGAGACGGACAGGCACCTGGGCAGGTACCTCCACATTCTCCGGGACAAGCCGGTCTACCCCGTAATTCTCGATGCCGACAGGAACGTCTGCTCGCTCCCCCCCATCATCAACAGCGAGCGCTCCAAGATCACCCTCGACACGACGAATGTCTTCATCGATATGACGGCGACCGACCAGACCAAGCTCGATATCGTCTGTAACATCATGGTCGCCATGTTCTCCAAGTACTGCGCCGAGCCCTTCACGATTGAGCCGGTCAAGGTTATCTCGGACCACAACGGAACTACTAGGGTTACGCCCAGCTTGGCGAAGCGGACAATGGAGGTTGAGGTCGATTATCTGAATCAGGTCTGCGGGCTCGAAGAGTCCCCGGAGTCGATCTGCAAGCTCCTGAGCAAGATGGCGTACACAGCCGAGCCGTCAAAAGACCCGAAACTGGTCAGCATTACGGTGCCGCCAACAAGGGCAGATGTCCTGCACCCGTGTGATGTGGTAGGTTTGGTCACCATTGTTTTCTCGTTTTGGCTCAGCTGACACACTCGCAGATGGAAGATGTCGCAATTGCCTACGGCTTCAACGACCTTCCTCGGTCGTCGCCAAACAAATCGGTCACGATTGGCAAGCCGCTGATGATCAACAAGCTCAGCGATATTGTGCGCCACGAGTGTGCCATGGCTGGCTGGGCCGAGGTTATGCCTCTGATCCTCTGCTCCCATGATGAGAACTTTGCGTGGCTGAACCGCAAGGACGACGGCACGACGGCAGTCAAGCTGGCCAACCCCAAGACAGTCGAGTACCAGGTCGTCCGCACATCACTGCTTCCCGGCCTTCTCAAGACTCTGAGCGAGAACAAGGCGATGCGTCTTCCCCTGGAGATCTTCGAGACGTCGGATGTCGTCTTCAAGGATGAGGCTGCTGAGCGGCGGGCAAGGAACGAGCGCCGCTGGGCGGCTGCGTTCTACGGCAAGACCAGCGGTTTCGAAATTGTCCACGGCCTCCTGGACCGTGTCATGACGATGCTGCGCGTTGCCTTCATCACGCACGAGGAGGGCCTCTCAGGCAAGAGCATTGACTTTGAGGTCAAGGAGAACCCGAGCCGCAACAAGGACGGCTACTTCATCGAGGAGATTGACGAGCCCACCTTCTTCAGCGGGCGCGCTGCTGCCATCTACGTGCGGCTGGGAGGCAAACTGCAGCGGATTGGCGAGCTTGGCGTCTTGCATCCCACTGTGCTGGAAAAGTTTGATCTGAGGTATGCTCTCCCGAGTCCGTTCTTGGTGCGACCAAACCGCTAACCCAGTTGCAGATACCCGGTTAGCACATTGGAGATTAACCTTGAAGTCTTCCTCTGAGGCCTTTTTGCCACCATAGATGTCTAGATCTGGTCGTATAGCATGTTGCGCAAAAATAGAGCGAGGTGGATCCATCTTGATGGCTGGCTGCTTGCTCGTCGATATATGCTCGTTTCCTTTTCTGGGTGTCAGGGGTCAACCTCGACGCGGTTGAGCACCTGGATGTTGACACCGGCTGAGGTAGCTGCGACAAACAACAGGGAACTCTTGTCCAGACAGCCTCGCCCTCGGATAGCATCCTGTCATGCACCTACAACACAACTTGATAACCCCCAGACTAAGATTTGTTTTGGACTGTTTCCGGCTCAAAACTCATACGCCTCGTACATCAATAGGCAGCTTGCCACCATTCGCGTCGCGGTCGCCCCAAACCGCCGATTTTTCCTCCTCAACAGCCCTGGCGGCAAGCCGCGTGTCACCTATCGGGTCGGTTGGCCATCCAGCGGATCATGTGGTACGCATCGGTGGTGGGTTCGTCGCTGCGGAAATCGAGGAGGCGGGACTGGCGCATGACGAGCGACTCGCCGTCAAAGTGGAACTGGGTGATGCGGCCGAACCTGTCGTGCTGGAAGGAAAAGACGAGAGCCTGCGACTTGTCAGATGCTGCAGGCTCACACGCCACCGGCATGGTGCCCAAGGAAGATGCTTTGACTTACGGGCAGTGTGTGGTGGCGGCAGAAGTCGTCCCGTCGGAACTGGTGCTTCAGCAACCCCACGGCGGCGGCCACCTCGCTTCGCAGAACCTCGCCCTCCTCCGCTTCCGCAGCATCCACCACGGTTCCTCCAACGTGCGGTTTGTCGGCCGAGGGATCCTCCAGCAGAAAGGCATGGCACACGTGAAAGGAGTAGGACCGCGGGGGGTTCCCGACACGGGTATAGGAGGGGCAGTGGCTTGGGAGGTTAAACATGCGGCCTGGAACGAGGTCCACCTCGCTGGCACATGCGTCAGCGGCCTGGCACTGGAAAGAAATACAGCAAGACAGCTCCCGGTACTCACTTCAAGCAGCCCCATTCCGAGGTTTCCCAGACGCCAAAGTCGGCCGAATCAATCAGGTCCTTGTAGGAGTCTGTGCCGAGAGCGTTCAGGAACCATCTCAGCCGGAACTCTGCGCCCGCCTGCGGGCTGCAGAGGGGATGGAAAGCCTCCGGGTTGTGGGCGCCTTCGGAGTCGTCGAAGAAATCAGAGCACGATCCTCGCCGGCACCGCTTCGGCCACTCGTCGTAGCCGAGGTATCGTCCGTGGTCCTCGAGGAACCCGATGGTTTCCCGGCGCGCCTGATCCAAACTGAAGCGTGGTGAGAAGAATCGAGGCGCAAAGTCGAGCACATCTTGCTCGATGTCGAGGGCCGCTGCCTTGCGCACGTTCAATGTGGCAAGTTGGTCGTCGTCTAGAACGTAGACGCCGTCTCCTAGACGTTGTATGTCGTGCAGAATGCGGTTCAGGCAGTCGAGGCAGTGCTGCTTAAATTCCTCCGTTTCGCGCTGGTCATCCATGGTGGATGATTGCTAATTATTTCGGTCACGAGCCTGGAAGGAAATACAAAGATCGGAAAATCGACGCGCCAATGCGAGGTTTCCAAGGCCAACGATTGCTGTACAAGAAAAGGCTTGCCGAGCTGGAACTCTCTTGCCTACCTTCAGTTTAGCATATTTGTTGATGCGCGTCGCGATTCGTCAATCCAATCATCAACGCACTGCCTCTCAACTAACAGCCCCTTGCCCCGGCAACCATAGACGTTGGAACACGGGTAGGGAGCCAGCCTGGGAACGCAAATAGGGCCTTGTCCAGCATAAGAAGCGAGCGTTGGCTTGGGCTTGCCAACCTAGTCGGCGATCACAGCTGTGCACCAGGGAGGAGTCTTATCTCACCTACCAACCTGGAAGGAGGAGCGAGCTGTCCCGCAGCGCCGTGCCTCGACATCGGACTGTGATACTCAACAAGGTGTCTCACGCCGAAGGAGATAAACGGCGCGCCCCATGGGCGGCGGGTACCATCCAACGGGCGCTGTGCTGACGGCTGCGTTTCCATTGCGTTGGGTATGAACCGTGCAGGAGGAATGCTGCGCCTCGTCTCATCTACGCAGATCTCTGGCACGTGGCTGACGACGAGGAGCGGGAAGGAAGATGAGAGCCGGGTGTGGGCTCGGTCGTCGGACTCTCACCACTCACCTGCGGAGCGTACTCGCTTGTTGATATCGTATCTGGTTGAGCCCTCACCATTAGTGCCCAACTTTTCACAGGACCCTGCGTCCGCAAGTACGCGCTTCGCGGCAATAAGACGCTAACCTCCGTCCTTTCGATGGCTCACATTATCTCATCCTGACGCCAGCAGGGGGTTGCTGCGAGGACACATGGCATCCCGAGTACCGATTGGTTGGGTCGCCTGTCAGCATCTGTGGGCAGGTCTGACAAGGCAAATTTTACTTCTTCGAACCACGATTCCATCCAGATCAATTCGTCGAAACGGCCTGACTCATACCAGATCTCTTTTGCGGATTTTGGGGCGGGTTTAGGAGTTGCCATGGGCCGTATTGATCGAAAAGATCGAGATGATGATGATGGTGCGAGGTGGGCCGGAGTTTAGCGGCTGTAAGCATCTCGGAGACTTTTGGGGCGCATCTCTGTGCTGCTGAATAATTGTTACAGCAGGTCGGTCTTGGCGCTGGCACTTGCTGCCTGAGAAGCGTTTCACTGGGGCTAATTGCGGCTGCAACAGTCCCACTGCTCTGGGCCCAGAGCGCTTGTCTTCGATAAGCTTCTTTTTGTGCGTGTGGGCAGCCCCCGCGTTCTCGGGTTCTCATTGGACCAACATAGCGTCAGACCGGAGCCAAGGCCGCTGAGAACAGCGAGCACCGCACCCCGGGGCAGTTGTTGTCCGAGGACACAAAGCATTGCTCGCTTTATGTGACTTTATGTCCGAGATGGCAGCCCAAACCCCCGTCATCGCCAGGGGTCCCGGAATGTCGCCGAGAAGCCAGGAGCAGGGCTGAGAAATCCAGAATTGCACCCTTCGGCAACATGTCTGAATACGGAACAATGAGGTATGGTGTCACTTGCTGCACGCGCAGATGCCGCAGCTGCGGCGTGGCCAGGCACGCACTTCTGCCCCATGCTTGATCAGCACAGCAGTCATCGATCGGGCACCCGGTGCCGACCCTGGCTGGACCCGATCGGCTCTGCATCCTGATGTATTCACACAGAGTGGGAGCATGCCGGAGTGCGTGGCTATAAGGAGTCCTTGCATCCCCCTGACTGCCCACTCGTTTCAAACATCATCCCCAACCATCAACCCATCTGGTCGCCCATCTGGTCTAAGTACCTTAACCATCCGGAGTCCCGCCCGCCAAAGCATAGTGACCCAAACCCCGACCACAACCACAACCATGACACCGCCCCCTTCCCCGGGACCGGAACGGTCCTCCCACACGACCCTCGCCAACGAGGATCGACCCGGCTCGAGTGGACAAGCATCGACCCTCCAACCCCCGAACGCCAAGTACGATGCCTACCTAAGCGGTGGGACGAGCGAAGACGAAAAGAAGGAGCCAGTGACAGACGGTAGTGTCAAGGAGGAAGCGCCAGCGGATGACGGGATCGAGTACCCCTCAGGATGGCCCTTCGCCTTCATCGTCGTGGCCCTGGTACTCAGCATTTTCTTGGTGTCTCTTGATATGGTATGTTGCCTGCCATCTTGGACCTGCGATTCACCAAACAAGCAACTGACACGCAATGCCAGACCATCGTCGCAACTGCCATTCCCAGGATCACAGACGAATTCAAGGGCTTGGAGGATGTCGCCTGGTACGGCTCGGCATTTTTCATGACCGTCGGCGGCTTCCAGTCAACATGGGGCAAGGTGTTCAAGTACTTCCCCCTGAAGATCAGCTTCCTGATTTCCATCTTCATCTTTGAGCTGGGCAGCTTGATCTGCGGCGTGGCGCCCAACTCGACAGCCCTGATCGTGGGGCGTGCCATCGCTGGTGTCGGTGCTGCTGGCATCGGCTCGGGCGCGTATACCATCATCGCCTTCACCGCGCCTCCCAAGACCCGGCCCATCTTCACGGGTGTCGTCGGGACTGCCTACGGCATCGCCGCCGTGGTCGGGCCTCTCATCGGCGGTGCGTTTGCGGACCACGTCACTTGGCGGTGGTGCTTCTACGTCAACCTCCCCATCGGTGGCATCTCGGCCATCATCATCTTCTTCTTCTTCACCACTCCCAGCGGCGCCAAACCCGTCGTGGCTCCCCTCAAGGAGAAGCTCTTGCAGATGGACCTGGTCGGCACCGCCCTCGTCATGGGCGCCGTCATCTCCTACATCCTGGCCCTCCAGTACGGCGGCCAGACGCGTCCGTGGAGCGACCCGACCGTCATCGGCCTCCTCGTCGGCTTCGTGCTCATCTCTATCACCTTTGGCGTGTGGGAGTTCTGGAACGGCGAGCGGTCCATGATCGTGCCGCGCCTCTTCCGGAACCGCGACGTTTGGGTCTCCTCCATCTTCACCTTCCTCTTCGCCGGCTCCTACTTTGTCATCATCTACTACCTCCCCGTCTACTTCCAGAGCGTCGACAACGCCAGCCCCACCCAGTCGGGCGTGCGCAACCTCCCGCTCATCCTCTCCGTCACGGTCGCCACCATCGCCGCGGGCGCCGGCATCTCGGCCACGGGCATCGCCGCCCCCGTCGCCGTCGTCAGCGCCGCCCTCGCCACCATCGCCGCGGGTCTGCTCTACACCCTCGACATCGGCACCCCGGCCGGCAAGTGGATCGGCTACCAGATCCTCGGCGGCTTCGCCTGGGGCGCCGCGTTTCAGGTGCCCATCGTCATCGGCCAGGCCACCGCCGCGCCCGACGACATCTCGTCCACCACCGCCATCATCCTCTTCTTCCAGACCGTCGGCGGCGCGTTTTGGGTCTCGGCCGCGCAGTCCGCGTTTGTCAACACCATGGTCAACCGCCTCGCGACCTCGGCGCCGGATGTCAACCCGCTGGTCGTCCTGGGCACCGGCGCGACGCAGATCCGGCAGCTGTTCCCCGCCGAGCAGGTCCCTGGGATCCTGGTCGCGTACATGGCGGGCATCCAGACGGCGCTGGCGCTGGCGCTGGGCGCGGTGGGCGTGTCGTTTGTGGTTAGCTTGTTTAGCAACTTTAAGAGGCTGAGTCGGAATGAGTTGAAGGCCGCGAGCGGGGCGGCGTAATTGGGGGGGTTGTGGGGAGCTTTTGGAGGGAAGGAGTGGAAGTGGGAGGAAGGGTAATGGAGGAGGAGTTTTTCTTTTTGTTTTGGGGGGTGATAGACGAACTTAGCGATTGTGCTTTTGGTTTTAGATGGAGTTGGGTATACCTATTTGCATCAGGTAGTAACGTGGTTCACTCGGACTTCACTCAGGCCCCGGTTCCCTGCATACACTGAGATCCAAGCCACTTGTAAATGCCCACACGGGCCGAGTCCTGCAGCGACCTCAGCGACCCTCGGTCAACGCGTTGGTTTCTGTTGAGAGGCGGGGACGGAAAGTGAAAAGGGGTAAAGGTAGATGGGCCGCCACGGGTTCTGTATGTGCGGATCTCGAGGTGATGGCGATACATTGGCCAATCTCTTCGCTTTCATCTTTTCCTTCTTTATGCTCTATTCTTCTTTTAAATTCCTCGCAATGCACATCCTGATTTACCACGGCATCTTCTTCCCTGTATACTGATAAAACGACCCCGTATCGTCCCTCCCCAACCCGTCTAGGACCCTTAGCATCCCACTGACGCTCTCACTTGGTTCGAGCAACGCCTCCTCGCCGCCCATCCTTGTCTTGACCAACCCGGGCGCCATCAAGATCACCACGGCCCCCGGCAACTCCCGTCTCACGTCCTCGCTCTGATGGACCGTCAGCATATTGAGCGCCGCCTTTGAGATGGAGTATCCGGCGCATGAACGCGGCCGCAACCCGGAACTGAACTGCATGCTGCCAAGCCCTGAGCTCATATTGAGGATGCGGACGTTGTCGGAGAGCAGGCCGGCGCCAAGCAGGAGCTCTACCATCTTGGCGGGGCCGAGGACGTTGACGGCTAGCTGGGCGTGGAGCTCGTCTGGACCTAGAGCGAGCGAGTCTTGTTGCGCGGCGAGGTTTACACCGGCGTTGTTGAGGAGAAAGTCGATCTTCCGGTTGCCCAGAGTTCGCTGCGCTTCTTGGATGAACGCGTGGATAGACGAGATACTGCTTACATCGCACTTGAGGATGTGGGTTGATGGGGACGCGATGGCGTGGAGGTCGCTGAGGTCTGTGGCGCGAGGGTGCGTGGTGGCAATGATGGTGTTGGTACTTGACTGGACGAGCTGCTTGACGAATTCGAGCCCCAGCCCGCGGTTCGTGCCGGTGATGCAGTATACGGGCATCTTGGGTTGTGGGTGCCGTAATGATACGTGGAGGTACGACCAATGATTGACGCTCTGACTGGCGACTCTGGTCGAAGCTGGTGTCTGAGAGGGAAGCAGCCGGGAGTGCCCGATATAAATGGGGCTATACACCGACATCCTGTACCTCGTTCATCGTAGCCGGTAGTCTCGGCCTCTGTTTCTACTCGGGGTCCGACAATGGATTTCCGCGTAGAATGCCAGGTGCGCAACTAAGAATGAATTATCCTCCCTCCCCTCGTTGTTGCTGACGAAAGTGGTCACTCGGGAGTTGTTTGTGTTTTATCTCGCTCGTGGTGAACACCTCACTCTTGTTGCACCAATATACAAGACAGGTTTCAAACTGGCGTAATTGTCACCAGATCAGACTCAGATTATAGACAATGCAGCACAATCCCTCGTTTGCGATGGATGGGTGTTCGAAGGTCATGGTTTGCCTCCGCCGGTACGCTCGGCGACCGCGGGACCTTTGCGCTGGGCCTCACATAGTTAGTTATCCATGGTGTTGCTATGGCTGTCCACGTCAGGTTTTGTCGGAAACCATTCAACACTGACGAGACCGGGTGGTCCGGTAGCTTGCTGGTCGAGTGTTGGATGAGTGTACGGGCCACGGCTGGTTTGAAAACGCAAAACGCCACTTGCCACTGAGATGTGGAGATGAGACAATGTTGCAGGACAACGACAAGGAGAGGTTGCAAATGGGTTTGTCATTATCACAGTACACCTTGGCACATCATCATCAAGCATACAATTCTTGCGCTGGGGCTACCGGCCGTCGACCCATTTGGCATGGTTGAATCTACTCTCGCGAGTCGCAAGCCGCTTGAACCACCACAGGGGGTGTGCACAAGGTGCCTAGGTACGCTCGGTAGGCAGGGAGATCTTGGAGAGGGCTCTGGCATTCTCAATCTGCATAACCCTCCCACCATAGCTGCAGTACTCTCGGCATCTGTCTAGCACTCCCTTCGTTCACGGCCCTGAAGAACCCCCCGGTCCCATCTCATCGCACGAGGAAATCGAAGCAACCAAGCACACGCTACCCGACCGCTTCGGGCATGGATTTCCTCATGAGGAACCAAATCATACCAAGCATAAGGTCGTCACAACATATTGTCCATAAGGTAGTGTCTCGGAATCGTCTTAACAGGGGTCGGAACCCGGCGTTGTACAGGCAGAACGGTTGTCTCGGCGTAGCCTACAGTCGGAACCCGGTTTCGTAGGGAAACACGGCCGCAAAGGGACACGGGGTGATAATTAGGTTTATAATAATAGAGACCACACTGTCGAGACAGGATATCTTCAGATGCTAGCTGTAAACCTTCAACAGTGCTCAAGCATCCACCTCAACTCGAGCATTGCCAGCATAACGTGTTAGTCATGTCATCGAAACAAGAAATATACCACATCCACCCCTTCGGCTGGGAGAACGACCCGCAAGAGGAGCGATATCCCATCTCGTGCCTCGACTACGTCGTTCCCTTCAACTACCACATCTTCGCACTGTACTTTCGACTAGACGATGCGAGCAAGGGGCAGGCCGTAGAAGGCCTGAGACACGGTCTTGCGCGCACGCTCAACCAGACGCGCCATCTCTGCAGCAACATCGAACAGGACCCTCAAGGTGTCTCGGGGTACTCGTTCGTGCGGAGAAAGAACAGCACGGTCGAGCTCCACGTTCAGTGGCTCGACTCCCCGGACGACGCAGACAAGTACCCGTCCATGGACGACATGGAACAATCTCACTTCAGCACCCGACGGCTGGGCAACCTCGACCTCTGGATCATCCCGCACCTAGCCTACGGCCCCAGACCCGAGCCACACCGTGATGCTCGGCCGATCATGCTGGGGCTCAAGGCAAATTTTGTCCGCGGCGGCCTGCTCCTCAACGCCCACCTCCACCACGCCGCGGGCGACGCGGGCGGCTGGGCAGGCTTTACGCACCAGCTCGCCGAGAACTGCTCCGCCTTCCTCACCGGCAGTCCGTATCCCCCCTGGGACATGGCCTGCCTCGACATCTCGCGCCTGATCAAGCCCAACGTGCCTGACGACCAGATGATCGAACGGGCCGCACATGTTCCCGACGACCTCCTGTCGAACCCCGTCCCGGCGTCCGGCGGCAGGCAGATTCTCATCTTTCACCTCCCCAAATCCAAAGCCGCCGGCCTCAAGTCATACGCCACGCCGTCCCCCGAGACCCCTTACCCGTACCCATCCGGCTCCCTACCCCCCGGCAACGTGGACAGGACGGGTTTTATCTCCACCTACGACGCCACCGCCGCCCTCCTCTACCGCGTCCTCACCCGACTCCGCCTCCAGGTAAGTCCCAGCCGTGCTCAGTAGTCGAACAACTACTC
>Ga0247824_10001614_pt1 | contig 12374 bp, 16 predicted proteins | sample 13C_PalmiticAcid_FD_194412 | JGI IMG/M metagenome (GOLD analysis project Ga0247824, IMG submission 194412) | Soil microbial communities from agricultural site in Penn Yan, New York, United States - 13C_PalmiticAcid_Day48 | ecosystem: Environmental > Terrestrial > Soil > Agricultural land...
CAAACGGGTGGGTGGGTGGTTGTCGAGGGGGCCGGGTCCAGAAAAAATTTGGGCCAAAATCTGGTTGCAAGCAGGTCGGCAAGGGCCCCGAAATGGCGGGGCAGATGTTTTGGTGTGGGTTCGGGCAGGTTCACGCTGTGTTGCCCCAGGCGCTGTCAGCGCAGCCAGCCGCCGGCCAGCTTGCAGCGACAGGGGACCCAGATTAGCAGCGCAGGCCTGGAAAGCCTTGAACCTGAATACACCCGACCTCAGGTACGCAACTCGACGTGTCCCATCGGTCCCAGTCCCTGCGCAGTTTCGGTTTGGAAAGCTTTTGGAAAGACTGGCCAACTAGGCTGGGGTATTCTACTCTCGAACGATCTCCTCCAGCCAGGACACGCAGGAATCGCGGAACCGCAGACGTTTTCCCAGCCCTCGCCCAGCTACCACAGTACACAGTACAGCCAGACAAGGCCGTGCTGTACGGAGCACCAAAGAGCCCGCCTACAGACCTCGAAACTATCGGAGCGAACCGAGTCTGGCAGTCAAGTCATCCAAGCGGCTCCGTATCCCCCGGATCACCGATCGCCTCGCATTCCTATTTATCCAGGACTGGGTCTCTTCCTCCAGCATCCATCAATTCACCACCCATTTCAGACTTGGGGCTGGCCAGGCAGAGCACCCTTGTGTTGACGTTATCCAGATCGTTCTCACCGCCTTTGTGGCATCGGGGATTTTGACCTTCGAACCCCTCCCCCTCTCCCACCATCCACCCGGAATTCCACCCCTGAAACCTGCCCCGCCGCGGGCGCACCAAGACTGGCCTTCGATCCCAGCCCAGGTTGGTTGGTGCGCTCTGTGTGGGTCCCTGCCAGGGCTTGAGCAAAGCGCTGAGACACCCACGCACACACACACACATTCCTCGGACACGCCTGTCTCAATCCGTTTGTTTATTAGGCAGCTGACCTAATCAGAAGCGAACCATGCAAACGGTGTTTACATTTTCTCAAAGTTGACTGCAACACCCCAAACTGCAACAGGACACGACACCACTGCTTCACCACTCCGATGTCCCAAACCTTCTCTCCTCTTTACCCAACCGTCCCAACCCCGCGCAGGGGGAGACGACGAGGCGGGCCAAAACATGCGGGGGAGCCCCTGGAAAGTTAAACCACAGAGCGCCCCCACCATTGCCGCCCAATCTGTTGATTCATCTCCATATCCATCCAGTCTCTACGCGTCCTGTGTATGTAATTACAGATGCTATGAGACGCATCCAATTCAGCCAGCACCGGGCAAAGATATTAACCGAACGGTTGCACACACTCAGATATTTCTATTTTGAAGCGATGCCGGAGAAAACACAGAGGGTCCTCGAGTGTTGACAAGACACAAGCCTGCACCCTCGTCATGACCCCTCCATGACCAGATCCCCGCTTTCAGCCCAACCGTGGAGACTTGGCTGCACGAACTCAATGAGAATGTTCATGCAGTGCCTGCAGCCGCCAACACCAGGCGGCCGGCCAGCCAGTTGTTGACGACAGCTGAGCAATATCAAGGGATGTATTCCAATTATGCCCTGTCTTGTCACGCGCCATAGAGGCCATAGAGGACTTGATTGTTCTTCTCAAGTGTCAACGAAAAGCTCTGCTGCGAGCTCATCCGGGGATGCCTTGAATCTCCCACACGCTGCAAGACCAAGCTGCGACCAAGCGGAAGTTCTGCAACGTCCAGGGCCCTGCATAGCATCACTTGAACATACACGCCGTTTAGATGTCAACAAAGCCTCACACGCTTTTTTCGGCTGCTGAGCAGGGGAACTCCGGAACGTTCATGAACAACAACCTAAGAGCCACATCAATCGTAGTTGCTATCGAAACACTTCACCACAAAACAACAACTGTGTATGTGTACGCCAGAACCAAAATCAGACATGGCTGGAAACAAGAGCGAAAAGAAACAAAAAAGCCGCCCAGCCTCCGTCCCATACCCAAACCCAAGTCTCGAGATTCCGGACCCCCAAGAAAACCATCACCACCCCAAATACTCCTCTAGAGCCAATCAAGACATGACACGGACGCGACTCCAAGAAACAACAGCTAGCAGACATGATCATCCAGAGTGAATTCGCACTACGCGCCTCACAAACCGAGCGACGCCCAGCCAGGCGCAACGCCGGCAAGAAGAGAGCCCAAGGGGCCCGCCCGCCCACTGTTAAACCTGCCATAAACCTGCCCTAGAAAGCTATGGTTGAGACGAGTCAGCGTTCTAATTCGGACCTCCGAGTTGACCAAGTGGGAAAGAGACGTCGGGTTCCGAGGTGCGCATGGAACCCAAAGGACAAAAAGTAGACAAATGCAACTAACAAATGACAGATGACGCAGGTCGCTATGTCCAGGTGTAAGGTGTAGGAAGGTCCATGGCAACATCCGGTTGCTGTCTCCAGAGGTAGGACCATGGCACTCTCCCTTGGCGAAATGTTTGAAACGGCATCAGATCCAGGTAAATGTTCCGGGCATCCAGGATCCTAGGAGAAGCGGCTTTGTCTTCCATGTCTCGGTTGTTGACTGAACATTGGGTGATACCTTGACTTCTTTGAATGGCTCTCTCTGAGTGGAATGCCCCGTCCAGGGTGCGAGGTCAGGATGCCTTGCAAGTCCTTTCGGAACGATCAAGGTCATCAGTTGACATGTCGAGGTTCAGATAGGCTGGCGACAGAATTTCGAGTCATAGGCTGGACGTTTCTGGACACGCGCAATCCATGCGCTTCAAGCAGGCAGGCAAGCAAGCAAGAGCAGAGCCGGAACGTTGCAACACAGATAAGCGCAGACAGGCCTGTCCAGGGAAGTGATCCAATGGTTGGAGGAGCAATGCTCGACCTTACCGTCTGGTTCTGTCCTTGTTCGCTGATGCAGCATCCTGCGCCGATCTGGCGGCCGAGGAATCAAACAGTCCAGAAACAAGATGCGAAATTCCGTGCCCCGAACCCTCGGTCGAGGGCGGGGGACTGAGGATGACCAGGGCAGCTGTGGACATGAAACCAGCGAGTCGTAGTATCATCTCTGAGCCGGGCTCGTTCCAGAGCCTTTGGCTTGAGTGGTCCATGGTTGCAGTCCGGGGCAAAAATCCAGTTTGAGTCCAGGTGGAAACAGAAGGCCAAGTAAAAGCAAAGTCCAGCGGCTTGCATCATTGTCCAGGGCGTGGCAAATCCAAGGGTCCATTCTGTGCACCCTGTGGTATGTTAGTTTGTTGCAACTCATGATTCGCCTGGAATGACCTCGATGGTGAAAAGATGTAGCGCATTGAGATCCAAGGGGGGTTTCAACTTGATATGTACAAGCTCGCCGGATGTCCACTCACCTTAGCTGTCCGGCCGAAACCTTGAACCGTTTGTTGGTAAGAGAGATCTGTAATGGGAGCTGAGCGATACCATGAGCGAACCGAGCGTCGGATGGCGACGACGCAAATCCACGGAAGACGTGAGGGAAAACAATCCTGGCAGCAGGTCCGGACAGCAAAGAGAGGAACCATCCGGGATAGAATCCATGCTTCAACGAGTCGCCACTCCTTTCCAGTGCAATGGAAAGCCAGGCCCTGTCTAGCCTTCACGGCACCACCCCGTACGCTGCCGCTGAGGCGAGAAAACACGAATACCGAACAATGCGGCGATCCAGATCCAGAAGAAGCGCTGACTCCAAAAGTGCTGGTGTGTGAAGTTATCCATTTGGTAAGGATGGCCGGTCTGAAATCCAAAAGGTGTCTCTCGTCAAGCAGCAGCATGGCGAAAAGCTGATCGGAGGCCGTAAATCCATGAATCTCCAGAGGTCTCACTCGAGGTGCAACTTGCAGCTCCGAGTGGTTTGTGGTCATATCCTGTCCCGGGTCTATCCATCCGTGGATAATGGCATTAAAGTCGCAGGTCGGATCCGTGGAGTGGAGTACGAGACAATCAAAGAAATGGACATGGAAAAAAGAAAAAAGAAAAGCAGCCAGTGACCACTTCCAGGGTCAAGGTATTAACAAGAATAGACATCAAAGCGTTCATGAGATCCACGTATCCAAGGCGGAGGTTCCAGGGTGGCGGAAAGTCCTGCGGTTTGTCGGGCGTTAGCGATGGCGATGGCGGTTCCGGTCTGCATGCCTGTCGTCGCGTTCTGGTTCTGAGCGGCGAGCTCTGTGGTCCCTGTGGTCCCTCTCGCGCTCCCTCTCGCGCTCCCTCGGCTCCGAGTCACGTTCACGGCGTGGGGCCGGCGCACCGCCGCTTGTCATCTGGGCTGGGGCGGCCGTGGTGGGTGTGGTGGCGGACTGAAGACCAGGGTTCGTGAGATCATCATACTGCGGGTCCGAGGGGGCCGGGTAGCCTTGCCGTTGTGTTGTACCTGCAGGGGAACCTAAATTATCAGACGACGCCTCGGGAGGGTTGGTTGCTGCTGTATGATACGCACCGCGGCCGTAGAGAGCATCAGTCGGGTAGCCCTGGGTGGCAGGATTCCCGGTCGGCACGGGGTAACCGTATTGGTCTGTTTCGGATCCGTAACCCGGCGCGCCTGCTGTGGGAGCGCTGTAAGTCCTTGAGGGAGCGGCAGAAGCAATGGGCATGGCCGGCGGCATCCTGTTCGGGCCGGCAGTGGCATAACCTCCGGCGGCTTGGTAATTTGATCCGTGGACAAAAGGACCGGTATCCTGACCGTAGGACGCGGGAATGGGAGGCGGAGGGATGGCCGAGTACCTGTCGGCGCCGGTCTGGGGCTGCGGCGAGTATTGTGTCGGTGGGGGGTTCGGCGCATATCCGTAACCTGTCTGGGCTGCGTACTGGCCGGTAGCGGCATGCACCTGGGCGGGATATGTGGCTGGAGGATAGCTGGCCTGCGGGGCGCCCGCGTACTGCTGCTGTTGTGCATAAACTGGGTTCGCGGCTGCGGCCGCAGGCGGGGCATAGTCAACCTCCATGGCAGATCCATACGAGGCCTGGAATTCCTGTTCCCGTTGGCGCGTCTTCCACGAGTTGTAGTCCTGTCCACGAGGCTGATCCCGAGAGCCTACGGGAGAGTTAGAGTTTCTTCTCACAAAGGTGCCATTCGGTTGGCTCGAGTGCATTGAATGCGCTGTACCTCCAGAAGATCTGGACGCGGCGCGCCTCTCTTGCTCCCAGCGAGCAGAGTCGGCCTTGAGATCTTGGATCATCGCCTGCGCACCGTGTTAGAGAGACACAGCCTGCGAGCTGACGGGTTCGGCACTCACTGATGTCAAGTTTCGATATGCTGTGATGAAGTAGCCTTGCGTGACACGGCCATCCGGTGACTGCAGAGAGCGGGGTGTGTGAGAAACGAGTGTGGCCGGGGAGGAGGCTGCACTGAGGAGCGGGGCGCCAGCCATACCTCGTAGGTGCCTGGGCGCACCAGAGCATCGTTCCCCAGATATCTGCAAATGTCCGAGGTGATGACTTCCCGGTCGATGCCATCGCGAGGCACAAAGTACTCGTTTTGGCGGGCTGCAGACGGCGGCATCGCCTGCGTTTGGCTCGTCCTGTTGCTAGGCCTCCCCGTCATGGTGGAATGTGGGCAACGAAAAGAGGGGCGGCGACCGAAGAGAGAAGGGGATATCCGTGGGGAGATGGGATCTGAAGACCAGAAACCAGGAATCGGAAACCCGAGTCGATTTTTGCGGAAGGGCGGAGAGGGGACCGGCGATGGGGCAGAGCAGGGAAAGCAGAAATGAGGATAAGAGCGAAAGGGAGGGCGGAGGAGCGGAGAGGGCGGGCGGTGCTGGAAGAAATGGACGGCGGGCCCACGAAAGCAGGCCGGCGCTTGTTGGGGTTGGGTTGGGCTGGCCCAAAGTGGGTTCCGCCTGCCTGGGCAGCTCGGCTGGTGACTGGCGGCCTGCAACGGCAGTGGAGTGGACCCAAGCTCCTGGCAACGTCCTTCTCGGTTGGGCTGTCACTCCCAGTGACTCCCTGCTGTAAGCACTTGACAGGGCTTGGACGGAGGCATCCAGTTGGCTGGCGCTGCTGGGTACACGTTGCACGGTGTGTCTTTTACGGACGACCTCTGAATCACTGAATCACCAGACAATCGGTGGCAACCGGAGACGACTGGTTGGGGACATCTGCAGCGGTGCAGAGGGGATGGGGCCAGCATCGCCGCCTATGGGAGGCCAGAAGCCGAGCCTCGCCTGCCAATGGGGGCGTTACAGCGCCGCGGTGGATCACTCGGCCGCCACGACAGCAATCGAAAGGAGAAGACGCTCCGATACGGCGACGGTCACCGTTATGCGAGTGAGAAGGGGGCTGGCAGGCGGTCGGGACGGCAGCCGTTGCGACGAGAAGCACGTCAAAACGAGGTCGGTCGATCCAATCGTGAAAGCGTAAACCACTTCTGCCCCTTTCCTCGTCCTGCAACCACGAGTGGCCCGTTGTGTGTTTTGTGGGCTTTCAGACCGCAGGGCCTCGGCGACTCGGGAGGGTACCACCGCAGTGGGCCAGCCACTAGAACAGAAGAAAACGGTGGTTCGAAAGGGCAGGGACGGCATGCATGATGGTAACGGACTCTACTTGCCTCGTGGGGGGTTACGAAGGAACAAATTTGCATTTGGAGTTGCGACTGGGGAACGGAAGCGGGGACATGATGGGTTGGCAGTCGGTGACCCAAATGGGCCTTGGGCTGCAAAAAACACCGAGCCATGGTTATTGTGATTGGACCCTGTCAAGACAGTTTGGCCAAGCAGAAAAATGTACGGAATAGGGCTGAACCTCGATGATGTGTTCTGGGACAGTCTGCACACAAATACGCGAGGGCAAGCAAACAATGATCACTGACGCGAGACGTCTCCTCCGGTGATGTTTTGTTGTCTTGTTGACTGCTGTATCGCTGGGGCCTTGCAAACCTGATATGTCGTGGAAGCACCCAACCGCAACTCCCCCCCAGCCTTTGGTGACATTGCCCTAGCTGATATTGAGACCTGTCGACTGACCTCCTGGTCCGCGGTCAGAACCGCTCAGGTGGAAAGCTTCATTGCATCGGTCTAGTGGAATCTGCGTGAGGGCGCATGTCCGCGACATAAGAATGGCCAGTTGGGTGGCGGGAGAAGTTCAAAGCAGTTGTCGTGTGTTTGTCGAGGTCGGGTATCAATGCGTCTCGAAGCCCAACCCGCCTCAAACCCTGATGAGGTGTCCCAGCCAATCATTGCAAAGCGGCGCTCTGGTGGTTTTTGAACCGCAGACAGAAGGGGGCGATACCACACATGGCCTCATCGAACCGATTCATGGTCATGCATCGTCACCGTCTGCATTGCGCCCGACTGGTACGCGAAAGCATGCACACCTTAAGAGGCGGATTCCAGACGATGATAACTATCGAGCCTGCTTCCCAGTGGCTTCCGCCCCTGATTCAGCTCCCACCATGGTCGCCGTGCGAAGGGCTGGTTCAGTTGCCACTCGGAAGCCCCTCGAAAGAGTTGCTAATGCCAGACTCTGCAAAGGTGGAAAGCGGTTCAAGGTTCAAGACTCCCAGAAGCAGCACCCCTTGTGGCAACACACTCACCTCCCGCATCTCCGGGGTTCTCTTGAGGTTTCGGGGGTGAGCAACGCGTCGGTTGTGAATACAACGTCGAGGCTCCTGTCAAAGGGACATGACGAGCATGCTAATTTTGACCAGCATGGACGCAGCCACTGCGCAGCCCACCGTCACGGTTGTTCTCCTCTCCTGAACACTCCATCTCGTCGGGTCCAATTGCGGGTGGTTCCCGATGCATGGTTGCCTCCGCGATGCATGAACCTGGTCAGCCGAAACTCAACTTCTGTTGCCCACGCTCCGTCTTCTTCGGCCTCCCTGGCCGCTTGGATGCTGCAGGTCCAGTTTTCCGGCCGCCGGGCTGTGGGCTTGCTGCAGCGGCAGATGGCTGGTTGCCGAATGCCAGCGTGCCACGTTCTTGGTCCTGGAGGGCTTTGGCAAAGTGCCAGTCTTGGTGGCTCTGAAATGCCTCCGGGCTCTCCATCCGGGCGCCGCACTCAGCGCAAAGGTGACCACCGGCTCCCGTCTGCTGATCATTGGCCTGGGTTGCGGATCCCTCATCCGGCACGAGCACGAACAGCCCATTTGAGCCATCGGGTGTGCCTGATTCAGCATCTGTCCCGCAGCTGCCCAACGTTTCACCGCCATTGTCTCTTGCAACAACATCGCTGGAGCCCAAGGACGGAAGCGTCTCCTTCTTCGTAAAGAAACGCTGGATGCCGCCCTCATCCACGCGCCGTCGTTTCTCTGCCGGGTGAGACTGGCCGCCGTCCTCATCCTCCAGCCGTGCCCGAGGGACAAGCGCGCGTGCTTGTACCTCCTCGCCCCTCAATAAAAAACCGTCGATGCCCATGTTCCCAGAGATGGCGTCTTCAAAGCCGCCGACGCTCAAGCTGAGATTTGAACAAGGCCAAACATGGCCCTCTTGAACGATTTGATTCATGAGGGTCTTGGCGAGCCCGTATAGCGTCTCTTCGTCCAGGGAACGCCCTTGGGGAATGGCACTCTGACGTGAGCGGGTCTGGCTGCCATGACGATAGTGCAGATTGATGGTTTTGGGGCGTCGTTTGTTCTCAAGCACGCCTTCCTCGACCAACCGGGCGAAGATGTCGCCGACGAAGATCCTCAGCCACCGTGTCGCCTGCTCGATGGTGCTGATGCTGGGACGGAAGGATTTTGCTGAGAGCATCGACTTGATCTGGGTGCGCGGGTTGACCTCGCTCGTGTCGACTCCACGCAGTGTGTTGTAAACCCACACGCCCGTGTCATCACCAAGCTTCAGCTTCAGCTGCTCGACGGAAACGGCGAGGAGGTCCTGAACGGACTCGGTGTTGAACATTTGGCTGACTTGTTCCCCCAACTTGCCCCCCAAATTCCGAAACTTGGTGAACTTGAAGCCCGACAGAAAGTGCCCTACTGCCCGGTTCCGTATCACTGTCTGCTGGTTGGGTTTCTTGTGGGCGGAGCCCAGCTTGCTGAGCAGCTTATTTCGGGCGATGCCGCCGGCGCAAGTGTAGCGGAGCTTGTCTCTGATTGCTGCCCGGATATTGCGCACAATCTCGGACCCCACGAGGATGGCCACGTCGTCCCAATCCGGGTCGTCGAATTCGCCATGCTCGTCGTCCAGGTCCACGAGCGCGTCAGCTTGCCAATCCAGGGCGGAAATGGAGGGCATGGGGAGCTGCACGGACGGGTCGCCATCCAGGGGAGGGCCAGCCAGCTCGGGAAAGCGTTCGAGGAGGGTGGCATGGACGTGAGCGGATAGGTCAAGAAACACCTCGTCAATGCCAGCCTTCTCCACTCTCTGCAGGCGGGGAGGAAGATGCTCCTTGATGACGGCCATGATCCGCCTGGACTCGAGACGATACGGATCCAGCGAGACCTTGTCGGTTGCGATGCTGTCAGCTGCATCCGGGCGATAAGCCCAGGTGTCATGGCCCTCACGCCAAGTCGCGACATGTTCGTTGATCAGGCTGGGGCACAGTTTCTTTGCTTCGGTTGCGGTGCACATACGGCCAATGCCAAAGGCTCGTGCCGGATAGTTGACAGCGATCAGGCCCTGCCTTTGCAGCGTCAGCTTTCCATGCATGAAGGGAGCCGAGATGGTCCGACGAAATCATCACGCACCATTGCTGGACAGCTAGAGGCTGGTCCTCGGCCACGCCGAGGCGCACCATCTCAGCCTGCGCATAGAAGCAGTCGAGATCTACGTGAGCCACTACTCTGAGCGGGCACGAAGTGTTGTATGAGGCCATCTGGCTAAGATTCCGATATGTGAACTGGGACCGTCTCCGAGCGAGCGCGCCGGCCGGGGACGAGCCCTGGAACGAGTGCGGCGACGACGACATTGCGGCAGGAGTCTGTCTGCAAGCCACGGTAATCTCATCCTAAGGATTCAACGTCGTGAATATGCCGTGATGTTGAGCAAGCATGCCGGGAGGCTTTGAAATCGCTGGTTCTCTTCATCTGCGCTGGTGGGGTTGGAGTTGTGTGGGGCTCTGTGTCCGATCTGAAATGGGAGGAGGAGAGTGCGAGGATCGAGCAGGCAGCGGCCAGAATGTCATGCTTGAAATTTGGTACATGTACGTGGGAATTGGGCGACTCCCTGGAGGTAAGTTACTGAGGTTACCTACGCCAGTGCGCTTGAGACTTTCCCGTATCTTACACGAGGCAATAAGTCTTTCAGATGCCAAGGGGTCAGATGATACGTGTATGTTACACCACTTTCCCTGTACTGAAGCACAGCGAACCGTCCATCCAACATCAGGAGGTAGAAACTCTCTCTTGATTTGATTGCCAGCTAGTGGCTCGGTAAAAGCTTGAAACTTTAAAAAGACAATCAAGGCAGTAAAACAGCGTCGGTCAGATTTATGATGCACATGTTGATTACCATATTCTGTTCGCAGAGTCGGGTATTGTACCCGACTCCAGGACGATCGGATCGGCGAAGCGTTCTGGAAAAAGCATGGCACGAAGAGGCAGAGGCCGTCGGGCCATGCGTCGTATGCCAGTATCCTACAAAAACAAAAAGAATCGGTGTATTGTATAAACGTACCCAACATTAGTCAATTATATAACAGAACATGAGAGCTGGCCAGGAAACCCGTTCTGACTGCTCACCACCAACCCTGGGGTATCTCGTCTAGGTATGTATGTCATTAGTCCCGTGTCTCATTCTTCCCATGCCTGCCCCGCCTTTCTTGCTCCGTCATCTCGTCCGTCCTGTTCCCAGCCGGCACCTCTGGGAGCCCAAACCTCACCCGCAACTGGTGGTACAAGGGGCCCAACTCATAAAAGCTCTCGGCATCTTCGTGTTTGGCGCACGGTGATTCGTTCAACGGAAGCAGCCAGTCGATGAGGTTGTTGCCCATGACAGACTTCCAGTTCCTGTAGTAGCCCAGGTCCCACGGGTTTTCGCCCATCTCGGTTCTGACAATGGCGAATGTGCGTGTTGCAAGCTGATCACGAGGCGAACAAAGCTCGCCCGTGGGTGTCTGTCCCGAGACATCTGAGCTAATCGTCGAGCTCGGCAGCGGATAGGTGATAACGTTGTAGTTCTGTCCTGGTGGCGTGCCTCGAGGAACTCGTATTGCGAGCTGGTGAACAACATTCTTCGACTTCAAGTAGTCGACTGTTGTGAGGTTGATAAAAATGTAGCGCATCGAGGTGAGCGTCATGGTTAGAGTGAAGAGACCGAAGAGAGCCGCGATTGCCAACGCGCCAATGACCACGCCATCGATGCCATCTCCGTTGCGGACCTTCGACTGCAGGCAGATGACGCCCGCAACAATGACAATGATGCAGTATATCGCCGTGTAAAATGTGAACTGAACAAAGAATTTGAAGGCTGTGACAGACCAAAGATTAGTTACCAACCCGGTCCTCCAAAAACCAAGACACCGGATCCAGGGCAAACTCACAAGTCTCGGCAACAATGCCACCAACCCAAGGGCAGTAGTGATCCATTTTCTTCACGCATCTTTCAATCTCGCTGCAGTGGTGCGCCCTGTCCATTTTCCAGTTGCAACAAGTGCTACACCAGCGCGGTCGGCCGTCCGTCTCGCATACAAAAACATCCTTGGTGTAAAACTCCTCGAGGCCCGGGCTATCGGGGTCGTCGTCTGGCCGCGCCTCATATCTGTTGGCAGCTTCAAGGTCTCGCTCGCGTCGGCTGCGTCTCGTTGCCTTTGGCTTCTGGTCGGTTGCTTTTGGCCCCAGCGGCGTCACTCCAGGGTTGGCTTGGATGACGAGGAACACTCGGAAGTAAGTCGCGAGCATCAAGAGAAGGAATACAAAGTATAGGACGAGGAAGGCAATCGCGGTGCCCGGTTGTTGCTGGTCGGAAAGAAAGAAATCCACTGCCACAGTCAATCAGAGAAGGGTTTGGCTTGACGACGGCGCTGGGAGGGACGTACCGCAAATGCGCTTGACCGCAACGTAGGTAGCAAAGCCGGCGCAACCACCGAGAACGAACGGAATGATGCGCGTTACCCAGCGTGTCTCGGCGCGACGAGCGGCCACCATCGCGTCGTCGCCGGGCCTGGCGCGGAGGGCGCCAAGCCGTGTCGTCTTGGAGTGGGAACGAAGCGAAGCAATCGAAGCAAGCGAAGGAAGCGAAGAAACGAAACGGGAGGCGACAGCTTCAGATTGAGTCCTCGGGCATGCGAATCAAAGGGGCCGGCGGCATGGGCATGCAGCGCATCTGGTTGCTAGCATGGCCGGATCGGCTACCGGCGATGGGCAGGAGCGTCCTGGGTGGTAGTGGTGCTCTTGAAGAGGAAGTCGGGGCAAATTCATGGTTGGGTGGCTGTTGCCGAGATGACGTTGGGTGGAGATTGGACGGGGGATGCGCAGCGCCAACAGGGGCGATTCATTCGTTCCCCACAC
>Ga0247824_10001616_pt1 | contig 12365 bp, 8 predicted proteins | sample 13C_PalmiticAcid_FD_194412 | JGI IMG/M metagenome (GOLD analysis project Ga0247824, IMG submission 194412) | Soil microbial communities from agricultural site in Penn Yan, New York, United States - 13C_PalmiticAcid_Day48 | ecosystem: Environmental > Terrestrial > Soil > Agricultural land...
GGGTTGAGAGACGCATGGTGGCGGTGGGAGGGGGTTGAGGTTTGGGGAAGTGGTGTGGTGAAGGGGTTGGAGGCGATGAGCAGGATTGGGGGGAGGAGGTCGTCTATTTACCTCTTCTCGACACCGCGCCAACACCGTGGAGGCGGGACAAGACCAGCAGGCCCATCATCCCATATTAATGAAGACACTTCCCATGCTGTGTCAAGGGTTGGAGGAAGACGCGTCTGCTCCCGCAGCTCCAAATTTGGAGATCTCCGCTTCAGCCGAACCAGCAATCCGGACGGCCAAGGCCATTGACCGCATTCCTCCGGAGCACCCCCGGGTAAATCGGTGATCGACGGCTATTCAATGGACATGCAGACGGCTCATTGGGATGCAAGCGGTGGTGGAGTGCGGGGAGCCAGGGCGTACCTGCATGGCAATCTCGTTTCCACCGGGCTGTATTGGGCTTTGGTGTCTGTCGCGAAGAGTAGAGTGAAATACATGGGAGCGCAGAAGGCTTCGGTGTCTTAAGAAACGAAATGTGTGACATTGTCCGGCTGAAAACCAGTGGAATCTGGCTCTTAAGAACTCAAGAGGGCGTGCCGAATCGGGAAAGTCACTTACACGCTTCTGATGAGGCTGGCTCAGCACAACGCTGCTGAGCCCAACCCCGCGTTCCATCCCTCGAGAATCACACCCCGTACCCCCCTGTGCCAGAGCCATTGATGGGGTAGAGATGGTATCTCGGTTGTCCGTTGCCGTCTGCCGTCGGCCATCTGCCGTCCCCGTGCTCCACTGTCTTCCCAAGCTCTACTCCACCCACCATCCACTTCATCAGTCTTCGTCCTCCACAAAGCGCCAATCATCCGCGGGTTTAGCTCAGTTGGGAGAGCGTCAGACTGAAGTCAAACTTCGGGAAGTCAATCTGAAGGTCGTGTGTTCGATCCACACAAACCGCACTGTCCAGAGACCTGGCCCAGGTCGTTTCCTTTTTTGGTTTCTTGTCTTGGAGAAGGTGGGGGTTGGTTCCTCTTGGCTTCCCAGGTGAAAAGAAAAAGAGCCCAGCAACGAATCCCCAAACAGCAGACAGCCCCGAGGCAAAAAGCGGCAAAAGAGAAGTTTTCGACCCTGCTGGGGCTCGAACCCAGAACCTTCACCACCGGAAAGTGATACTCTACCATTGAGCCACAAGGCCTGTAATGATTTGATGGAATCAATGATCCAATGGCGGCCTCATGAGTCGCAGATGTGGTGGTTCGTGAGAGTTTTTTGGTGGAGTGGGCGATGGAGCTGAGATGGGCTGGTGGGGCACTGTCAAGCGCTGGTGGGGCACTGTCACGGGCTGGCGGTATCTGGGTTAGGGTTCTGCATCTGCTCTCCACTTCAACCTGGACACTCTTCACCTCAAAAATCATCGCCCACACGACGACACAGTCATTTCATTCACCACTCATGCAAACGGCCAAAAAAGAGAATGCAACCTGGACATCTAACCTCGGATACCGGGAGTCGAACCCGGGGCTGTTGAGAAACAGGCACTTCTGAGAAGTGAGAGTCAACGATGTTACCGCTACACCATACCCGATCCGCAATCGTGTGTGGTTCCGACAGGGGTTGCTGGTTGCAGGTGTGCCCGTCGGCGGACTCTTTTGTGGTCTCGCTCCTGAGAACAAGAGAGCCCATGTTTAGATGTTCTCGGCCCCGGAAGAGCTCATGTTGACTGCATCCTGCTTTTTTTTCAATATTCTTGATCTTTTTCTTTTCATTTTTTTTATTTTCGTTTAATCGCATCTTTATCTCCTTTTCCCATCTTCTTTGCTGAGTTCTTCGCTGTCTTCCTTGCTGTCTCCCTCGCTGTCCTCTTTCTTATCCTCCTTCTTGTCCTCTTTCTTATCCTCTTTCTTGTTCTCTTTCCTGTGCTCTTGCCTGTTCTCTTGTCTATCCTCTCTCTTGTCCTCTTTCCTGCCCTCTTCCCTATCCACTTTCACACCCGCCTTCTCACCCGGCCTCTCACCCGGTCTCTCACCCGGTCTCTCACCCGGTCTCTCATCCGGTCTCTCACCCGGTCTCTCACCCGGTCTCTCACCCGGCCTCTCACCTGCCTTCTTGCCCATTCTTCTACCTGCATCCTCACCGACTCTTTTACCTGCTTTCCCATCCACTCTCACGCCCGATTTCTCACCCTCACAAACTACCAGATTAGTAGGCATTGATACCGCCATCCAGCCACAGCCTAAGGTGCACAAGACGACCCAGGTCCGTTGAGCCATCTGCCTGCGTATGTCCCGTCCCGCATTCCATGTCTTCTAGGATCTTGTCAATGTAGCCGCCTGCTGCAGATAAATGGAGTATGTGCCCGATAGCACTGTAAATATCCAGGAGCCTAGGCGATGGTGGGTCGATTGTGCGATGCTCTGTGAGATAAAGGGTGCGAGTGACAGGGAGGATGCCTCTCACAGTACGTGGCCGAAGAAACGTACCGATCCGGTAGGTATGCGGTTCCGAGTCTAGGACGGGCTCAAAGAAGATCTTGAAGTTGCCAAAATATTGATGGACGGTTCGAACAAGGGTTAAGGCGTTCCTTGGTCTGTTGATATTCGCACCTTCAATCAGGTGACTGACGCCGTCATCAAACATGTTGAGGATCGCCAATGCGGCCTGTTTCGAGGCGTCCTGCGCAGAGTTAGATGAGCCATAAGCTAGACGTGTCAGGGTGCCCTGGCCTGGCGAGGGTGACGTACCAGCTCTGTACCTCCTCTGAGCCTTGTTAACGAGTGCGGAAGGATGTGGGCTACCTCCAAGTACTCGAACGTCAATGGGTCATCCTCGAGCAACATGCCCTCGTCGTCTCGAGCGTCGTCACCGGCTTGGCTGAAACGATCTTTGGCTTCCCCCGAGTCGAAGCAGCGTGTCACAACGCAACGATACTGATCGCGGACGAGGCAGGCCCCGCGGAGAGCTGAGAGCCGGTCTGGCGTTCCCGCAAACTCGCCTCCTCCCTGCAGTCTTTGGATGGCGGAATAAAAAGCGGGAGATGGCTGGGGGGTCTTGCGGGTAGAGGCTTTGACTGGGATGCGTCAGACCGGAATGTGAGGTGGAGACGGTCATTTACACGGCTTACTGGAGAGGAGGAAGTTGTCAAACAAGTAGTCGGCAAAGCCAAAGACCTTTGGTTGAACTCCCTCCAAGTCACTGATATTGTTTAGTTTACCTATGAGCAGCTCCAGCCATGTGAAGAGAGCCCGCAGATAGTTCTCTTGCGAGGCAGGGGAGAGCGCGGACACGGTTGTATTGGCCGCAGCCGTGCTCGCCAGTCTTTACAACATCACCGGCATAGGGCGAACCGTCCTCGTTATTTTCCGTTTTCCCGTTGAAGAAGTTCCCTTCTTGAGTCTTGTCAAAGGCAGTCGACGATGTGGTAGAAGGGATGCTGGGCTTGGTCGCGCACACTTGGACTCCAGGGTGCTCCCGAGAGCAAGTCAGTCATTGACAGAGCGGACTGTAAATAGCAAGTTTTGTCATATACTGTGGCGTGGAAGGTAGTTTGTGGTTTGTGGAGGTGGTTGGTATCGGGAGCAGGAGATGTGAGCCCACCAGAGAGGTGAGGAGGAGACCCTAACCCTTGGTTCTGCAGGTTTATGAGCTTTCACTTCCTTACCCCACTTCAACAATCACTAGCCTGCCCGGCTAGCTCAATCGGTAGAGCGTGAGACTCTTACGGGTTCTCCATTATCTCAAGGTTGTGGGTTCGACCCCCACGTCGGGCTCAATTCCCGGCAGCGATGCCTCATTTTTTCGACTTTTGTCTATTCCATCAACATCTTTTTATACATCTTACTCTCTCCCCTTTTTGTCTCGCCTATTTCTTCTCCTCCTCCTTATCTTCTACGTTATGCTATTGAAACTTAATATTGCTATATTCCCTTCCTTTCTCTCTCTCGTATTCTCTCCCCTTTCCTCTCCCTTTTCTTGTCGCTTTCTTCTCTCGTTTATTTTCTCTTATCCTCTTGGCCCCTTTATTCCTACACCACAAAGTATCCTCATCAGCATCACATAAATTTAGTTTCAACACTCGGTAACGAGACACCCTCCCACAACTCCTTCTGACGCCCTCTCCAGCTCACAGCTCACAGCTCACAGCTCACAGCTCACCTCTCACAACTCCCACCTCACATCCCACATCTCACATCCCACAAACACCCATTGGTGGACAGATTCTCATTACATTTTCTACACACATCCCCCCTTTTCTCATCTACGCCGACAATGCAAAGTCCGAAGCAACAGCAGAGCACCCATCCGCCCCGAATGTTCATATGCAAATGCCTCTCTCTCCCTTATGTGCCAACAATGGGGTCTTTTTTTCAAGCAACATCCGCGAGGCCCCTATTCTTTCAAAGAGCACAACCCCATCCCGGCCTCTAACCCGTCCGTCTATTGGATGGTGACAACTCTAAGTCTTCCTCCCAGAGAAGAAAATCTCTCGACAGTTTTGGAGCGTCAGATTGGTCGTGGGGGGTTTATTGCGGGGTGGGTTCGTTGGCCCAGTTGTGCAGGCTAGTTTCAGGACTCCGAGTTAGTGAGGTGGTCAATGGAGAACACCGGAGAAGGGGGCGTACCTAATGTCCTGCCTATTATTCGGGTTCGCCATACCCGCATTCTTGTCCTCCGGCTCGCCGTCGGCGCTCTTGCCGCTTTGCGCGCGATGCTCCAAACCCGCACCTGCGCCACCGCTCGCACCGTCCACCAGCGCGGCGCGCTTGGCGACGTTGACGGGCCCGCTGCTGGCGACCTGAGTCTGTTGGCCGGCGCCGGCGTCCTCGGCCATCTTGCGCTTCTTGCCGCGCACTTCGTTGAGGTGCTCAAAGTAGCCCTCGGGCACCTCGGTCTTGTACTTGCCGCAGAAGACGCCGACCTCGAAATCCTTGACCTTGCCCTCGGGCGTGACCTCCATGCAGGCGGCCTTGAGGTCGTCCAGGTCCTGGTAGATGACGTCGTCGGCGTTGATGTGGCGGGCGATGTCCTGGCGCGTCTTCTCGTGCGCGATGAGCTCCTGCGGGGTGGCGAGGTCGATGCCGTACTGCTCAGAGGTTAGTTTGGAATCACGGCAAGACGGGGGGAAAAAACTCACGATATGGGGGTGCTTGATGGGCGGCGCGCAGCTGGCAAAGATGACCTTGCGGGCGCCGGCCTCGCGCGCCATGCTGACAATCTCCCTGCTGGTGGTGCCGCGCACGATCGAGTCGTCGACGAGGCACACGACGCGGCCGTTGAACTCGGACTCCATGGCGCTCAGCTTGCGGCGCACGCTCTTCTGGCGCGCCTTCTGGCCGGGCAGGATGAAGGTGCGGTAGACGTATCGGTTCTTGATGAAGCCATTGGAGAAGGGCTTGCCGAGGCGCTCCGACACCACGGCGGCGGCCGTGTTGCTGGTCTCGGGGACCGGGATGATAACGTCGATCTCCTTGACGCCCTCCTCGCCCAGGACCTCGCGCAGCTTGTCGGCCAGCTTGGCGCCCATGTTCTGCCGGCTCGTGTTGATCGAGATGCCGTCCATGATGGTGTCCGGGCGGGCGAAGTAGACGTACTCGAAAATGTCGGGCGAGTAGGCCTGCGCCTCGGCGACCTGGTGGAAGCGCGGCTTGCCGCCCTTCTCGATGAAGACGGCCTCGCCGGGGAGGATGTCGCGGAAGTCACGGAACCCCAGCTGGCGGAGGGCAATACTCTCCGAGGCCAGCATGTAGTCGGTGCCGCCCTCGAGGGTGGCCGACGGCCGGCTGCCCATGATGAGCGGGCGGATGCCGAACGAGTCGCGGAAGGCGAGGATGCCAAAGCCGGCGATCATGGCTGTGGCGGCCCAGGCGCCCTGGCAGCGCTGGTAGGTCTGGGCCAGCGAGCTGAAGATGTCGTCGACGTTGACGCGGGCCTTACCCGTCTCGTTGAGGGCGTTGGCGAAGACATTCAGCATCAGCTCGCTGTCCGAGTCGGTGTTCACATGGCGGTGGGCCTCCTTGTCGAGGTAGTCGCGCAGCTCGGGGGCGTTGATCAGGTTGCCGTTGTGCGCGAAGCAGATGCCATAGGGCGAGTTGACGTAGAACGGCTGGCTCTCGGCGCTCTGGGGGGGGTCCAATTGTCAGATGAAAATAAAGACACAACAAAATGCACGACATAACATACCGAGCTGGTCCCCGCAGTCGGATACCGCAGGTGGGCGATGCCCATGTACCCCGGCAGGTCGACGACCCGCTTGCCGTCCTCCATGACCTTGGACGCCATGCCATTGCCCTTGCACTGGAATATCCTGCCGCCCTGGGCGCAGGTGGCAATGCCACAGGCATCCTGGCCACGGTGCTGGAGGTAGTAGAGACTCTCGTGCAGGTCGACGGCCGCGTCGGTGCTCGACGCGTCGGCGAGAATGAGACCGAGAATGCCGCACATGTTGCCGGTTTCGATCAACAGTCACACCACACTAACGATTGCTCGGGATCGAGGGTCGGTTTTGGCTCTCGTAAATGCCCGAAACCGCAGTGAACAACACGAAGAATGCAAACCGACAGCACCTGTCAGTGGTCGGTGTTGTTGGCAGAGGGAATTCGAAACGAAGGTGGGCAGTGGAGAGTGCCGAAGTCGGTCTCGCCTCTTGACACGCGACGAAGGAGACGGTGCACGATTGGTCGTGGGGGAGGGGTGGGAAAGAGGGCAGAGGACAAGCCCAGATCACAGGATGTTCACCGCCGTGGCAGGAGGGCCAAGGGCAAAAGGCGGTGGCAAGGACAACGAGCTGAATTTGCTTCCATTTTCTAAAAGTAGAGTGGTTTTTCGTTGCCGGAGAGCGGACAGCGACAGCTCTCCATATATGGCGGGGAAAATTTTTTGGAGGGGCAGCGTTGGCGGGGCAGAAAGCCGGGATGCAGTGGCGTCGGGGAAGCACGACCGCCCTGTGGCGTGCTTATCCATTGGTTGCCGCTCTGGCGGTTGCCGGGATCTGGAAAGACCCCGGATTTCTGTGGATTCCGGAAAGGGGTGGTGGCAGGCACGAGGGGTTCCGGAGCACAGGGGAACACAGCGAGGCTGAACCGATCCTCGCACAACGCCTCCAACCTTAAGCCGACAGTTGTTTCCAGTTTGGGATGTGTTTATTTATGGTCACGATCATCATGCTAGAGAAAAAATGGGTAAAACAAGATACGTACTGTCTGTCCAGCCCAGCTGTAACGAACCTGAACAAGAAAGCTAAACAGGAGAAATACACGCAGTCACGTTTGCCCACTAGACTCACACAAATCACAAGCACACCACCACATGCCAAACCAGCATACATTAACTAAGTACCATACAGAACAATGCCCACACGCCTAGCAGGAGGAAGGGCAGACTGCCACTGTCTAAACCGCCAAGTGATCATGAGGGAGCGATGCACTCACCACCACCATGGCCACCGCCACCACCACCACCACTACTGTGACCACCACCACCTCGCATCCCAGCAGCATCCAGCCCAGTCCGCCCTCGTCAGTCTCCCTAACCCCCTCCCCCGAAACCACGCCCACCATGCAGCCCACCCCCAAGGCAGGTAATATGCAACAATCTAGGCGCTACTTAGACAAAAGCATCGATCTCTCTTGTTCCAGTTTCTCTTTCTCTTTTAACGAACCCCAAAAGAGATATGCACGGGTCTTCCCCTCAAAAAAAGGAGATGAACCTCCCCAAAGGAGGGGATACCAACTGATTTCCCCAAGCCACTTCACTCAAACCCCCCTAAGCCTAAACGATGTCAGAGGCCCCCCAGTCTCCAATCTCTCTCTCCAATTCCACTCCCGTAAAGACGCAAAAAACTCAAACCAGCTCGGCGAGCGCCTTGGCCCGGTTCTCCTCGAGCGCCTTGACAAACGTCTCGTAGGGCGTCAGCGTGCCCAGCGCGCGGCGCATGTGGGCGTTGACGATCTGCAGGCCGTAGATGTAGCTGGCGTTGACCCAGCCGAATCTGTTTTGTCCCGTCAGCACATTTTTGTCTTTGAATTATTTAGTGTTGACAAAAAGACACAAAAAAACTCACCCCTCCTTGGCCACGCCCTTAAAGTCCAAACCCTGGTTGCCGTACTCGGCGTCCACGCGGTGCGGATCGATCGGCCGCGTCACGTCGTACTTCTCCACCACGACGCCGTTGAAGTCGACAAACGCCTTGGTGATCATAAAGAGCCACTTGTACGCGAGCCGCTCGGCCTCGTCGGTGAAGCTGTACCGGTACAGCCCCGTCCACGCGAGCATCTGCTGCGGGGCCCAGCCGTAGGGGTAGTCCCACTGGCGGTTGGGCCGCTCGAGGCCGATCTCGCCGCGGCTCTCCTTGGTGCCCGACAGCAGGCCGCCAAAGGCCTCGAAGCGCGGCAGCGCCTTGGTCACCATGGCGGCCGCCTGCTTGGGGCTGCTAACCCCCGCCCAGAGCGCCCAGAAGGTGGTGGCGCTCTCGTAGGTGCACTGCTCGCGCTTGGCCGTGTCGTAATCAAAGTACATGCCCTCCTTCTCGTTCCAGAGGTACTTGTCGATGGCGAGCTTGCGGCGCTTGGCGCGGCGGTCCCAGATGGCCGACGCCTCGACGTGGCCCGGCACCATGGCGCCGACGCAGTACTCGGCGGGGATGACGAGCTTGTCGCCAAACACGTTGCGGATCGTGCGCGCAATGTCCGTCTCGTACTTGAAGAGCAGCGAGTTGAGGTCGATGGTCGCCAGGTCCGCGCACACGCCCTCAAACCGGTACGTCGTGTCGTGCCCGGACTCGCGCACCGCCCGGTCGTGCATGAAGTAGTCGTCGAGCTCGGGCTCCTTGATCTCGCCGCTGTTGTACGCCTCGACGAACTCGTCGAACGTGATGCCGTGCTTCTTGACGTAGGGCTCCAGGATGTGCACAAAGTGGCCGGCCTCGGTCTCGGGCGGGACGCCCTTGCCCTCGGGCCGGTACCGCGAGAGGCCCGTGATGGGGTCGAGGCGCGGCTCGGCCACCCACACGCTGTGGTACTCCTTGATGGCCGCGAGGATGGCGGTCCGCAGGAACTCAATCGCGCCCGGCTCGTGCTTGATCTTGTCGTACACCCGGAGGGCCATGTCCGTCAGGAAGGGCGGCTGCGACCGGCAGAGGTAGTACGACCGCGTGGCGTTGAGGATCTTGCCGTAGTGCTTGATACAGAAGCAAAAGTTGAGCACCATCGACTTGGCGAGGTCGACCTTGTCGTTGACCAGCAACCCGAGCGACTCCATGTAACTATCCCAGCCATAAAGCTCGTTGAATCGGCCGCCGGGGACCACAAAAGGCCGCCCCCGCAGCGTCTTCTTGCCCGTCTTGGGATCGGTCACCTCCTCCATATCCACGGCGAGCAGGCCGGGCTTGGCGTTCATCTTCTGAACGATCTCGGGGGTAATCTTCTCAGGGAGGAGCTGCACGTCCAGCCGGATCTCGGGCTTCTCCTCGGCCAGCTTCGTGTAGTACTCAAACTGCTCGGGGGCACCTCGGGGGATGTAGATGCGCGGCCGGGGGTCGTCGGTCCAGTCCTTGGGATCCCGCGCGGCAATCTGAATGCTCGACGCATCGATGCGCCGTGTCAAACCCTCCCAGAAGTGGTCCCGGATCATGCGCGACAGACGGTTGACGGGGTTCTCGTTGAGTCTCGCCTCGTCGAGGATGATCTGCTTACGACCGTACTCTTTCGCGAGGGAGAGCTCCTGCAGCAGGTTGGAGAGCATGTAGGTTCCCCGAATATCGAAGCGGTTGTGGCCGTTCGAAGCTGCAGTGCGGAGGGTGAGAACCTGGAACCTTTTGTCAACTCTTGTGCTTAGACTCCAGCGCTGCTCTTTCTCTGCTCACCTTTGGCCCAGCGTCCTCAATTGTGATTTGCATGTTCCTATCTGTGTCCTCTTGCAATTGTAGGCTCTGGAGGGTCGGCTCGACCTGGATGAGGAAGCGGCGAGAATGGGGGATCGTCGTCTCGTCTGTGGCCACCGTCAGTCGGCGCTGAAGACAACAACAAACTCATTTCGGCCAGTCCTTACCATGGCTGCCCCGCCTGTACGGCTCGTGGATGGCCAACCGCTCCATCTGCCTCAGCAAGCTGTTCTGTTGCGCACATGTCATCAGCGACCGTCCGCATCCGCGCCGACCTCAGCACCAGTTGGCTGGCTACCTGTGAATATGTGCGGGTCCGCGGTCCGGCGCGGTTGTTCCTGTGGCGCTCCTCGGCGGTGTAATAGGTTCTCGCGTCGTCGTAGACGTTGAAGTCGTCGGTCGAGCCCCGCGTCCTCGGCAGGCCGGGGGCGGGGGCCGCGGGGCCCGCCATCTCGGTTTCCGGAATGATGGGCATCGCGGAAGCTCGGCGGAACGAGGCGAGTGGTCGGGGAGCAGACGAAGCTCAGAGAGGCCCGCAAAGCGCTGTCTGTAATCGATTCTGCTTGCTTCAACGTTTGGACAAGTTAGCTGCCCGATAAGCAACGCGGTCGCACGGTTTCGTTTGTCGGTTGGTCGCAGACGCAGGAAAGGGACCAAAAATGGAAGGTCGGCCTGCGGCAGTGCTGGGAGAAGCTGTCTCACATACAATGTACGGTGTAGCACCGGTGGCCGGGTCTGGAGGGCAGGGTCCGCAAGGTGCCACCGCGGAAAGACCAGGGGAAACCGGCCGAGATTGGGATTCAGTCACGCGGACCCAAAAAAAAACGAACCGCTAATCTGGAAGCAGCAACGAGACCCTGCTGGGGCGAAACAGTGCAGTGCTGAAACTGAGCTTTGCTTTGCTGCTGCCAGTGCCCGTGGGTGTTTTGTTGAGACGAACGAGAGAGCGCGGGAAGGTGGTGTCAAGTTCGCCGTTCTTGCGCTTGGGAGCTTGTGCTAGGCCGAGAATCGGTAAGCGTCACTGGTGGAATGCGGGTTGTGTGGGAGCTAACTTTCGGTTGAAGATGCCAGTCCGTGTTCAGGAAACTTCAGACACAAGTTCAGGCTACGAGAGAGAGATGGGAGCAACGCGGAAAGTGCCCGTAGGAGAAGACAGTCTCCGGTGTACAAAGTTGGTGGGGTCCCGTGGCAAACCCACGATATTTCCAATCATGGACGACATGCATGCAGATCGCCAATTCCTTGACTCGATTGGCCTCGTCTTGTGCAACCCTGCTTCGCGGGTAATGGCTGGACATTTCCGGTCACAGCTCTGGGTGCGCCGTACGTTTGCAAGGCCAGGCAGAGCTCTACTTAGGTATTGTGTGATTTCTCGGCTGTCTTCAAACACAAGTCGAACGATAATACATCTTATCTGTCCCATAGCTTCCGTTCCAGTGTTCCCGCTGTCGTCACTGTCCAGAGCTCCCGTCCTGTGCAAGTGGGCTCGGTTGTGTCACAATCCGATGTGGATCATGACGCTGCGGATGCAACTCGGCACTGCCAGACAGTTGGGTCCACTATGACGAAGCAGTTGGTTTCAATATCTCTTGTGTCTGTTCCTTTTGCCGTGAATGTCGCCAAGCAGAATGGGTTGAGTTTGGACGAGCTCCGTTCGCGTGTTGAACGCCCAGAACTTCACACCGAGACAGGCCACTCTAGAACTTTTTGGTGCGGTACCGGAGCCTTGTTGCTTTCTTGGTTCTGGAAACGATGACAGGGCTGAACATCGTCATTCCACCCACACCGAAACCCCCCGCGTACCCGCGCAGCCCACCTGCACTACCCGTATACCCCACGATGGAATCCCGCTTCCGGGGAGATATTGAGACATTGAGCAAACCTCCGGTGACACACCTCCTCAGATTTGTTTTCGTATTGTCATTTCTCTCTCCGTCTCTCCCTCGCGGCATTTCTCTTTCTCTCTCCCTTGCCTGCCTCACATGATCATTTTTGGAAGCGCCTTCCGTATCCCCAATTCTTGGCGTCCTACCCGCATTGCGCCAAACCTGTTCGGGCAGTGTTCGTGAGCTAATGCGTGGGGGTGCAACCAGGGGAGTTTGGGAAGAAGCTTCCTCTCTCTTGATTCTCTTGTGGTTATCCTATACTAGATTCCACACATTGAAACTATCTTTCGATTGAGCCTCTAGCTTGCTGCTGCGGTTCTAAATATATGCCCACATGCGAGAAATGTTCTGAAACAGGCCTGTGACCCACGCCGTTTTCAGGCCCCCAGGCCGGGTCTGGCGGTCGTTGGCCCTCTGTGGCTGCCACCCCTGATGGAAGGTCAGCCTCAACACCCCCCTGTCCCCCATGGACAAACCACCACACCACCCTGCAACGATATCGTACATACACCCAGAATTGCAGTGCCCAACGCCTTCATCCAGATCATGAGATACGCAGTCTAAGAACCCCAAAACAAACGAGAAAGAAAAAAAAAAAAAAAGAAAGAACTGGAACCAAAAAC
>Ga0247824_10001617_pt1 | contig 12361 bp, 8 predicted proteins | sample 13C_PalmiticAcid_FD_194412 | JGI IMG/M metagenome (GOLD analysis project Ga0247824, IMG submission 194412) | Soil microbial communities from agricultural site in Penn Yan, New York, United States - 13C_PalmiticAcid_Day48 | ecosystem: Environmental > Terrestrial > Soil > Agricultural land...
GGGGGGGGAGGGTATGTACTCACCGTCGAGCGTGCCTCGGCCTCTGGCCTGGTACTCCTCCCTCCAATGCCAGATCGAGTCGAACACAAGACTCATGCTGTGTCGACAACGAACCTTCAGCTGCAGGCTGTCGTCGATTTCCGGGTCATCGCCCTGGAATGAGGGCGAGCTTCCCTCGATCCGGGCGCCGTTCCAAATCTGGACCATCAGCTCTGCCAGCCTCCAGCCCAGGTCGTTTTGTACCACGCTGGCGGTCCTGATGGCCTGGATGGTCCTATGGAAGAGCGTTCGCCCCCGCTCAAAGTCGACTTGCTTGACGAAGAAGGATCGCATGAGCTTGAGCAAGCCGAACCCCGCGGCGACCAGCATCTGCTGGATGTAATTCGTGGCATATTTCAGGAGAAACTGGTCTCGTAATTGGTACTGGTATGATTCATGGCACGTCTCTGGCCCGTCCAGGATGTAGTCGAGGAAACCGGTGATGGCACGCCACAGCGCCATCAAGTCGTCAAGGTACCCCGGTGTACGGCTCGAGTCGAAGAAGCCGGCAAGCCGCAGATGAAGGCAGGCTGCCTTGAGGTGGAGATAGACGGTCGGCGACAGGTTCTGTGCCACGATCGAAGCCTGGAGCTCGTTGAATTCGCGGCGGTACACGCGCATCAGCATGGCTCGGTGTTCGTCGCCCGCCACGCCTCTCGGATCACTGGCGTTGCTGTACATCTCCTTAGAGACCTTGTCACAGAACCGCTCTACCAACAGTCTGGCTTCAAGCTCTGCTCCAAGCGAGTAAGGCCCCTCGACGCCGGGCCGGATCGCCAGTGTCCAGTCGTACAAGGTCGATGCTGGCTGGCCGTACCCGGTTCCGATGGTCTGCGCGACGATGTTACAGACGGCCCACGTCTTGATACGGTCGTGCAACCCCTCTTTGTTCAGCTCCACCGCGACTCGCGAGAAGTCGTTGGTATGGTTGGGACGGTGCAAGCCAATGCCCGTCGCCGTCTTCATCAAGACGCCGCAGAGAATATGCGTGGGGTCGGCTGATGTCGTGCTCGTTGGCAGGGGCCATGTGCAAAGCAAGCAGAGGGCCTTGACGACGAAGTAGCTCTGGGGCACATCTCCGACGGTGGACCAGAGCAGCCTTGTCAAGGGGCTCGAGAGCTTGGTAAGGATGTTCGGGTCGGACCCAAAGCGCCTGCTGGCGACCGCGATGATGGACCAGTAGAGCAAGGGATGTTGTTGGTAGTACTGATCCGGTGTCTGTGCAGGATTGAGAAAGGGGAGAAATGGGTGGTAATAGTTGAAGAACTGGCTGAACAGCTGGTTCTCCTCCTCCTCGGTCAGTCTGAAGTCGTCGAGTTCGCGGGCAATGCGCGGGAGGGCGTAGGAGCCGCCGCGCTTGAGATGCAGCAGTGATGACACGGCCTCGTCGGACCCCATCAGGGAGGGGTTGCGGGTATGGGTGTACTGGCTGGCGACAACGGGCGATTGGAGCTGGGACTGCATGGCGGAGTGGACGGCAGAATGGACCACCTCGTCGTCCTCGTCGAGAGCGAACCCTTGGGTCTTGGCCAGCTGGACGGCACGGCGCAGTCTCTCGATCTCCTTCTCCATCTCGGCATGCTTGGAACGCTTGCCGATGCGCTTGAAGTTGGACTCGATCTTGCAGTCGAGCTTGAGCCGGTTGCACCGCGAGCAGCTCTGAAAGGGTTCCTGAACGACATCGCAGCGGAGCTGGAAGACGACGAGAGGGATTAGCCTTGAGGTACGACAACACCGGATGGGAAACGACAACGGCAAGCCCCGGAGACCGGACAGTAGAAACCAGATACCGGAGACGCCGGAGGTTGGACGGAAGGTGCGGGGGCCTTAGGTCCGGGCCCGGGGCGGGTACGAGGTGGAAAGCGGGAGATGAGGGGTCCCGGGGTCCCGGGGGCTCGGGTGACTCGGGTGACTCAACATGTGACTCCTCCCTACCTTTTGCTGGCGGCACTCATTGCAGGCACGCTTGACGCCGGGCAGGCGCCGGTTCTTGGCATCAGGCGAGGCGTCTGCCCTGTCGTCGAGGTCGAGATCGAGGTCGTGATCGTGGTCGTGGTCGAGGAGGCTGGCCGGGCTGCTGTCCAAGGTGCTCCGTTTGCGTTTTGCTGGGCCGCTGCCGTTCAGACCCTGGCTCCGCATGCCAGCCGCAAACTCGGGGCTCTCCATGGCCCGGAGCGGCGCCCCGGAGGGTGGGGAGAGAAAAACAACGGGGTGGTCACGCGCGAGTGGGTTCCCGGATTCCCGAGGCGGCACGGGACGCGGTCAGATAGGCTGTTGGCCGCGGCAGTTCGCTCGGTGGGAGGTCCGGTCTCGCGGTTGCGATGGGAGAGAATTGAAGGTGAAAAAGCCGATTTACGGAAGGCGGGAGTGTCGTGCACGCCAGTCTGTCTGGTCCCCTCTTGGAGCGGGGCTGGTCCCCTCGAGCGGGGGAAGGCTCTGCGCACACACAGAATTTTGACTGGCGGGGCAGCAGCCGCGGACTCTTATTGGCTGGCCCGTGCCCGCAACGTTGTGGGCTGACCCACCCAAGGTTGGACAAAATGACTCCACGTGTTGTCGGCTCCATCTTCCGGTTCCTGGTCTCAGCTGGTCTCGAGCCAGTCTGCCCGGAGCTTTGCCTCTCTCGCCCAATCCCCGAATATTTTTTTTTAGGCTTATCCGTATCTGTTTGTCTGAGACCCTGCTTTGGTACTCTGTATCTGGGTTCCTACATCGGCCGCAACGTTCGACGGGCCGCAACGGTTCTGCACGTTTCCGATGGCTGCTTCATGCACGCTTGACGGACCATACGGGTGGTAGGTACCTATGCATGGCATGGCGCGAATGGCTCCCGTAGCTTTGACTCCCTTAAAGCCGCCTCCAGGAGTGTCTGCTGCTGTGCACACCACAGGGGCTCAAACGCGGCCTTAACGCCCTTCGCCACGGCAACCTGTTTACAGTCTCATCTTTTCTTTATGCCCGCGAACTCGCCGAACCCCGCGGAGGCCATCCTCTCCACAGCACGTCTCTTTTGTGTCCGGTCTCATCCCTACCTCCTCCCGGGACAAAAACGGCGTACACCGAATCGACTTACATGGTCGTAACATCCCTATTTGTTCCCTTGAATTAAGCCTAACTATTTTGTTAGAAAAAGGCGAGTTCGTGTTTTTCGTCTTCTTGTTTCTCTTCCAGGTTCTTTCTAGCATTCCTTCGTTCTTTCTCGTTTCTTTCTCTTTTGTACATTTGACAGTAAGATCCATGGATCCAATTCCAGACGAGGAAAGGAAGGCGCTCCAATCCCGAATCGGTGTAAGGGCCTTTTTTGGCCACCGGGAGCGTACCCCCTCATCCCGTTTTTTAGACATCTAGACCGTCCCTGCCTTGCCGCATATCGTTTTCCTGAGCATCTTCTTCTCCGGTTGCTACTCTTTGCACCATCAAGGAAATGCGGTGAGTGCGGTGGCGAGTTCCTTGTTGCGCCGTTATTCCTAACATGCAGGACCCTCGTCAATGAGAGCCAAGAGCCTTCGGGGAGTGCCCTTAGAGAATTTCGAGCTCCCCAGACACTCTTGAGTTCGGCAGTGTACCTGTACTTGCTTTCTGTCCACGGCCGACACCTCGACATCAGATCATGAGACAGCAGCCTACGTCTCAATAGCCGCCGTGCTTTTGAGGACCAACAGCCCGCCCTGCAGCGGCATCCAGCCCAATAGGAGAGGCAGGACGCGTAAACTGTCAACGCAACGCCATCTACGGTTAATTTCGACATCCCTTTCGGTGTCAAATTCTCCCGTGGCCGGTACCAAGGCAGAACGCACGTCGATGCTTTCGACTGGGCCTGTGCCTTTGGGTAATCTAATACTCTGCTGACCGGGTTCTAAGGCACGGGCCGGCATCGAGGCAGTGCTTGGTTGACGCACCCGTCGGTATAAGATGGATACTTCGGGCCGAGCAGCGGCACTCAGCACCACGAGAGTCTCTCCCGCAACTCTCCGACAGGTCGCCGAATGTAACCAGCCTCAAGCTGAAGTCAAACGAGACATGAGATACCACGGTCCGCACTTTGTGATAATGTCGTCTATTTTTAGTGCGGTGATCTGCTCCAGCGGCAGGCAGTCGAGAGTGTGACGGAGAAGTCTCACGAAGCAACGGGCAATGCTGGAGACTTGAGATGCGATTGTGAATCCAAGAAACGCATGCAGCTCTTATAAACGTTGCTGTTGTTCCAAACAATGCAATTGACCCTTCAGGAATCGATTCGGGTTTCCATTCTGTTCTCAACGGGCTCTGGGTGCCAGTGAGATATCCCGAATTTTGAGGCGTCATCTTCGAGTCCGTGAGGGATTGAAACCGCATCCAGCCAGTAACGCACATAGACAGTCTTTCATACGTAGTCCTATCGAATGCGCTCAAGGAAATTCATGAGAATTGAAGGGTTGTCCGTTGGAAATTCCCCTTATTTCTCAGGACGTGGCGCAGAACCATTCCAGCCACAATAGCCACCAAACTGTGGCTGGAGCTGCAATGACGACACAACCTTGATGACCGAGCTCCAGATCTGCGCCAAAATTCTGGCAGCCCTCAAACGCCATTGTCCAGCCATCAACACAAGCTGCCAGCTGATTCAACAGACCTCACGATGGGTGCATCCGGGTCCAAGGCAACACAGCAAACCGTGCGAAAATTCCCTTCACGCGCTCCAGGAACGTCGCCAACAGCAGCGAATCGGACGGCGAGGTCAACGCGGCGACGGACCCCCATCCCTTCAACAGATGCCCAGCCGCGGTCCAGGCCACAAGCTTCTCTCACCAAGGATGACGGTTAGTCCTGGAAGAGAACAAGTTGGGAGTGTTAATGAAGTGGCGCTGACAGAGCAACCAGCAATCCGCGCTGATTCAATGGACCCCGATCTCCCCGAATTCATCACCCCCGACTTTGCCGACCGTCTTCGGAAAATGGGCATTGCCCAGCCGAACCCGACTTTTTCGCCCTCGTCAATAGCTTCGCCATTTCCCGATGCCTCCGGGATCAGGCAGTCCTTCTCAACGCCACAATTCCCGTCGTCGTCGAGCAACGCAACCCTCGGCGTCCTCGAAGTACGGCGACGGCTCGAGGCCCGGGCCAAGCGCGAGCTCGAGAATATGGGCAAGTCGACCGACAAGGGGAGGGAGTTCCTGGACATCGGCACGGTCAAGCAGATACTAGTGTTACGGCAGGGCGGCGCGTCAGCAACGGACATTGAGGCACGCCTAAGGCTCAAGCCCGGCGTCGTCGCCAGGTTGGGCCCAAAGGGCATTGTGGCCCCCGCATCAGCATCATGAACTGGGTTATGACGGGGAAGACAAAATCAGGCCTAAATTACGAGCCGGGCCTGGCTGGCCGCGGATGGATCTACCATAAAACCAAGACCGGAACCCGCAACTTCTGCTCCATGTACAGTACCGTTCGGATACCCCAGCCATATGAAAGAATTGGCGGACCTTGTCTCGGTACCACGCCCGTGGGTACCTGTTCTCGCCTTACCACGCGCAGTGGCCTCCGTCGATCCGCAGGTCAGCCCCGGTCATGAAGCTGCTGGCGTCGCTGAGCAGGAAGACGGCTGCGCCCCGATACTCCTCCGGATAGCTCAGCCGCTTGAGCATGTTGGCGTCGGGCCACGCCGTCCGTCTTTCGGGCACCGCGTCGAACAGAGTCGCCGTCATGGCCGTGACGATGTATCCTGGGGAGATGGTGTTGACGCGGATGCCGTGCTCGCCCCATTCCGAGGCGAGGTTGCGAGCGAGCTGCAGGACGGCCGCCTTGGACGCGTTGTACGCCCTTTCCTACTTGTCAGCACGGTGTCTCATCAGCAAAATGGGCTCCAGGAAAGCTCACGGGCAAATCAACCCCCTGTTGGCCACCGTCCCGCTCATGCTCCCAATCAGCACCAGACTCCCCTTCTGCTTCCGCTTGATCATCTCCCGCGCGACGGCCTGCGCCGTCATGAACACGCCCGTCACATTCACCCCGAGCATCTTGTCGGCGTCCTCGGCCGTGTACTCGAGCGCGGGCGTCTCCTGCTGGATCCCCGCAGCGGCGATCAGCCCGTCGATGCGCCCCTCCTTCTCCGCGATGCCGCCGACGACCTCGCCCAGCGCCGCCTGGTCGCGCACGTCGACGCGGTGGTAGCTCATGCGCGAGCCCAGCTCCGAGGCGGCGCGCTCGGCCACCCGCGCGAAGTCGCTGTCTTGTGGGGGGCGGGGAAGGCGGTCGATGGCGTGCACCACGGCGCCGGCCTCGAGCAGCGCCTCGGCCTGCGTCAGGCCGACGCCCCGCGCGCCGCCCGAGACGACGACGACGCGGTCTTTGAGGCTGAACTCGCGGAGGAGGTGGCTGCGGTCGTTGCGCTGGGATTGTGTCTGGTGGAAGGCTCGTGAGAAGGCGGCGGTTGGGGTGGACTGCGGCAGGGATCGGCGGGCGAGGAGAGCCCGGGGCGCTGCTGTTAAGGCTGTCTTGGGTATCAGGAACGACATGTTTGTTTGTTGGGGGAGATGTTGAGGTTGTTGCGGTGAGGGGTGGTTGGGTTTCGTTGTCGGGGTTTCCTGGGCCAGTGGAATGACCTGCGCAAGACCCTTAAGTAGCTTGTTGATTGGCGTTCCACGGCGCGTTTGGTACCAAGATCTACAGTCGATGAAATCAGACGGCAACAAGGACAGCACAGAGCGGACGAACCCCCCTTATACGAGGGGCAGAATTGAACACCTCACCGCGTCATTCCTGCCCTAGCCGAGTCGAGGAAGGTATGACAAAGGGCGGGGAGCCGCTCATCGGATCCCCTCATTCCAGCCCCTCATGGCAGGCATCGAGGATCCCCGGCTTTGATGACGGGGCGAGCAATGCTACCACCGGCCGAGATCTCAAGGTCGGATCCCCCAAGCTCCATCGAGCGCCCTGCAGAGATTCGCACAGCCGGTGAAGCTGCCCCTGAGACCGGCCGCCTGCACTCGCCCACTCCAATTGGCTCTTTCGGTTCTTCAATATAGCCCAGACCGTCTTATTGTGTGTCCCCTCTTTGTGCAGTTCTGCCATCCATTGTCAAGCGATGCGCGGCCTAGACGCGGAGTTGTGGATACTAGTGGCGATCGGATTTTGTGGAGATAGCTGGTCCCCCCGGATTTCCTGAAAAGGGAATCCCGGGGCGGAGAGCACGGCGAGAAGGAGCATCTGAAGATCATTGCCTGCTTACACGGCATTGGGACGGTCGGAAGCCGCCAGGGAACAGGTTATTGAGTTCCAATGTGGTCTCCTCATTGGAGCTTTGGTTGATATGACGGTGGCAACTGGAGAGGGGGTCATCATGGCCAGAGGACAGGAAGAGTGTTTTCGAGGAGGCACGTCCAGCATCGTGCTTGGGCACTCGGGAACTGAATGAGCACAGCACATTGGGCTTCCGTCTGACGTCTGGACTCTGATGTCTGGATGTCGGGTGCTGCACAAACGAGTTTCAAAAAGATAAACCACGAATTGAGTGCCGCCTGCATTGAAATGGTGACACAAACGATGCAGGACCCTGTTGATTGGCCGCGGGTAAGCTCCGAGGTGGCAGCTGCTGCAGCACCTCATCGACGGTGTGAGTGGTCCTCCATGCACCCTCCCGGTTTAGGTAACCGCTTGCCCCTGTCCGGTTTCCTTTCAAGACACCGCAAGCGAAGCCCAGCAGTCAGCAGAGCGGGCTGGGCCGGAGATGCTGTCTCGCCCTCTCGGATGGACCTTATCTTTGTGTCATCGTTTCTCAATCTGGTTTGCCACGTCATTGAGGGACAACATCGAGACCTAGGTGTTTAGCGCCGGCTTCCGTGCGAGATGCGCCTGATGGGGTTCTCAAGCGAGTCAAGGTAATCCGGGTCGTGTAACCGCTAAGGGTTGTGGGGTCGAAGAACAAGAGCGCTGCTGAAGAATCCCATTTTGGCACACGGCGAGCCAAAAAGGGCCTCGCATGCCTCGGTGGCGCCCTTTGATGACGATTGCCTGCCGGGCTGAGGCCGTCGATGTGCTGTTTGTGGCAACCCGCCGGCGGCGGCTTCCACGGTGGGGCCAAGCCCGGCATGCCACCCCCGATCCTGAAGCCGTCGATCTTGATGGTCAATACCTAGGCTGCTAGGCTCAGCTAGGTACCCAGTTACAAGCGAAGCTTCCAAAATGAAAAATTGGCCGGGAATACAAACAAGAAATTGTCACGAGGTGGTCACGAGATTCCATTAGTTCATCAGTGCTTTTTTGTCGCGCTGCTGCACCGAGTTGGGCATTTTTGCATAACGCCTGAATGACGGGAGGGTGGCTGGGCGGTGAGTGAGCGCAAAGAAAGTGTTTCGAGAGTGCCGTCATCTTGGCCCCCAACCTCGCCGATCGGGAATCGGCAATCGGCCCCGGCTCCGGATCTTGCATCCACAAATCGCCTTGCCAAGACTGGCCCGTCCGGATGATGCCCACCCGCCACGGAGCCCACCACCCCACCTTCGCCGGCCGCCCTTGTGCCTTCGAAGTTATCATCTCAGCAACGCTATCTCGGGATCGGAATTCCGCCATGCTTTGGGCATCGTGTCCTCCCACGACCCGCGCTATCCGCAAAACGGTTTTCGCGGAGTTGATTGCCCGGAAGCATGGGGCAGACAGGCCTAGCGCGCTTGGAACTGCATGATGGCTCGAGATTCCTCCCTCATCGTCCCAGAATGACCCCCGCGTTTGATTGAGGCCTGGCATTTGCGAGTACGGTTCGGGACTGAGCGTTCCCAGATTTGGTTGCATCGGCTGTCCTGAAATTGGCAACACTCCGAGATGTGTGCTGGAGCAATTTTCACAGACTCTTTATTTTTTTATTTTTTTTTCTAACGAAGACAGCCCCTCTGCCGAGGCTGCGAAAACACAGTTCAGGCCAACTCGGTCTCCGGAAGCTCCATCCCAAAACCAATAAAGGAAATGGCTCACACGGCCATCGGCATTCCATTGCCTATCCGGGAGATCCTGAAGTGAAATCTCAGGTTCGTGGAGTCTTACATAAGGCAGCAGCCGACCTGGCTCGATTCCTGCCGATTGGCTGCTCCGCAAGTGGGCTTGCCCTTGCATTAGCGCCCCGTTCTCGAACGATTCGACACAGGGTCCCTCGTGGGGCCCGAAACCGCCTCCACCGGCCACGCTGCAGCAGTTCGTGGCCGCGGGCACATCCGTGACACCACTTTGCAGATCGCTGCCGCTTTTCTTCTCGGTGCTGGGCAGACGTGAACAGATGTCCCGCTCTCAGCCACGGTGCCAAGGGGCCGGCTCCAGCACAAGTATCCCCGTTGCCCTCCGAGCGTGTCCACATTGGGTCCGGCCGAGGGTCGTACGATATTCCACTGCCGAAGCGAAGTGCCAGGGGCCAGCCGGGATGCCGTTGCGTCCCGAGCAGAGCTGCGGCAGGGTCCTCGACCCCCGGCCAGCGGGATTCTCCAAATTTGTCTTTCGATTTTTTCCCTTTCTGGTCCTTCTAGATCGCCTCTGGAAGCCCCCGGCTGCCCTCGCACATGGCTCTTCCCTGGCACCATGAGATTGCCGCCACGAGGGCGCCCGCACCATGACGCGACCTGGGTCGGGAATTCACGGGCCTTCCTGGACACGCGACGACCCTGCTCCGTTCGCCGCCGAGTCTGATTCGTCCGGGGCCGGACTCAAACGGATCCCGCTGCGGCCTGGTTGAACGACTTGGACGTCGGCGTGGCATGATGTGCTGAATCGTCTCCAACAACCGCCGACGCTTTGCGCTTCGTCTCCTCCCCCGCGCCGCTGCCGGGCTTTCCATGGACGTACCACGATGCTGTGCCGCACGCAGTCTGGCAGCATGGGCAAGGGCCCGTGGGCATGTCCGGCCGGGTGATGACGGCATCGACAAAGGCAACTGTCATGAACTTTGCTGTGTATGGACCCCGTGCCGGCTCTCGTATCGACACCAATCCCCTTGGCGCTGGCCGGAAATAGCCCTCATGTCACGGGGCTCGCCGTCAACGCGAGTGCGCGCGCGACTCCCAGAGACCAGTGACATAGGATTCTTGGTTCGTTTGGATGGAAATTGGGATTGTCCAATAGTCTGGCATGGAGCCAGCACTAGATCCAGACCTGGCCGTCAGCACCGCACGCGAGGAAGCAAGGCAAGCGAGTCCGGGGGGCTCGCAAGGCTGAAGAGGCCATCGCCAAACCGCAAGCTCTGACGTCGAAGCCGTCCTTTCCGGCTGCGGTTAGGTGCGTGGGGGGCCAAGCCCCGTGCGCGACACATGGCAGCCGCCTCGACGGGGTGGGAGCAAGGGTTCTAAATTTGCGGCCCGGCACATTTTCTCATCGGCCGCATGGCAATCTGTTGACGTTAGTTGACGTTAACCCCTGCCGTTTGCAATATCGTACGAGCTGGGATGCCTGGGCCAGGGTTTGCCTCGCCGCGGCTTCCTGGGGAAGGGAAGCAAGAAAAGAAGATCACAGAAAACAAAAGCCCGAAACGATCCACCCACGTTTCATCCACGCCAGTGTATAAACACCCAGGACGACCCGGTTCCGCGCCGGAGGAGGCCTCGTCCATTGCTCTTTCACACTCACTCCTTTTGTCTGTTTCCTGTCTCTCGTATCAGAACGTCAGGCAAACCCCCGATCGGCACCATGGCTCTCACCTACCAGCAGTCGAAAATGGTCAAGGACACCATCCCGGCCTTGAGGGACCACGGCGAGCAGATCACAACCACGTTCTACAGGAACATGCTGCGGGACCACCCCGAGCTCAACAACTACTTCAACAGCGTCAACCAGAAGAATGGCAGGCAACCGCGCGCCCTGACCTCGGTCATCCTCAACTTCGCCTCCAACATCAACCACATCAGCGAGCTGATCCCCAAGTTCGAGCGCATGTGCAACAAGCACTGCTCGCTCGGCATCCACCCGGAGCACTACGAAATTGTCGGGAAATACCTGCTCCGGGCCTTTGGCGAGGTCCTGGGCCCGGCCATGACGCCCGCCGTGTTCGCCGCGTGGGAGAAAGCGTACTGGCTGCTGGCCAAGATGCTCATCGGGCGCGAGGCGCAGCTGTACAAGGACTTTGAGAAGTGGACGTCGTGGCGCAAGTTCAAGATCGACAGAGTCGTGCCCGAGGCCGAGGACATCTACTCGTTCTACCTGGTGCCGCAGGACGGCAAGAAGCTGCCCAAGTTCTTCCCTGGCCAGTACGTCTCGCTGCAGATCCACAGCCCCGAGGGCTACATGCAGGCACGCCAGTACTCGCTCAGCGAGGCCTGGCGGGAGGACTACTACCGCATCAGCGTCAAGCGGGACGAGGGCGCGCGCTACGCCAACTCGGTCTCCAACTCGTACTTCCACCCGGGCCTCGTCTCCAACATGCTCATCGACCACATGGGCCCCGGTTCCATGGTCGAGCTGTCGCATCCGGCCGGCGACTTCTTCCTCGACGTCAACAACACCAGCACCATGCCCCTCGTGCTCATCTCGGCCGGCGTCGGCGTCACCCCTATGGTGGCCATCGCCAACACCGTCACCAAGATGCAGCCCTCGCGGCACATCTCGTGGATCCACGGCTCGCGGCGGAGCGTGCCGTTCGAGGACCACGTCGCGCACCTCAAGCGCCAGAATCCCAACTTCCACACCAACATCTTCAAGACGCACCTGGCGAGCAACGACGTCGTCGGCGTTTCGTACGACTACGACTTCCGCATGGATCTCGCCAAGGTCAGCCCGGAGGACCTGTACCTGAGCAACGGCGGCACCGAGTACTACATCTGCGGGCCCGAGCAGTTCATGCTCGAGATGTCCGACTACCTCAAGGCCCAGGGCGTCGGCGCCGCCCGCGTCAAGTTTGAGCTGTTCTCGACGGGCGACTTGGCGTTCAAGCACCCCTGAACGGGGAGGCAAAAAAGGGGTGGATCCAAAAAGAAAAGTTCTTTAGTTTTTTTTGTTTGCTTTGCATCCAGCTCCGAGCCACATCACACAAATTGGGGATGGAGACAAAGACTTCGATACCCAGGGTCTTCTATTCTGTATTTTCTTTCTATTGGACTTTTCATCAGGCAGCAGTGGCGTTCCGGGTTGGGTTCATTTAATCGCATCAGGGGTTCAAAATACGGGGGCGAGCGGAACAATCGCGTCGCGGAATGGCATTCGACCACACTCAAATCAGGGCAAGAGAGAAAAAACACTTTCCGTGGAGGTTCTTAGAAAAACACAGGGGTTAGAGAAAGCACAGAGATTTGTGTCCTGGAAGCAAGCTTCACGGCTGCTCGGACACTATTGTATCATTAGCACAGAATCGCTCCACAGCAATTCCATCATCGTCACG
>Ga0247824_10001618_pt1 | contig 12360 bp, 3 predicted proteins | sample 13C_PalmiticAcid_FD_194412 | JGI IMG/M metagenome (GOLD analysis project Ga0247824, IMG submission 194412) | Soil microbial communities from agricultural site in Penn Yan, New York, United States - 13C_PalmiticAcid_Day48 | ecosystem: Environmental > Terrestrial > Soil > Agricultural land...
CCTTTCCCCCGTCCGCCCTTCAATTCCCTTCCCCCCCGACCGACCGACCTACGCCCAAGTCTATAACATTAACCCAACGCACGCGCTATATGAGCACAGTCTATCTCGTGTTTGTGTTCGTCTCGCCATACAAAACCGACCGCATGTACAAGCGGTCCAGTCGTCAAAACAAAACCTGCGGTTTATGCAGTCTTGATATCCCGCCTCCTGATCTCTACGATTGCGCCCTGCGGCGGCGCTGGACACGTCCGCTTAACCCGCGCCTGCTCCTCCCCCGCCTCGGCAACGACGGCCGGCGCAGCGGCAGTGGCAGCCGCGGAGGAGGAGGTGGTGGCGGTGTTGGCGGCGCCCGCGCTGAAGCTATTCGACCGCGACATCTCGGCGAGCGGCCTCTTCAACCCCGCGGTGGCGGCCGCGGGCAGGACGGTGGTGATGTCGCCCGCGGCGGGGCGGTCCTCGTCGTCGACGGCCATGTCGCCGTCAAAGGGGTCCGTGTCGAGCAGGGCGTCGTAGGCCCAGCAATCCTCGAGCCCCTCCATGAACACCGGCGAGTGGCGGAGGGTGTGCCACGAGAGGGTGTGGCGGCGCATGGCGATGTAGAGCGAGTCGATGACGCCGTGGGCGTCGACGACGGCGCAGTGGCGGCGGAGGAACTCGTGGTCGTACAGCCCGCCGTTGGCGTTGGCGTCGTTATTCAGCAGCTTCTCGTCGAGCAGGCGCAGCATCGGCAGGCCCTGCAGCGTCTCGGCGTCGCACAGCTTGGCCTGCAGCGGCATCCACTCGCGGCCCCGCAGGAGGCGGCCGAAGGCCTTCTCGACGGCGGCGCGGAACGAGGCCGCGTCGCGCCCGCGCACCGCCACCATCCGGTGCAGCCCGCGCGCGAGGCAGCGCTGGTACGCGTTGGTGTTGCGCTCGAAGGGCATGGGCACATAAGCATGGGGCAGCAGGGAGATGTGCACCGTCCAGGCGCCCGTGGACCGGGCAGACGCTGGGAGGCGCGGGACAGGGGACCGGGAGGAGGGGCGAGCTGCTGCTCCCGCAGAGGGTCTGCCGTCGCGCCCGCTGCCGTCGAAATGTCCGGGGTGAAGGCTGGGGTTGGGGTTGAAGTGGAGGAGGCTGGGGCCGCCCGTCGGCGATCGGTACCGGGGTTGTTGGGCGGCCCCTTGCCCTAAAGGGCCCAAAGGGACGTTTGGGCGGGAGGTGTCGGAGGTGGATCTTCTTCGTGGCGGGCGCGCGGCCATGGCGGCTGATAGGCGGAGTTCTTCCTCCTCTTCTAGTGTTTCGGTCAGGTTCTCGATGCGCTCCTCGAGGCTGAGGTCGGCGTCCCGGAGCTCGAGCTGGCCGAGGTGCAGCCGGTCGAGCTGCTCGTTGTGGTCCCTGAGCTTGTCGTATATTTGGCGGAGTTGCTCGTCTTGTTGTTGGGTCCGACGCTCCGCCTGTTCGATGGACCGCCAGCTCATGCTGACGTTTCGGTAGGCGCCCTTGATCTGCTCGCTGAACTCTTCCCGGCTCTTCTCCAAGTGGTCCTCCACCTCGTTCAGCCTGCTGACGACGCTGTCCAGGACGTCTTCGTGCCCCTTGGAGAGCTGGTCTTCGAGATTCTGGAGCTTCTTCTTCAGGAGGTCGAGCTCCTGCTTCTGGTCTGTCGAGACCTCGGGTTCCGTGTTGTGGAAGCATGCCAGATGACCACATGCACAGGTCGCGCCAGGGATCTCCATGTTGAGCGAGAAGCACACACATGCGCAGCGCAGGCCCTTGATCTCGGGGTTGAGCAGGATGTACCGGCAGTGGCCCTTGGGCATCTTGGTTTCGTCCGTCTGGCCGCTTTGTGCCGCCAGCAGCGGCGACGGGGATGATGAGTGTATTGACGACATTTTGGATGCCGAGCAAGTGAGATTATCGCCTGGGAGCAGAGAGTAGCCTGCGGCGCTCCAGGGGGCCGCAGGTTGGGGTGGCGCGGAGGAGGCGGCAGGTGATGAATGTGTGAGAGGCGGCGTCCTGCGGTGAGTATGGGATAAGGGGTGACTCGAGAGAGAGAGTGAGAGCGTAAACGACCCGACGACAGCCAACTATCGGAAATCCCACATGGCAGTCAGGTGTTGGGCTGGCTGGGATATATCCATGGAGCAGCAGTCAAAGTTGGTCGTGGACGTCGACAGTCAACCCCGGAGTTTGAAAGGACAGAAACGCCTAGCCCGAGAAAAGCGGCGGGGAGGGAACCCAGGGGTTTTTGTGAGATACGGGCCCGGTCGTCAGGAAGCCGGAGAGGCTCTGTGCAAGCCGATATGCTGTGTTACCAAGGGCCGGCGGACCAGGGGGGGTTGGCCAGGACGACGATGGGCCGGTTGACTTATCAGGCGCCGATATGTGATGCGATCAGGGCGAAACAGGGCAAACAAGGGAGGACAAGGAGTGGCCGACTGATAAACACGGCGCAGTTGAGGTGGTCCAGGACGGGCAGGCGGGGTTGGTTGGCGGGCGGGCAACGCTCGGTGAAATTCTGGCGCAGCTGTCCCCCAGATCTGGCGGTATCTGATACCGAGGGATGCAGGTCTGGTCTCTCTCGGGTTGCGGGCTGCGGGTTGCTGATAGGCAGGGAAGCGGTGCCGTATTCCCAGGTGCTGATATGCCACAGCGGCAGTGCGGCTGCTTGCCGTCGCAGCGCAAGGAAGGGAGAGATAGATAACGTTTAGTGCTTTGCGGGTTGGCGGATTTGCGGGTGAGACGGACGCTCCCGATAACGGGCCAGCCGAGCTAGCTTTGCAAGTGTTTTGCGGGGGATAACTTAAATGGAATGTCCCAAGATGCAGAAGGCGAGCAGACTGTCCGACGAGGACGATACTGGACGCAGCAACTTGCAAGGCTGGAAGGCAGAAAAGACGGACAAAAAAACAGCACCGCGCAGTGTGGTGAGGTTGGCTGTGGCCAGGAGAAAAGAGGGCGCGGAAGGTCAACGACGAGATAGCGCCGCCTGCTGGGATTTGAGGATTTGAGCGAGATAAATTGGCTGCCGGCCGGGCATCAAGGTACCAGCCGTTTCCCGCGGGCGTGGCAGCGGGTCGTTGCCAATAACGAGGTACGGCGACTCCGCGGGTCCCCTTCCCGTGTGGGGAGGTCCCATCCTATGTGGCACTACGCTGCCCCTCCACGACCGCGAGGTCGTCGTGACCTGGACCCCCGTCCGACGCCGCGATTGCGCCAGGTGACGTGACAATTGTCTTCTGCACGCCCGGGCCGTACCAAATCGCTTGACAACCCGTCCCGTCGCAACATGCCTTGCGTACCAAGCAGCATTCCGTGTGCAGCAGACAGCCACACGCGAAATGCAAAACGCAAACCACAGAACCACAAAATCCTGCGAGGGCGGTCAGGTCGAGACGCGATGTGGATATACTGTAGTATGCCATGTGTAATACATTGCGGACCAAGTGGGAACGGGTGAGCGCTTTCGGGTGAAAACCCTTTTCGCAAGCGTGGGTGGGAAGGTGGGACGTGGAGATGCTGCGGGCGGCGGGCGGAGCGCCGGGCCTGGTCGGTCTCAACTCTCAACGACTCGACCCAGAACGTGGACGAACTGCCCTGCTGCTCTGAGGAGTTTTTTTTTTGCCTGTTCCCCAGATCCCCCCGTCTGGGCATCAAGGTGTCTGGGGACGCTGGAGTCTGGGTGGGTTCCCGCTCGTCCAAACTCGGCCGCAAGGGTCCTGCTCCCGTTGCTGGCCCACCCCGACAGTGCAGCAGTTCAGTCTCGACGAAACTGTGGGCCAGGAATCTTTTATCACGGAAGGGCCGTGGTTGACAGGGGTCTCGAGCGGGACTCAAGGGATGCCACATGGACCAAGACACCCAGCTGTGGGGGTCCAAGATAAGGGATTGTTGCCTGAGGCCGCATTGCGCCTTTGCCGAGTCCAGATGCAGCCCCATCAAGCCGCCAGCGCTTGGCTCCATTTTCTCGCTCAAACATCCATCAAAGCAGCAGGGGCCCCGACCCAGGCAAAACCAGAGGAGCATCACCAACAAATCACCGCAATGCATGATTCCAGAAGCCCGGAAGAACACCGTTGGCAGACCCCGATTCCTGCACTCGGAAGCCTCCTCCTGAATTTCGGCATCCCGGAACTCTTCCTATTCGGCTGCCATGCGAGCATTTCATGGTCAACTCCCGAGAAGATTGCCCGACAAGCCCTGTTCTCTCCGACATTTGTTTGACGCCGTGGTGCCGCCGTTGACAGCGCCTGCAAGATAAGGCCGTGCCAGGAACACTCCAGGGATCCGGGCGCAATTCTGCCGTATCTCGCGACTGCCTCGCCCTTCCACGCCTTTGTGCCACGGACCACAAGACCATGCCATGCGCCCTTGGCTGCGCGGACCAGGGACATCCGTTCTTGAAAACCAGCGCACTCGTCGAGAGTATCGGTATGTGTACCCAACAATCGCCCTCTATCGTGCTCATTCTTCCTCAGCTGGTTGCACCGCCTGCTGTCGCAATTCTGATGTCGCTTGATGTGCCGGCAGCCCGTAGCACAGCATGCGAACCCGTGCACTCGTGAGACGGAGAGATATCTGTCACACGGCGCCCCCGGCCTCTTACGATCGGCCTCGTCCCAATCCGCCGGAATGCTCCCATCGAGGTTACACTCGACTCCAGGTCGAGCATCCCCCAGACGGGAGTGGCACTGATAAGGCCGTCTCGCCGACAGGGCGACCAGCAAAAACTCGACAGGCAGATGATTCCCGTCTGCTTCCTCCAGCAGAGATCGACCTCGGTTCCCTGTCTTTCATCGGGTACCGCAACACTTGAACCGCGCGTGCAACGCAGCGCGGGCTATAGTGCGATAAGAGGCCCATATGGTATCAGAGTAGCGGTGTCTCGGCATGTTGCGTCGCCCATTCCCACGAGCTGCAGGAGGGAGGCCCGTGAGGCCGGTATCTCGGAGGGCAATGCGTCGCGCACGCCTTCGGCCAAACAGATAGCGTGCTCGCGCGGGCTGCGCGCAAACCGTTTCGTGATTTGCGAGGCTTTGGTCGCCATCAACCAACCCCGAGTACCCGGCCCAGCCGGCCCAACCGGCCAATCGCAGCGTTATCTGGGGAGGCGTTGCGAAGCCGAAGGCTGCGACACGGGACGAGGGGTGAAGTTGCAATGCCCCGGATGATACCCACATCATGCCATATGAGAAGGCTACATGCAGCCGGTACCGTCAGCAAACTGTTGTCTCTCCCTGACGAGCTGCAGACAGACGCGGGCCTGATACCGTAGATTGAACGACCGTATCTATCGCAGGCAGGTCCGTTTTGCATTCGTCCTCTTGGACAATCGTCAAACATAAGAAACACGCCGGTCTTTGCGTGCTCTGCGCAGGGGGGGTGGCTGAGACTGTTGCGCCATCGTTATCAGGACTGCCCCCAAACCTCACCAACGAAGCGGATGTCTTCCGGGCCGGCCTTATCAGGCGTGGCGTCTCGGTTGATCGAGATCTCAGCTCTCTGGAGATGAGAGAAAAGACACATTCGGTGAGCGTCGACGTTTGATGCCAGCCTTGAAAGGCGACATCATCGAGTGGAGCCAAAACGGGATTCAGCCTCGACGGGTACATCCCGCCGCCTCATCTTGGCGGGTGCTGCGTCCGGAGCGCCCATTAGGTAATGGAACTCGACCCCTGTCGTGGGGTTGCAGGAACGGACAAATGGCATCGGGGAGACTTGCCACATGCTCGCCCGATATGGACCACGGTCGAGATCCAACGGCTTCGACCGCGGCTTTGGTGTGAAACCCAGGCACGGCCGTCGACGAGCCCAGGCCGGAGCCACGCGGAGAAGAGAAATGCGCTGGTTTATTGCTGTGCTAAATGCTGTGAGTAACACCGTGGGGCTTGCTCGTCCTCGGCGAGAGACCACGATGGAGTCACAGCCGAGTCCCCCCTCGCCCCGAGTCAGCCGCCGCAAGCGCGGATCAAGATCTTGACAGAGCACGCCTGCCAAACACGCAAAGTCAAATCTTGTGGTTCTGTCTGACTGTGTGCAACGATCAACAAGTCGGATCGTGTGCCGGACAGGGGTGCAGAAAAGCAAGTCCAACCCGCTTGGCGAGATCGCGATGGCTCGATAACACAAAGATAAGAGCCCAGCAAGGTCCACAGCAACCTCAACTTTTCTCCCACTCGAAGCCTCTGTGTTTGTGTACCCAACACTGCCCGTCCAGCATCACGTAAACCCATATCAAGGGACGGATAACTGTCGGGCAGCCGCTGCAGCAGCAGATTGAGCCCTTTTTGCTTCTTTTCTCGATAGACAGCACCGTGACACAACCACCACTCCCCACTTCCTGTCTGTCTGTCTGTCTGTATCCGATCACGTCATCGCAGCACCTCCCGTCCAACCCTGACTCACCCTCAACTCACTCATCCAACCAGCTTCCATTTCTCTCACAGAGACCAGAACCCAGAACCAAGGGAATGCGTCCGATTGGGAGGGGAAGGGGTCAGAGCTTGGGGGGATCAACCCCGAACCTGGAACCCCAAAAAAGGTTACACGGGAGCTCCCGCCCCTACTGTACTGATTTGCCGCTCATGAGCAAGGAGCTTCCCTTCTCCTTTTGCTGTGTAGAGTGGACTTGTGTGGCAAGGTAAGGCAGAGCTAGTGCCCGACTTGCTCACCGAGCTCACGGGTCATCCCGCCGCCCGGCTTGGGCTGGGCTGGGCTGGGCTGAGTCCGGCTGGGGGGGGAAGGGTCGATCGATCTTGGAAAGTGAGCATGTGCCGGGGTTTGAGAAGGTGAAGTTGATTGTGTGTGCTGATGTATTGCGAGGGAAAAAAACGGGTGGGTTATCTCGCCGGGTGACGTAGTTGGGAGATGATGCAGATGGAAGTCGTTGGGCAGGGCAAGCAGCAGCCGACAGTGACAAACGGTTTTATGGTTGGTAAGTTGAGGTCGTTGTCAGTGGGCTTGTCTGTTTCGGTTTAGAAACTACAGGAAGGACGGATTGCTCTGCTCTCTGTTGGGCAACCCCTGACAGCAAGGAGACTTGGAAGTTGTGGTTTGGCTGATGACGGATTTGAGTCCGAATAGGTTGGTTGGTATTTTCGCGTTGTCAATTTGCCGGGCTTTGACTGGTAGGTAAACAAGTAAACTTACATGGCTGTAAGTCTTTAGGTGACAGAGCTGCTAGAAGTAAAGTTAACACTGCACAATAGCTTACCATGAACGTGTTGTCTTGTTTCCTTGAGTGAAGCAATATTGAGCTGTTGCTTCAATCTATGGAATTAACCGTTTATTGAAGCAACTTAGCTCTGTATTTACCTCCGTTAGATACATACTATGAATTATTTACCATGGCCTTGTCACTATCGAGTACCCGGACACTGCTGCCTTCATTGGCAAAGGGAGACCACAAGCCTCGAGGCCATGCGGCAGTGACACAAAATCCAGGACTTGGCTCTGTAGATTTCACTCATGGCGACCATTCAGATCCTCTCCGACTTACACCTGGAGGCACCGAAAGCCTACGATGTATTCGAGATCACCCCCAAGGCGCCGTACCTTGCTTTGCTTGGGGACATCGGCAACATGGCGTCGCACAAACAAGACTGCCTCGACTTTCTGACTCGGCAGCTGCGGCAGTTTAGAGCCGTGCTGTTTGTTCCGGGGAACCACGAAGCATACCATTCCACCTGGCCCGAGACCCTTGCCATTCTCCGTGGTTTCCAGGACGATGTCCGCAACTTGAACGACCCGTCACTGGGCGAGTTTGTCCTGCTCGACCGAGGAGTGTTTCGGGTTCCAGATTCCAACGTCGTCATCTTGGGATGCAGTCTCTTTTCTCACGTCCCGCCCGAGAGCGAGATGGCAGTCAGTCTCGGGCTCAACGACTTCTTCCAAACCAACGAGTGGGATGTGGCCGCGCACAACGAGGCGCACAGGCGGGATCTTGGCTGGCTGAATGCGCAGGTTGCGGACCTCGAGGGCTCTGACGCGGACATCATCATCTTGTCGCACTGGAGCCCGACCCGTGCGGCTCGTGCCGCCGATGCGAGGCACGCCGGCAGCCGGATCACGAGCGGCTTCGCGACCGACTTGTCCGGGGAGAGGTGCTTCAGCAGTGGCAGTGTCAAAGTGTGGGCGTTTGGTCATACACACTACAACTGCGATTTTATGCTTGACCGGGAGGGTGGCGCCGGCCCGTTGAGAGTTGTGGCGAACCAGAGGGGATACTACTTTGCTCAGTCTGAGGGCTTCGACAGTGAGAAAACGGTCGAAGTATGAGAGGGGAGGGGAGTAGCAGAGGCACCATTAAGGGCCGAGTCGGCACAGGAGAATAGGTGCGAAACAAATGATATGTTTTCCCTGATCCCGTGCAAACAGGGACACACAATGAAAGCGTCCAAGAAAACATGAGATGGACCGTGTATGGCCTGGCAGAGTGATGGGGCAACTGGCCGGAGCCAGCACCGGCGACGGGGTGGGCCAAGACGGGACCTGGGAATGGGTGGGGCCGAAAAAAAGTTGACAGGGGTCGAGATTAATCGCGATAAGGCCGAAAGTTAGTTGCAGAGATCGCGTGTCGGCCGCTTTTGATGTCGGAGCACACGCGAATGCAGCAGCACCATCCGGCCCAAACACAACAGCCACCTTCCGTCCGAAGCTTGCAGTTTGCAATCAAGGACGCCAGCGACGCAGGGCCCTGGTCCCGCCCGATACATTGAACTGCCATGTTGCGACTGGGCAGAGCAGGACGAAGTTTACTGACGACCGCTCCCTTCATCTGTTCAGCATGCCGCGCGCTGCTTGCCAGCCGTGTTGGCGGCGCCAGTCGCCTGCCAGGCGCCATCGCAAGGCTCTGCGCTGAACGCCACTACTCGACGAAGCGGCAGCCAGACCAGCAGCAAAACCAGCAGAGCCCCGACCTGCCCACACCCCCCGAAGCCATCCGCGGCTCCGAACCCCCCGAGCCGAGCCTCTCCGGCTCCACGTCGCCGAAGCCCACGTCCAAGGTTGACCTGTGGCGCACAACGCTCGACACCTTGAAGAACATCGGCAAGGCCGACCATCACCAACCCCCTCCCCATTCGCCCGAAGAGCCGGGAGAGAAGGAGACGCCGCCCCGCAACCCCAAACTCCTTGAGAATGCTCTTGCTGTCCTGCAAAAGGCACTCCGCAAGGATGTCAAAGAGGGTCCTCGATCCGACAACAAGGCAGCAAAGCCCGACAATGTGACCGCGCCGAGGGTACAGAAGGCAAAGGAAAAGAAGGCGCAAGCAAAAAAGGCAAAGGAAAAGAAGGCGCAAGCACAAAAGGCAAAGGAAAAGAAGGTGCAAGCACAAAAGGCAAAGGAGCAGAGGCCCAAGCAGGAGGTTACGGAAAAGGAGTTCTGGGAAGAGGAGGTGGAGGAGGAGACGGCTAAAGACAAGAAGGCCAAAGACAAGAAGGCCAAGGGAACGACGGCCAAGGGAACGACGGCCAAGGGAACGACGGCCAAGGGAACGACGGCCAAGGGAACGACGGCCAAAGAGGAAGAGGCCAAAGAGAAGAAGGTGAAGGACACAAAGGCCAAGGAGCAGAAGGCCAAGGAGCAGAAGGCCAAGGAGCAGAAGGCCAAGGAGCAGAAGGCCAAGGACACGAAGGTCAAGGAAACGAAGGCCAAGGAAACAAAGGCCAAGCAGCAGAAGACCAAAGAAGAGAAGGTCCCAGACGAGAGCGCCGAAGAGAAGAAGGCCAAGGGGCAGAAACTGAAGGAAGAGAAGGCAAAAGAGAAGAAGGCCAAGGAACAGAAACTGAAGGAAGAGAATGCCGAGAAGGAGAAGGCCAAGAAAGAGAAGGACAGAGAGAAGAAAATCAAGCAACAGAAATTGAGGAAAGAGAGGGCCAGAGAGAAGAAGGTTGAGGAACAGAAACTAGGGAAGGAGAAGGGCGAGAAGGAGAAAGCCAATGAAGAAAAGGCCAAGCAGGTGAAGGCCACACCAAGCATCACCAAAAGATCTTCAGCAGAGGCGTTGAAGTATGCAGGGCTAGCGTCAGCGTCAGCAGTAGCCACGGCGGCGGCGGCGGCAGCAAAGCCGGTCGAGAAGCCGGTCGAGAAGCCAACCGAGAAACCGGCCGAGAAACCGGCTCAGAAAGTCGTCCAAGCGCTCCAACCGCTCGCACCCAGGGTCGGCCTCAGAAAGAAGAAGGAACAAATACCCCATGCCTTCACTATCAACCGCATCGATGCTCGCAGCCTCACCCTGACCCCCGTCGAAAAACCACAACCGCCCGTCCCCAGTCTCGCCTACGGCCTGGATCGCGTGCTGTTCAACCCGGGCGTCTACCACATCCAAGATCCCCGGTCTCGCGTCTTCAACTTCGACCCCTACCTCGAGCGCATCATGCCCATCAAGGACTTTGATTTCAACGCCATCAAGCAATATGTCACCTCCTCCAAGGACACCACCCTCATCGACACGGCCGCCGAGCACAAGATGAAGTACACGGGCTCGACCTCGAGCATGACTTCCACCCTGTCCCACTTCCACTATCTCCTCTCGGCCTGGCGCTCCATCAACCCCTGTATGCTGTCCCGTGGCTTCGATGTCGACTCGTACAAGTTCACCCGCATCATGCGCGCTCCTTCGGCCACCTTCCTCCACTGGAAGGACGGAGTCTACGCCATCGATGCCGACAAGGAGTTCGACACGGCAAACATCCTGAGCATGCTGGGCAAGTCGATGGAGAAGTTCCTCACCCTGCCCAAGGAGGAATTCGAAAAGTACCGCAAGACGAACTCGGACCAGCTGACCGACGAGGAGCGGAACGGGCCGGAATCATATCACTACACCACCATGGGCGACTTCATGATGCGCTCCCAGCTCGACGCCTACGACCCCAGGCTGCCGGGCACCGGCATGTTCGACCTCAAGACGCGCGCCGTCGTCACCATCCGCATGGACGCCCGCGACTACCACAAGGGCCTCGGCTACGAGATCCGCGAGCGCTTCGGCCAGTGGGAGTCGTTTGAGCGCGAGTACTACGACATGATCCGTTCCGCCTTCCTCAAGTACTCGCTGCAGGTCCGCATGGGCCGCATGGACGGCATCTTTGTCGCCTACCACAACACGGAGCGCATCTTTGGCTTCCAGTACATCCCCCTCCCGGAGATGGACCTGTCCCTGCACGGCCAGACCGACACCACCCTCGGCGACCGCGAGTTCAAGCTCAGCCTGCACCTGCTCAACAAGGTCCTCGACCGCGCCACCGCAAAGTACCCCGGCCGCTCCCTGCGCCTCCACTTCGAGGCCCGCGGCGAGGACCGCAACGCCCCGTTCATCTACATCTTTGCCAAGCCCGTCACGCCCGGCGAGATTGACGAGATCCAGGGCGCCACCGCCGCCAAGGTCGAGGAGTTTGAGCGCCGCATGATGGGCATCGTTACCAGCGAGGCCCGCGCGGCGGCGGACGAGGACGACGTGGCCGACGAGGCCGTCGAGGAGGCCGTCGAGGAGGCAGACGAGGCGGACCTGGACGAGGGCGAGGGCGAGGGCGAGGTGAAGAGCTCGGCCGCCTGGGAGGGCGTCATGGCCAAGGTCGAGGACGAGCTCGAGGACGAGGAGCACGGCATGACCTTTGTGCGCGAGTCGATCGAGGACGCGCTGCAGGAGAGCGGGCTGCTGCGGACCACGGCGCCCGACGAGACGCAGCGCTATGTCGACGCCTTCCTGGATGCGCTGATCAGCAACGGGCGCCCGGCCGCGGAGCGGGATGGGGAGTCTCCGGTTGCGGCGGAGGAGGAGCTAGCTGAGGAGCTGGCTGAGGATGTGGCTGAGGAGTTGATGGAGGAGGAGGTCGAGGAAGAAAGCGCCGAGACCAGCGAGACGGAGACCCTTGTCGAAGAGCAGGTTGAGGAAGAGGCGGAGAAGGACATTGAGGAGCGGGCCGCAGAGATCAGCGAGACAGAACCGCCTGTCGAGTCGGGCGAGGTTCCGGCTAGCGCCCCGGCAGCAGCAGAGCAAGCCGAAGTGCCGGCCGAGGAGCAAGTCGTCGAGCAGGCTGAAGAGCCAGTCGACGAGCAAGTCGTCGAGCAGGCTGAAGAGCCAGCCGACGAGCAAATCGAAAAGCTGGCTGAAGGGGAACGCGAAGAGCCCACTCTGAAGGACCTGATCCTCAAGTTGGCGACTCAGATCCGCGCCGGCCCGAGTGAGAAGCGGACCTCGCCCGAGGAAGACGAGGACGTGGCCGAGGAGGAAGCACCCGCGCACTCGCTCAGACTCCGGAAGATCGAGAGGATCCTGTCGGAGCTCACAGAGGAAGCGGACGAGGCCGAAAATCGCGAAGGAAACGTGCTCCTTGAAGCAGGTTCCGTGTCCGCCGAGGAAGCCGCCGAGGAACTCGAGA
>Ga0247824_10001619_pt1 | contig 12351 bp, 3 predicted proteins | sample 13C_PalmiticAcid_FD_194412 | JGI IMG/M metagenome (GOLD analysis project Ga0247824, IMG submission 194412) | Soil microbial communities from agricultural site in Penn Yan, New York, United States - 13C_PalmiticAcid_Day48 | ecosystem: Environmental > Terrestrial > Soil > Agricultural land...
GCCCAAGACCGCCCAGCTCGGCGGCGTCCCCACCCCGAACCCGGACATCGCCGTCAGCCTGCTGCTCGCGGCGCTCTTCCTCACCGCCGCCGTCGGCAACGTCGCCGTGTACCGCCACAACCGCCAGTCCAAGTACAAGTTCCTCTTCTCGATGCTGCTCGTCGTCTTCTGCGTCGCGCGCATCGCCGCGCTGTGCCTGCGGTGCGCCTGGGCCGCGCGCCCGCGCGACGTGCGGGTGGCCATGGCCGCGCAGATCTTTACCGCGTCCGGGGTGCTGATTTTGTTTGTTACCAACCTGGTGTTTGCGCAGAGGGTGGTGCGGGCGTATCATCCGTTCTTTGGGTGGAGTAAGAGGGTGACGGGGCTGTTTGGGGTGTTGTTTGGGAGCGCCGTGGCGGTGTTGGCCATGGTGGTGACGGTGACGGTGCAGAGCTTTTATGTGCCCGAGGGGGACCCGCGGCGGGTGGTGGACCGGCAGGTGCAGCTGTTCTGCGCGACGTACCTGGCCGTGTACGCGTTCCTGCCGGTGCCGCTGGTGGCGCTGGCCGCGGTGGTGCCGCGGAACACGGCGATCGACAAGTTTGGCGAAGGCCACTTCCGGACAAAGTTCGCGTTGCTGGCGTGCACGGCGACGTTGTTGGCGTTCGGGGCGGCGGTGAGGGCCGTCGGGGTGTGGTTCCCCCGGCCGCTGGCGGATCCGGCGTGGTTCCATGGCAAGGCGTGCTACTACTGCGTTGTCTACGTGATAGAGGTCCTCGTGGTGTACGCGTATTCCATTTTGAGGTTCGACAAGCGGTTTCACATTCCCGACGGCAGCTCCGCCCCTGGGCACTACTCTGGGACCGAGTACGGGACGGCACACGGGTCGATGGCGGAGACCGGGGATTTCGCCAGGAGGCGGAGAAAGGGGAAGCAGCGGGACGAAAGCGGAGGCGGAGACGACGGAGAGGTTGAGGCGGAAGGGTCAGGAGAGCCGGAGGGGCGGCGCTGGACGCCCAGTAGCAAGAACAGTCCGAACGGCCCCCGGCACCTAAGCAGTTCAGATGAGGATGAGCGGCAAGGAAGCGAAAGCAATCTTGTCAAGGACGAGAACCAAGCGTGGATGAGCAGGGCGATGGTAAGCCCCATTGGAGGGTTGTGGAGTCACTTGGGTTCTTCTCGGAGTGCTAACCTTGAGTTTGACAGGGCGAGTTATACTCGGAGGGAGAGGCAGGGCCAAGCACTGGCGTCGGGCCAAGTCCTGGTGGTGAGCCAGCCACCAGGAATTGGTTACCCCGTATCGTGCTCGACGAGACGGGGTTTGGGGAGCTTTATTCAAGCGAGGACCCGGTGTGGTGGAATGGGATGGATGCGGACAGCTGGGAAGGGAGGCCGCGTGCCTTCAGTCGGGCGTCGATATAACGATGTTTGGGTTTTGAAGTTTGCGGAAATGTCATCTTTCCATTAATGTTATCACCTTGTACCAGCCAGTGCGCCTCCACTTCGAATGTTTTGGGTGAGAAATCTCACAAGCCCTGATGGTACTGTATTCCACACCTTTCCATCTAGGAACCCTAATCTCTCTCTCTTGATATGGACAGTACTAGATATGCTATTCGTTATATTCCACAAGAAGTCCTTGTTGCTTGCACCCCTACCGACATGGTGTTTTCGTGCGGCCGGTAGGCTGGTTGATGCGTTCTTTACGCTAATTCAATGGTCACCTGTACTACATAGGGATGGGTAATTGTCCAGTTTGATCGTGTACTCTCTGGAACGGCTTGGTGGATGCGGCGTCCGGGGTGAGTTGGCAGCGTTGTCCGACGTCCGCAAAGGGGCGAACGTTGCACAGTTTCGTTTCTAACCGCTGCGAGGGAGCACCGGGTACCGAGATGCTCGACACCAAACATGGAAACTAAAGTTTGAATCCTTCAACCCTCATTCTCACAGTCTGGAAGCGATCGTTTCTGGCCAACCCCTGCCGGACATCTCTCTGAAAGACGTGCGTCCGTTTACGAGAACGGGCGAACCCGTCTCTGCATTTGGATGTGGCTGAGCGCAACGGGAATGAGGGCTGTTTCCCGGATTTACACAGCATTGGGCGTTTGCATTGAAGTGTGGCCACCCAACCTGGGGAACCCGGGGGAGGTCGCATGAAGTTCCCAGCGGTTGCGGCACAGGATCGCCGCAGGTCTGAGACCTTCAAGGGAGTTGCTGTCTGTGGACCAAGCCCAAGAGCGCGGAACACTATCTAAATGGCAGAGACAACATTTTCCGGTCGACATCTAGACCGCCCGTCCAAGATACAGGACGACGAGAATCGGTCATGCACGTGGCGGACGACATGGCTGCCATGTTTCACTGACTGGAAGCCTGCACCTTGTGGCAATATGGTGACCGTCGACAAAGCAACAATAATCTGCTGCCGTGGATGTGGGAGCTCGAGTTCCTGTGGCCCTTGAGCTCATGTGGGCGATGAGCTATCCACCGGCGTGAGAGCAGGTTGGGCATCTCGACAGAGATTCAGCGGCATTCCCGATCGATCTGATACCGCCTGCTGTCGTCCCAATTGGCTGGACAAAAAAAGAGTTCCTGATGCCAGGCGGCCTGAGCGGACGCGGGAGGGCGGCCAGATAAACGCCGATGCGCGTGTGGACCGGCAGTTCAGAACCAAGGCGGCGCGTGTTGTGGTTTGCGCCATCCGACCCGTGTCTGGTGGCTTGCAGGCCAGAATATCAGGACGCCAATTATAGGGCGCCAGGACCTGCCTCCTGATGCACCGCGCTCAGTCGCCCAGTCGCTGCGTCTTGCGCGTGCAGGAAGCGCTTATTTTATATTGTTGTGGCTTCAAAAGGGGTAGAGATATTTGTTCCATCCGATGCTGAGAAGCGAATTAAGCTTTAAAAGATTGTTTGTGGAACTCGAAGCGTTGAAGAAATCGTCGGGTGTTGTCAATGTCGTTTCGATCTCAATTGGATCCCAGGCGAGCCAGGCCTTCGGGAGTTTGTCCAAACTCTCCACCAGCCAACTGCCCCAGGGTCCACAACCCATGTGCGGACCCACTATTTTTCGGATAGCTTCCGCTGAAGCCCGAGCTCCACCAATTCGAATGGGAGCTGTGCGACAAGCTTGGATTGATGACGAATTGGAGCTCAGGAGCTCCAGAATTGCATCGCGGGCCCAACTGTGCACAGAATCCTCCAGATGGTGACAACATCTTTTGAGGCAGCACTGCCCTGGTGTATCTGTGTCCTCAACAACAACGGCCAAGTGCAGCTTTAACTCATCTTGAGGATTTGCGGATACACAACTCGAATTTGTGTGCTTGGGCACAGCCACCAGTCAGTGCTCACAGCTCAGAGGATCTGTCATTCAAGCATGAGACAAATGACAGATCAGACCTGACAGCAGCCATCAACTATCCACGAGCAAATCGCACTGAGTGAGAAGCCTGGCCACTTTTGGTCTGTTCGACGTGGTCCTGGGTTGTAATGGAGCCTATAATTCCGATTCTAAGAGAATGCACGCACTCCCATTTCTCAGCGACCGCATTGCATGGAATGGTTGCGTATCATTCATGCTTCAACCACCCTCCGTCCCTGGGACTCCCCGCCTTCTGCCAATTCGCCCATGATGACCTCGCAAGGTCGTCCCGCAGATGTTTGAGACATGCGCAAGCCCGGGAAACAGCCCAAGTGAGGGAGGCACTACCGGGCAGGGGTGGGAGGGTGCTAACCTCTTGGGGAAGGCCAGCCCAGGGGACCTTAACCTCAAGCGAAATTGGATCGTGGGTCTGGCACCAATCTCCCGTTTCGTTTTGCTGAACACCCCAAACCTGCACGCTTCCATCTCTCCTTCGATTCTCTGCACCCGCTTCTTCTTCAAGTCCTGAGGGGTGACACTGGACCCCACGGACGGCCCTCCCACACCGCCAGGCTCGGCTTTCTCCTTCTTCTTCTTGTCTGCCACGCTCGTTTTCAACCCACCCACTTTCACTCCCTCATCTCATCGTTGGGCCCGAGGCAGTTCCCCACTTGGGATTTGAACTTGAACCTCGTCTCCTCCCGCCCCAACCCAACTGCTGCAGTCGCTCCTTCGCGTCGGTTTTCGCGGCTGCCCTCGGCGACTCTGCACCACACCGTCTTGGTTGTCTCACCGCGCCCACCGACGACTCTCCCTCATTGTCACTGCCTTCCTTCGACGAGGACCGAAACTGCACATTCCCGTCGACAGGCGCGAACCACGCTGTCGCTGCTCTTGGTCGGGTTTGGGCACTCGACTTCACCTCAATCGGCTCTGACACAGGCCGTGTGCCATCTTGCGCCGCAGGCAAACACCTCGACTGCAGTGTTTGCGACGACAAGTCCTGCTTCTACTCACGCGGGGAACGGTTGAGCCAAGGATTTTCCCCGACGACGTCACTCAGACGAGCAGGTCACAGTGGTACCGAACCGCCCACGGCTTCACCGTCACCAACCAAACCTGTCTTGCACCACAGGTCCATGAGCCGGGATAAAGCGCGAGGACGACCATGAATACGACATCGCAGTAACCCAACCACCAATCGCCCACTTCGGAATCCTTCGGCGACGACAAGGCGTCAATCGACTTGGTAAAGAGGGGACATTTTGGGCGGAGGACGCGGAAAGGACCACCGGCCAGAGACGATTCGAGAGAGGCGGGCACGAATCAATACCGGAGCAGAGGGATTCCGTTGGCCCTCTTCACGACATCTCCCGCCGCCATGGCTTCATGCCTATCACTCAAAGGCTCCAAGGCATGCTCCGCCTTTCAATCATCCTCCGTGTCCACCACGGATAGCCACGTGTTGGGACTCTTGTACGTGATGCTGGATATTCTTTGTGGTCTAGGGGGGTGAACTAACCCTTTTCTTGCAGCCCTTTCCTACGGTTCGCCTCGAATGTTGAGTCGCTTGACTCGCTTTTGTTGTCTCACGTGCAGACCGAATACGTCAGGGAAAAGTGAGTACCGAGCTCCAAGAAGACTGCTGGTTCACTTCTGTCTAACATGCTTCAGGTACTCGATTTTGCTTGGCTGCGGAGGCATCGACTTCACCAACACAAGCGACATCTATGCACGCTTCACGACCACAGTAATCTGTAATGCTATTATCCAGAACTCTGTTCAACCCTGCAAACTCACCGCAGCCGACTCCCGCCCCGTCTGCGCGGACACATGCGTGCGTGCAGCTCCTTCCGACCGCCAGTCCCTAGAACCCAGCTGACCAGACCATCAGGCCCAATTTGCACAAGCCGAGGCCTACTTCCTGGCCGACCGCTCCCTCTGCCCCAGTCCTGGTGTCAATGCACAGTCACAAATCCGAGCCGACTTCACTAACTGCGCTTTGCCTGACAACTCATTATCCAGGCGAGACTGCATTCCAGGGATAACTAATGAGCCCGAGAACTGCGGCTATGGCAACAGCACCACAGGACTTTGTTCCTACTGCGCGACAGGCGGTATCAACTCGACCGATACCTGTTGCTACAGCGCCGATGCCGAGACGCGGTGTGCCGGGGTTGTCCTCCCAACAATTACGCCAATAACATTGCCAACGGCGACGGCAACCACAACACCGGCTCCCAACGACAGTTCAGCATCCGGCGGCGGTCTTTCTGGAGGCAAGATTGCTGGCATCGTTGTCGGCTCGGTTTTGGGCGCAGCTCTCCTTGCCGCCCTGATTTTTGCATTTCTTCTGTTCAGGAGGAGGAGAAGCGGTAGCCAGAACGGCAGTATCTTCAACCAGCCATCTCCCGCTCGCCAAGGCCCGCCGACCTCACAAATGGGCCAGACCGCCGCAGCTGGCGGCTTTGAAGTGCTGCCTGGGGGAAGGATTGCCCGGATGTCGGCTCTGGAAGGCCACTCCCGCGACACGCCATCACGCCACACCGCCACTGCCGGTTCAGTTCCCGGAACGGCAGCGGGTTATCGTGGAAACAGGAGGAGAGGCGACGACCATTCGTCCTCGGATGGCTTCGGTAGCAGCCCAGCGTCGGAGCGCGGCGCGGCTGGCGTGCTGAGGCCGCCCCCGACAATGTTGAAGAGGAACGGTTCCCTTTCAAGCAACTCGGTGCTGATTGGTGAGGACGCTCAGTCGCCCAGCTCCGGCGGCATGTCGTCTCCCCCAGGAATGGCGAGCCAGCAGTCGGAGCAGCTGCCGTTCTTCAAAGATTACTATTCCCAGGACGATATTCACCCTGGTGACCGGGTCGCCGTCCTCTGGGCATACCAACCACGGGCCGCCGACGAATTCCTCCTGGAGCGGGGTGACATGCTCAAGATTGTGGGCATCTGGGACGATGGCTGGGCTACGGGCGTTATGGTGGATGAACGTGCCGAGCAGTGGGAGGCGCGCCGGCAAGCCCAGCGAGACAGCGGAGTGTCGAACACGTCAGGGAGAGCGCAGGACAACTCACCACCGGCAAGCGGCGAAATCAAGGCATTCCCGCTGGTTTGCGTGTGCCTGCCGGAGCACTGGAAGAAGACGATCGACGGCGAAGGCTCGACCGACACATCCAGTGCGAATCCGTACATGGCGATGGCGTGACCCTGAGCGCGGCTTACGATTATGACTCAATTCTCGGTTCAACTTTCGCATGATGCTCGATGAACGCCTCCCGGTCTTGGTGCGGCATTGTCTACGGCGTTTGGGTTTCCGTTTACGGCACAAATTGCTTTCTCTGGCTTCAGGCAGGCTTTGATCTTAGCATTCTTGGGAGCTCAGCTGTCGGCGTACATTGGGACGCGAACTTTCGGCTCCCGGATAGAGGCGTCGTTCCCTTACAACCCCTCGAGGTTTTGGGCTTAGGTCTACGACTTGAGAGCGGCGCATTGACATCGGTGTTCTGGGACGTTCAAACAGTTTCTCAGCCATCCACCCACCGCCCTGCAAACCTCAACGGGGTGACAAATCGGGCGGTTTCCTGGAGGGTCTTGGTGATCACTCGGCATTTATCATCTTTTCTTCGTTGTTTTTATATACCCCGGTTTTGCCATTAGGAGTGGTGTTCATGGCATGGCGAGACTTCGGAGGCCGGCTGCGTAATGGGATCCGAGGCCGCATGCAGGCTCGGAATGCGGAGGTGTTCCTCGGGGACGGGATGGGAGGGATGTTCCAACAAGCTACCCAGCAAACTACCAGCACTCACGCGAAGGTTTAGCAAGCCTGCGATATTTTCACAACAAAAACCACGATACTCGGCGGATATCCTTTGTCTACTGGTAGAGACAAGCTTTTCTTTAGTTAGATTCAAAACGAATAGCAGATAAGCTGGTTGCTTAGATGATGGTCAATGGTCCTCGTCAACTTGATGTCATGACTCTGTAGGTCTGGCCCGTGGATGTGTCTCCAAGCCATACCATCAAGGCTTCTCCATGGAAGCATCACTTGGACGCCCCCAAGGATCAAAGCTCTAACAGCTCCAATGGAACCTGGATCTGCCCCAGAAAGATCCTTGCTCGTGGGTGGGCCGGGGCTGGCAAGGCTTATCTTATCTGTGTGGAGATCGATTGGCTGCCTGACGTCTTGTGGATGCACACCGTCCCAGGGCAGGCAATCACCGGACTGAAGCTCAGCCTGGCGCATGCCTTTCGTTAGGTGTGCTTGTCTTCTGCCTTCATCCTCTCAAACGACTTCCCCTGGAACTGACAGGGCTCACCACATCCTTTTCCATCAGACGCCCGCACTTTCGGAGTATCGTCTGCACACGACGCTCTCGAACCTCCGACTCCTGATCGGCGACGCCCAACCCCCGCGATTGCGATTCTTTCTCAGCAAAGGAGGCGCAACCAAGATGTACCACGCGCTTTCGACATTACGCCCGAGGTAGCTGGAACCTGAAATACCCAGCTGTGGAAACGACCGACCATGGGTCAGGGTTTCTCTCTCGCGACCCCCCGTGCTGGGGGCGCGGGCATCGATGTCCCCGAGCTCTCCGACTTGGTCTACGAACGCTCTGTCGGCACAGGAGGCTTCATGAAGAGCGTCCGGGCAAGACACCATGATGGCGTTGTGCTAGCCAAGGTTATCGTCAAGCCATATCCCATGTCCCTAGAAAAATACAAACAGGCCATTCTCCGTGAGCAACCCGTCCCAAAGCGTTGTGACTGCCAGCCGTGCTAATACTGCAAATCGCACAGGCGAGCGTAAAGTTTTGACCGACGTGCCGAACGCCCTCCCATACCAACGCGCGGTCGAGACAGAAACAAACGGATACCTCGTTCGCCAGTTCCTCTACAACTCTCTCTACGATCGCCTCAGCACTCGCCCATTTCTCGAGGACATCGAAAAGAAGTGGCTTGCTTTCCAGCTTCTGTGTGCGCTCCGAGACTGCCACAGCAAGGGCGTATACCATGGCGACATCAAGACCGAGAACATCCTCGTCACGTCGTGGAACTGGCTTTACCTCTCCGACTTCTCGTCCTCGTTCAAGCGCGTCATGTTGCCCGAGGACAACCCGGGCGATTTCTCCTATTTCTTCGATACATCTGGGAGAAGGACATGCTACTTGGCTCCCGAGCGGTTCCTGCCGCCTGGCGAAACAGCAGACCCCAACGCTCAGGTCACCTGGGCCATGGACGTCTTCAGCGCCGGCTGTGTCATTGCCGAGCTGTTCCTCGAGACCCCCATTTTCAGCCTCAGCCAACTCTTCTTGTACCGGGAGGGCAAATATGACCCTGTGATCTCGCATCTAAGCACAATACCGGACAAAGACCTGCGGGAGATGATCACACAGATGATCCAGCTGGATCCGCAGAAGCGATACTCGGCCGAGCAGTACCTGGACTTTTGGAAGGGCAAGGTGTTCCCGGAGTACTTCTACAGCTTCCTGCACCAATACATGGAGCTGATCACCGATCTCTCGTCTGGTCCGTACGCCGCGGGAGGGACGGTGAGGACTATCAGCGAGGCCGATCATCGGATCGAGAGGGTGTGGCTGGATTTTGACAAGATCTCTTATTTCCTCGGCTATCAGAACGGGGAGGGTCGCGTCGAGGAGAGCCAACTCTCCCCGAGGCTCGGTCTGGGAAACTTCCCCGTGCGGTTGAACATTCCGAATAACGAGCATTTCATCTCTGCCGACAAGCAGCCATCTGCGGACGACGGCACACTGATATTTTTGACGCTGATCGTGTCGTCTCTCCGGAACACGTCGCACGCCGCTGCAAGGATCAAGGCCTGCGATATTATGCTTGCTTTTGCCGAGCGGCTGACTGATGAGGCAAAGCTGGACCGCGTTCTACCATACCTCGTCGCTTTGCTCAAGGACAAGTGCGACATGGTTGTGGTGTCCGCGATCCGGGCCATCACGCAACTCCTTGACCTCGTCAGGGTCATCACCCCAGTGAACTCGCAGATTTTCCTGGACTACATCATGCCCCGGATGGAGCCGCTTTTGCTGGACACGCAAGGCACTTCAAATCCAATCGTCCGGGCAACCTACGCTTCTTGCCTCGGAAAGTTGGCCATCACCGCCGACCGCTTCCTCGCAATGGCGGCGACGCTGCGAGCCGATGGGTCTGTGGCCCTCGCGGACCCTGAGGTCGAGCCGGGCAACGAGGCAGAGGCGGCCTTTGCCGGGCTGTTCGACAATGCGCGTCACGAGTTGACGGACATTTTCGAAATCCACACCAAGACGCTCATTGAGGATTCGGATCCGTTTGTTCGAAGAGCTTTCCTCACCTCGGTGCCTGATCTGTGCATCTTTTTTGGTGCCGTCCAGGCCAACGATATTATCCTTACGCATCTCAATACCTACCTGAATGACAGGGATTGGATGCTGAAGTGTGCCTTTTTCGATACGATTGTGGGCATCTCGGCATTTCTGGGAAGCAATACTCTGGAAAAGTTCATGCTGCCGCTTATGGTCCAGGCGATTACCGATCCCGAGGAGCATGTGGTTCAGGGGGCTTTACATTCCTTGGCGGATCTGGCAAACCTGGGCCTCTTGACGAAACCAACCTATCTTGAGCTTGTCGGGATTATTGGGAGGTTCACGATGCATCCAAACATTTGGATCCGCGAGTCCGCTGCCGAGTTCATCTCGGCTGGCACGCGCTTTTTGAGCCCCGCCTATTTGAGGGTTCAGGTCTTGCCACAGCTGACACCCTATCTCAAGCCGCACAGGATACCGGCTTTCTCCGAGCTCGGCCTCCTCGAGGCGCTCCAAAAGCCGCTTTCACGGTCCGTCTTTGACCAAGCGTTGCTCTGGGCGGCAAAAACCGAGCGAGGCAACTTTTGGAAGCCGTTCAGGAAGCTCCGCGATGTCGTTTCAGGGCCGGTCTCGTCGAGATTTGATTCCAACCCACAAGCCTTAGTCAAGGCGTCGAAGAACGAGGAGGATGAGCAGTGGCTGAACAAGCTGCGAAACCTGGGGCTTTCTCCGGAGGACGAACCGAAGCTGCTGGCGCTTAGAGAGTTTATCTGGCGGCTGAGCCAGATTAAGGCAAGGGACTCGACGTCGCAGGAGACGACGAATACGGCGGCTCTGAACACCATAATTCCTCTTCGCAGTCTGGGGGTCATGCCCCAGACCGTCTTGTTCGACGAGGAATCGTCTGTGCCGCCGCTGGTCGCCCCCGAACAAGATGCGAATGCCCCGCGGACCATCAAGGATGCGCTGCTTGACGCGTCCATGTCGATTGATGACCCTGTCGGGAAGAAGCGGCGGGCGGCCCTGAACAATCACCGATCTCGGCTGGGGAGCAGGGATAATCTGTCTCCTATGTCCGTGGACAGCAGGCGACCGTTGGACGACGATTTAGTTGCCTCAGCAGCAGGGTCAAGGGACACGTCCAGGCGGCCATCTGTGGCGCCTGGCAAACCTGCCACCCTGTCGCCCATGGATGACAGCGCCTCAGTCCAGGATGCTCCTTATGCGACGAGAAGGGGTTTGCGGCACCAGTCGAGTGCCATGAATCTCATGAACCGCAAGGACAGTGGCAAATCCGGCCCTGAGACGGGCACAACCGAGACCAACGCATTTGGGGAAGTGGAAGGGCCGTTTACTCAGGCTCCTACGCGGATTACCTCGCACCCCGACGCCGACTCTGCGGTAGCCTACGCGAAAACACGGCAGCGGGCGAACCACTCCTACACCGGGAATGACCCTAACATCATCAAAATGCTGGATGCCATGTACGTGGACAACTACCCGCACGACGTCTACGATTACGGTCCGTTGGTCACGCCGATCAAGAGGCAAAAGTCCAGTGGGTCGATGGCATCGCAGCCGGCAAAAGACGACGCCTGGAAACCCTCTGGCAAACTGGTGGCGACTTTCTCGGAGCACGTCGGTGCGATCAACCGGGTTGTTGTGTCTCCAGATCACCAATTTTTCCTCACAGGAGGCGACGACGGCAGCGTCAAGGTTTGGGACACGGCGCGGCTCGAGCGTAACATCACGCACCGGTCACGACTGACGCACAAGCATGCCGCGGGCGCCAGGGTGCTCGCGCTGTGCTTCATCGAAAACACGCACACTTTCGTCAGTTGCGCCAGCGACGGCAGTGTCCATGTCGTCAAGGTCGACACGGTTCTCAGCGGCATCAACTTCCGGTACCCACGTCTCCGCCTTCTGCGAGAGTACCAGCTCGCAGACGGCGAGTTCGCCGTCTGGTGCGAGCACTTCAAGCAGGACGCGAACTCGGTCCTCATCCTGGCCACCAACAAATCCGTCATCCGCGGCATCGACCTGCGCACCATGACGCTCCTCTACAAGCTCGAGAACCCGGTCCACCACGGCACGCCGACGTGCTTCTGCGTCGACCGCCGGCGCAACTGGCTCTGCCTCGGCACGTCGCACGGCGTGCTCGACCTGTGGGACCTCCGCTTCAAGATGCGCCTCAAGGGCTGGGGCGTGCCCGGCAAGGGCTCCATCTACCGCCTCTGCATCCACCCGACCAAGGGCCGCGGCAAATGGGTCTGCGTCGCGGGCGGTACGGGGCAGGGCGAGGTCACGGTCTGGGATCTCGAGCGCACCCTCTGCCGCGAGATCTACCGCGTCGGCGGCAACAAGGAGGGACCCAAGGGCTACGAGGCGTGGGAGGTGGACGAGGACAAGCCCGAGGGCATGCTGGGCCGCTTCGCCACCAACATCGAGCCGTCGGCCATGGGCAACGCCGACCGCGGGGTGCGCGCCATGCTCGTCGGGACGGGGGCCGCCGACGACCAGCGCGAGGTGCGCCACGCGTTCGTCATCACGGCGGGCTCGGACAAGAAGCTCCGCTTCTGGGACCTGTCGCGCATCGAGAACAGCCTCGTGTTCAGCGGCCTGCAGCCGGACGAAGGCAAGCCGAGCTTTACGGCGAGCCACCCAACGCCGTCGATGACGCTGAACACGGAGCGGTGGC
>Ga0247824_10001621_pt1 | contig 12349 bp, 20 predicted proteins | sample 13C_PalmiticAcid_FD_194412 | JGI IMG/M metagenome (GOLD analysis project Ga0247824, IMG submission 194412) | Soil microbial communities from agricultural site in Penn Yan, New York, United States - 13C_PalmiticAcid_Day48 | ecosystem: Environmental > Terrestrial > Soil > Agricultural land...
GTCGGGCCCCGAAGGGGGGTATGATGCTTACGACCTGCACTCGGGCGGTACATACGCCGTCCCCCATGCCGCTCCTGCCCAGACTACCTATCAGCATCATTCTGGCGTCTACGGTAGGCCCTCTACTGCCAGCCACGGCAATCTTCACAGCACCGGCGGCGGCCAGCCCACGAACCGCCCGAGCAGCCAGGGTACCGATACCAGACAACCCGCAGCCAGCTACGCAGACACAACCGGTCATGGCCACCCCGGCCAACACCCGATCCAGCCCGCGCCGGGATCCCGCCCGTCCTCCCGCGGCAACGCCGGCCCGGCCCAGGACGCCGGCCCGAGCAAGCCGCCCTCGAGCGTCAAGCAGCCCGCGGCGCCACCAGCACCGAAGGTGCCGACGCCGCCTCCAAAAGTCAGACTGAATGGCAAGGGCAGCGCCATTACCGTCAAGCTCGACAAGGACAAGGGCTACTACATCACGAATGTGTCGCAGAGCGATCCGAAGAGGGCTTACCTCGTGCACTACTCGGACACCAAAAAGCAGTTTTACGTCGTCAAAACCATGGCCGGATCCAAGCCGGCAGAGAGGTTGAAGGAGACCATCTTCCTTACCAAGGCTTAGTGGTAGGCGAGTGGGGGGCTTGGAAGCCAGACCATCCCGCTGGATCGGGTTTCTGCACTTCTCTTTTGGATATCTGGGTTGCTCTTTTGGATCTCTGAGTTTCTCCTTTGGATCTCTGGGTTTTTCTTTTGAATCTCTGGGTTTCTCTTTAGCATCTTGTTTGGTCGTCCTTTCTGGATCTTTGGCTGGTTCATTGCTTGCTCTCGGTTTGTCTTTCTCTCCTGGATATCTGTTTGGCCTGCTCTGACGTTCTCAATATCTGGTGTCTCTCATGCTTTACTCTTGCGTTTCTATCTGGTTTATTACCTATGCTGGCTGTTTCCCGACCCTAATCACCGTTGCTGCAGACTCGAGGAACTTGCTCCTATGCCTCCCTCTTTCCGGACCGAGGATGCCGCCCGTATGCTCTGGGCAGACGCCGTGGGTATCAACCAGGCCGACGTCCCCGAAAAGAACACCCGGGTCCGCCTGATGAGCCGCAGCTACTCGCAGCCCACCCTCGTCCTCATCTGGCCGGGAAAAGACACGTCGGGGCTCGATGGCCTGCGCGAGCCCATCGAGGGGGCCCTTGCTCTCCTGCCGCCCGAGCATTGCGACTTTGAGAGCATCTACCGGGCCTCACTCACGGCCTTTGTCAACGATTATGTGCGTAATCCCGAGTTGAGGCTGCCAGCCTGGAACCGAACCATGGCTGACTAGGCTGTCGAGAGCCTACCAATTACAGTCACAACGGCGGAACGGAAAGCCCAACTTTTTCGACCATAACCGGGGTCCCATCACCACACTTCTCCACCGCCCCTGGTTCGGGCGGAGGTGGGTCATCCAGGAGGTGACGCTTGCGGACGACAGCGTGTCCAGGCTGGCAGCATGCGGCGACATCGACTTTTCGTGGACCAGCCTGGCGAGCATGGCCTATCGGTTCGCATGCTACGGCATCCTCCCCATTCTTGCTGGAATGTCGACGTGTAAGCGCCTGTCTATCAGCCCCAGGCGGCTCGGGCATCGGGGTGGAAGAAAGCCACTGACATGGATGCTACGACTTCCATAGTGAGCTCCTCCAACACTCCCTCTATGCTTCTGTTCCATCCGAGGGCGAGAAGCCCCTCCACATGCTGGACGCTATCCACTATGAGGCGCTATCAACCCGGTTTTCTCACCGAGATCGGGCAACCATAAGGGATGCACAGCCTCAGTTTCCGTACTACAGGATGCTTTGGATGGGCGAACCCCGTATTCCATCCCCCGAATGTGTTTTTCCGCAAGGATACTATTGAACGAACCGCGTTCGGACAGGTCGACTTGTCCATTGTTGGTCATAGGTCTTTTGCTGCCTGTTTAATCTGCTCGGTCTAAATACCAAGCATCTCCCAAGACACTAGTTAGAACCTCGCCGACAATGATGCTACCCTCATTGAGTTAGCTGCAGCGATCTGTAAAAGCTTAAGAAAGCTTGCCTCCTCTGCTTAAATAAAGGTCCCGAGAGACACGATTTCTTTATACTGTTTTCTCGGTTTTCATACTTGATAATTACTCCATGTCGGCACTCACAGACGCCCTCTACCCACTCCTTCCTGCTATATCCGTTTCACTGATCCCGTCGTTAGGTCGTTAGGGCAGCTGCCGCCGTGACCTAAAGACCTGGACGTCACACATTGCAAAGCTTTCGATAACAGGTGAAAGGAAGTCGGGGGAGGAGAAGGAGCCACACCTGCGACATGCGCGTGCGAATACGTAAGTTGACCCCCAACTCTTTTTCGGATGCCGTGGGGACCCGACACCCAAATCAATTGCACATCTGCCATTAGTTATCACTAGCTAGCACTGTTGTGATACACGTGGGCACGATGTCACCTTGCAAGCATCTCGCACGCTTTGGCCGCCAGAACCCCCACATCCCGGCTGTTGTCCTGGAGAGAGACAACCCGAAACGGAGCCGCCCTCTTGCTTCGCCGTGGCAGATGCAAGCCAGTAATATGCAAGGAACCTTATTAGTGAACGTCTTGCTCGGGTTCAGTCTCAACGATGGTTGCTGAACGCGCAAGGCTGCTGGGATGCCCCTGGACTCTGGCAGAGTTTGAAAAGTTTCACCAGCTCGCAATCGTGGGTTGGATTGCGTCAAAGCTGCACGGCGCACGTTGTTGGCCGGGGTGGCGCCGGGTTTTACAGCCCGGAGCCGTAGCGCACCAGGTAACTAGTGCATGCGGCACCAATGGCGTGCCAGCCCATGGCGATGGCATCAACACAGAGGGGTGGGACACGCTCCACCATCTGGCTCCTGGTGCGCCTTTCTCCTGGGTGTCATTGGGTTGGGATTACTGTGTCCTGGACGTGCTAGATCCTAAGGGCCTAGTTTGAGTATGGCGGCGGCTGGATTTCGAGGTCCATCACTCCCTCCGCGGAAAAGGGCATCATTCGAGGCGAGCATGGGCCCTGGCTGGGAATTGCAGACGCAAAGACAGCCGCGTGCACGTCAAGGAGTCGGGGCATAAAACATTCCATCCCCGCGGCCAACTGGGCAACTGGCCAACCCTGTGTGTCTCCTGTGAATCCCGATCTACCTTGGTCAACACCAGAAGTTTGGATTCGTTGATTAGGCAAGGACCGCTCACCCCCCAAAACAATGGCGGACGAGAAGAAGGGCATTGCCAACTTGGCTGAAAGCCAGGTCAGCCGGAGTGATGAAGACGAGACCCAGGAGATCACATGGACGGAGGAGGAGGAGCGGGCGTTGGTGCAGAGGTAATAATCACCTCCCTATGCTGTCTGGTGTGCTTTATGCCCGCCAACCCCCTGAGGACGCTTAGAAGGACGGTTGTTGCTGACACATTGAGCACCTAACAGAGTCGACTTTCTCGTCGTGCCAATTCTGACCCTCGGGCTCTTCGCCCTGCAGATCGACCGAGGCAACATGTGTGTTCTTCTTCCCATCCCGCCTTAGTCCGATCCAGTCCAGAATGCTGACTGTTCGTCACCAGCGGCAACGCCTTGACGGATTTCTTCCTCCGCGATGTCGGCATCACCCAGTTTCAGTTCAACGTGGGCCAGCAGCTGCTGTCTGCCGGTATCGTCCTGCTCGAAGTCAGTCCTACTGCGAGCCCGTCGGATGCCTCCAGTCCTCTAGCGGCTAACTTCATAAACAGATCCCGAGCAACATTCTGCTTTACAAATTTGGGCCGACGCTCTGGATTGGGTGTCAGATTATTGCATGGTACAGGCTGGTTACTTTTCTCTGCTGTCAAAAAGCTCGCGCTGACTGGATTTACACGACTAAACAGGGGACTTGTGGCCACTTTCCAGGCTTTCCAGAAAGGCCTCGGTGCATACCTGTCGACCCGACTGCTGCTCGGGTATAGACCCTCCCTTTCCCTGCTGTTTAATCGTGCTGTGCAACTGACCCGGATATCAGGCTTCTCGAATCCGGCTTCATTCCCGCAGCTCTTTATACCCTCACGCGTTGGTATAAGCGACGCGAGACAACGAAACGCTTTGCGTGGTACTACCTCGGCAACTTGTTTGCTGGCGGTTGCTCCGGCCTTGCTGCCTATGGAATGTGAGTGCGCCCTCCTTGCTCTCCCAAGACATGAACCGGTTTGCTAACCCCGTCCAGCCTGCATATGAGAGGGATCTGTGGCTTGGCAGGCTGGCAATGGATGTTCCTGGTATGTTGAGTTCACTTGTTCAGTCACAGATATCTCAAGGCTCTGACGAGATACACAGATTGAAGGGATGTTCACTGTCCTCGTGGGCGTCCTGTTCATCTCCATCTTCCCGCGGTCGCCCGCAAACCCCGTGTCCCTGCTTGGATACCGCTATTTCACCGAACGCGAGGCCCAGATCCTGCAACAGCGCGTCCTCCTTGACGACCCGTCCAAGGCCCAGGCCCGGCCGAATGTCAGCCGGGCTGAGGTCAAGGCTGCTGTTGGTTACCCCTTCCTATGCACCCCAGGCTTGAACTGAGGCCGAGTGCTAATGCATGCCACCAGGTCACCAACTGGCGCCTCCTCCCTCACGTTCTTATGACGATTCTCGCACTCACCCCTGCCCAGACCCTGGGCTCGTATGCCCCGTCGTTGGTTGTCTCGTTCGGGTTCGACCGGCTCAAATCCAACGCCATGCTTTCCATTGGTTCTTGGCTTTCAATCCTCACCAACATCGGGTGGGGCTGGACAGCCGACAAACTCAACCGGAGAGGCCCCATAGTGTTGGTGGGCGTGACTATCCTCTGGGCTCTGATCGTGCGTTACTCCTTTGCCACGAGTCCAACTTCGGAACCCGCTGACCAGATAATGCGCACAGATTGCAAACTCCCAGATCATTTATTCGAAGGATGGAAACTTGAGGTTCGGTGTCCTTGTGTCAGCCGTCGTGTTTCAAGTGCCTTGGCGTAAGTGATTTTTACCTAGCGATATTCCATACGTCGCTGCACTCGGCTTTCTCTTCCCTTACCGTCCGCTGACACCGCTGTGATACACAGACAGCGTAAACGGCGCCTGGATGGCACTCAACGCCCGATCCGCCGGCGAGCGCTCTGTCACCATGGCCATCTTCGTCATGAGTGCCAACCTCTCAGGCATTATTGGAAGCCAGCTCTTCCAGGCTGCGGACGCGCCGTTGTACAAGAAGGGGTGGACTATCGAGGTGGCGCTCATCTCGGTCGCCTTGTTCATGTGTATCGTTGCCAATGTGCAGTATTGGCTGCTGAATCGCCTCCAGAAGCGGGAGGGCGAGGCGAGGTATCATTACTGAGCAAGCGGGCTAGAGGTCATGGTGCATGGTGACTGGCACCGTAATATACCCTTTGATTAGGCGCTTATTACCTCTCCACACAACATTGAATAGAAATTACGGCCCATTTCCGTCGTGGGCACGTTCCCACCATCGTTTGTGTAAACTGAGGTCGAGGATACCCGGGAAGGGGCTTCCACATGGGATCCAGACTCTCCAAATCGACTTTTGCGGTCGACTGAGCTTGTGCGAGATCCCCCCCGTTTTCGAGGATGATGTGTGGCCGACGTGGACGATCAAGAGGCTCGCGGCATCATCACGAATCTGCTTCGCGGCGGAGGAGCCCTTATTTAGATCTCCTGTTGACTATCGACTATGGAGTTCCAAGGTTGCCTATGGACACGATACCTACCCTACCGTGTCTTGACTGGAGGAAGCCAGTCTCGTGGGTAACGGTCATACTCTAGGAAGTATGTAGTCTAGTAGGGCTTCGCCTCTCGTAGCGAGAGGAAAGGGGGGACTTCTGCTCGAGGGCAATAGCTTCCCCCACGACGTTGCCAGGCGAGAATCGCCGGCGGAGTACCGAGGTGCTTGTGGCCTGAGGAGCCGTTCGAAATGGTGGCCGATCAAGACGCCTGGTACGCGGCATGCCGTCGTGGTCGTGTGGGCGGGGAGAAACACGTCCGTCCGCGGGCTCTGCAAAACATCGTATGACTCTCCGCACCGGTATTGCGCAAGAAAGCTCCAGGGGGTTCTGTGTTGAGGCTTGGGCTTGGCTGTGATCTGGTGAAAAAGCTTGGGCGGCAAGCATAAGTCTGGCCTTGCAAGCCCTTGTGGTCTGGTCATTCAAGAGCCACCTTGGCTCACCCAGGTCGCTTCAAAAGGCCGGAGCACGGCCGGAGCCAATCCTACAAGAGTGGACCGTTATTCCGGGAATAATCAACCACAGCTGAGGGGCACGGCGAGCAGTCACAGCACGGGGTTGGGCCTTCTCCGCACGCTAGCTCCCTCGGGCTTGGCTACCCGCCACACACTCGCCGGCAGTTCGAGGAGACTGCCGGGGCATCGTCAGCTGGGCGGCCAGGGCATGGACAGGGGATGGTAAATAAATGGTCGCTGGTACCTGGCGAAGGCTGAGGTTGTGATTCAGGACATGCGCTGTGCCTTTCTTGTCCCCCCCTCGAGTTGGACAACCTCACCAGCTTGTCTGTTCTGAACGCCGCAGCCATGACGAGACCTCCGTGGCTGACGAAAACCTTTCTTGCCTCGATATTCCTGGGAATCGGAGGCTTCCTCTACGGCTAGTGAGTCAACATGCTCGACCGAATGCGGCTGCTGTTGGTGCTGACGGTCAGTAACCTGTAGTGACTCGGGCATCATCACACCCAGTCTCGCCCTGGGCTCCTTCAAGACGTACTTCAAAAGCCCCGATGCCCCTCTCCGGGGTGCTATTGTGTCGGTTTACCAGGCCGGGGGTGTGTTTCTCTCTCACTTGCTCGCCTCGCGTTTCCCCCCTGTCTGGCCCCTGAAACTGACCCCGATGGTCAGCATGGCTTGGGAGCGCGTCCGTGGGCGTGACCAGCGACAGGATGGGCCGCCGGAAGGCCATCGCCTTCGGATGCGCCTGGGGTGTGCTCGGAGGCGCGTTGATGGCGGGCGCGGCACATGTTGCGATGCGTGAGTTGTTGCCCCATTCCCCTTCCGCACTGGGCCGGGCTAAACGAGAAATCTAGTTATTATCGGTCGTCTCTTGATCGGATATGCTGTTGGAACGATTACGGGTGTTGCTCCGGTGTATGGAGCTGAGATTGCTAAGGTAACTAACTCTTCAAATGCCCTCCCGTGAGCTCCCGAGACTGACGGCGGACAGACCGAAGAACGCGCGAGGATCACAGCAGTGAACCAGATGAGTGAGTCTAGCCCCCCTTCCTGTTCGTCATCCCACACTAACCCCTCATAGTGGTCGCCTGGGGTTTCTTTGTCGCCCTCTGGACGGGCGTGGGCGAAGGCAAATGGCACAACGCGAACCAGTGGCGCCTGGGCTTCGCCATCCAAGCGCTCCCCGCCCTGCTCCTCGGCGTTGGCGTCCTCTTCATCGGCGAATCCCCCCGCTGGCTGTGCCTACAGGGCCGCTACGAAGAAGCCGAGACCGCCTTCCGCGACTGGCACTTCGACGGCACCAACGACGAGTGGTGCAGGACCGAGTTCGGTCTGATCCAGACCAACATCGCCGAGGAGGTGCAGGCACAGCACCGGCTGGGCTGGGTCGACCTCGTCCGTACCCCGCCGTTCCGCAGGAGGCTGTTTGTGGGCGCGTTTGTCTGGGCTGCTGCCATGTTGTCGGGCATCAGCTTCGTGCAGTACTTCCAGACGGCCATCTACGCGACCCTGCAGTTCGACCAGGACCAGCAGCTGTTGGTGAGCGGGCTGTACGGCTGTGTCGCGCCGATTGCGTGCATCCTCTCGCTGTTCTTTGTCGACAAGATCGGCCGCAAGAAGATCCTCATCACCAGCTCGGCGCTGCTGTCTGTCTCGTACATGATCATCACCATCCTGGCGGCGTTGTACCCAGCGCGGCCAGGCCTCCCGACCAACGCGGCCGCACAGAAGGGCCTGATTGCGTGCATATTCATGGTCTCGGCGAATTACTCGGCGCTGCTGGGGCCGATGACTTGGATTATCCCGTGAGTTTGGTCTCGTGGTGCTCGTGTTGGAACAGACAAACTGACACAGCGCGACGTGTTACAGCCCCGAGGTGTTTACGACCGAGCTGCGGGCCAAGGCCAACGCTGTTGTCCAGGTCATCCACTACTCGATCAGTTTGATTATCACGCAGTGCTCGCCGATCGCGCTGGAGAGGGTGGGCTGGAAGTATTATGTGAGGTCATGTCGAACGCCAAGGGCAAGGAGCTGTCTAACTGACAGCGATGCAGATTCTGTTCATCCTCACCAACGCCCTCTGCGCTGCCATCTTCGCGTTTGCGTACCCCGAAACCCGAGGTGTGTGGCAATCGCAACACAGATTATTCCACGACCTTGCTGACATATCCACAGGCAAATCGCTCGAGCAAATCGACGAAATCTTTGGCGACATTCAGAAGCGGCAGGACCTTGAAATGCGTGATGATGGCAAGTCGTCGACGGAGAAGGCCGGGCTGGAGACTGTTGAAATGGCGAGATGATTTAACCACATGGGGAGGAGCGAACGATAGGACTGAGAAGGGTTGCTAGGAAAGCGTATTGTACAAGGCTCTGGGTGACCCAGATCTGTCGGCTCGATCCTGTCGACAATGTCTCTTAGCTCTCTTGGCTGGAACATTGCCTCGATGGCATGGTATCACTAGAAAGCAATATGAAACCAACCCACGGCATCACATCATCGTACCTCCTCTCTGTTCCCGCCTTTGGCTACGAACAACTAACTTGACCCACGCCCTTTTCTCACGCCTCGAGTGTTCGTGCGGGGCCCCTTGCCTAACAAACACCATGTTTCTTCAAGAATGTCCCCAGCGACTTGAAGCACTCGGCGCAATTACAGAGCTAAACAACCCCCCCGTTCATCAGCAAGGATTCTAATGCGGACAACCCGAAGACAACAAGAAAAATGCCAAAGCAAGCATCCCAAGCGACGATCCCATGGCTCACCAAAGAAGAGCAGAAAGAAACGTGGGCCTCACCTGCTTCGCCTTGGCGCACTTGAAAATATTCTTCCAATTGTCATCGTCAAGCGCCTTCGCGACGCACACGGCCTGGCCAATAACCCGGGCACAGCTAATGAGACCGCAGCCATTGGGGGCCGTGATGGCCAAGACTAGGTTCGGGAGTATTAATATCTCGCAGCCAACATATCAGATTTCATCGTTTAAATCAGCGTCGCGTGTGGGCATGAGTGCAGTGTGGGGATGGTAGAATGTCCGACGTGGAGACCGAGGGGGAATGTGGAAACGGGGAGGGCCTACCATCGGCCTCGTTGAAAGGCTCTCGAGGTGTCATGCCTGATGCTGGCTGGCTAAGCTCGAGTGTGTCGATGGCGGTGCTATCGCTGACAGGAAGGGTGGACGCCGAGGACAGGAGTGTCAGGGTGGTGGTGAGTGTGATGGCGGCCAACTGCATTGTGGCAATAATTCGAGGCGCGGAGTGGATGAGCGAGCTGCATGGAGACAGGAGCATCGAGGGCGTAGTGAGGAGTCTTATACTCTTTCAGAGGGCTGTCCTCAGACACAAAAGGGGTGGAGGGTGAGACAGATTCCTTGTACTCTCGGCCGACATAATAGTTGATGTGGAATGAAGAGTGTGGCCGATCGGTGGTGGGAGTATTGGGGCAGGTCCCCGCATCGGGAAACATGGTAGGCTTGGAAGCGTTGCCAGCCAAGGGGGGTTGGTGGTGCTGGAGCTTTGTTGGGGCAGAACGACATCTTTCTGCAAGCATCCTCATTCGTAAAGTGCCTGATTTATCGGGTTGTGGTACATGCCGGAGCGAGGTAGGTGCCCGTGCAGTGGAGCCAAAGAACCTTGCGGAAAAACAAACAAACACAAATCTCAACGCGTCATGCACCTGCCGATTTTATTGACCGACCCATGACCTCAGATTCATCGACCAGACTTCCTCCCACACACGAAATTTCCACCTGCCTCCCATTTCTTCCTCTGCCTCCCATTTCTTCCCCAATTCAATTCCACACTGCGCTCAGTCAGCAGCCGCAAATCCCAAGATGAACCCGAACCGCAACACGGACGAAGCTCTCGCCGCCCAACTCCCGGTGGCCGTGACGGCCAACCGTGAGGCGGTGGCTGGCTTTCTTTTCGACCTGCCTCCCGCTGCAGAACCTGTCACAGACTACATTACGGATCTCGACCAACGCTGCCAGCTGTTCGATCAGTTTCGGCGGATCCACCAGCAGCTCGGTCAAGACCCACCCACAGCGGCGATGTTAGGCTTCGTGATGGTTGCGCCCATCCCCGAAATCCAGGAGCAATTGTCTGCTCTCCAGAACGCAGAACCCCACCATCTCCGGGATTGGATAGCTTCGCACAGCTACGTCTTCGCCCCATGGGCCATGCAGGACTGTATGTAGCGCTTGTCGACCAACTGCCTCCCTCTGCTAACTTTTCACAGACATTCCCAAATCGCGTCCTGCGGCCCCTCCATCGCCAGCACCAACGGCACCGCCCTCAGGGAATCTGAACGAGCCAGGCATGCCCACCCCTCCCGAGAAGGTGCAAAGGAGTGCTGCCGTCGCGACCAAGGCAAGTGCAGAGATGACAGCGGCGATGACCACATGGACGACAAGGTACGCGATGTACTGACAAGACGTATAGGCTAAACTCCGGGATGGAAACATTTGTCTCTTTTCCGGGACAAGCAAGCCTGCAGCCGCCCACATTTTCCCGTTTGCGACGAGCGAGAAGAAGCGATTCGGAAACATCGCCGAAATGCTGCACGCCTTCTGGGGTGTTGACAAGGCCTTGGCCTGGCGTCGACAGTTTGAGGATGCGCGCATTACCCAGTCACCTAAAAACTACCTCTCGCTGAACCACCAGATCCATGTCTGGTTCGATGATGCTGAGTTCGCCCTCAGACCGCTCCGTCAGACGTCCACCACCGAGATTGTGGCCCAGTGGCATTGGCTCAAGAGCTCCAAGCTGCTACCGCGGACCAAAATCCGCCAATCCCAGGCGACATTTCTGGAAATGGCCAAGTTGGACGATTCAAGCTGGGGTTCGTGTGTCGCACATCGACGCAATGGCGGGCCCATCGAGACAGGACAAACGTTCGTCATCCGGGCAGAGGACCCCGAGGACTTGCCTAGCTTCGAGCTGTTGGAGATGCAGTGGGATCTGCTACGGGTGGCTGCGATCTGCGGCGCGGCTAATGTCACGGACGACTCCTACTACGACCAGGACGACGACGAGGTATGCAACCTCGTTACCTCAGGAGGAGATGAGACGGTCACCACTGGGCAAACCGACGTCGTTACCGAGGGCCCTGAAGGTTCTGGACCGGACCACACCGGCTCACCGGCTGAGCAGGTCGAGCACACGGTGGCATCCCGCCACGTAGCACCCACAACCCGAGAATCCCGCGACGCCTAGAGGACGTTGCGGGGCTGGCTCGGGGAACGGAGCCGCCGTATGCTGACGACCGAATCGGAACGCGGCACCAAGTCAGCGAGCAGGATCGCGTTGGTTGACGGGGTGGCGGCACAGCTCGGCCAGGGCAAGACTTTGGGGGAGAGATGGAGTGGGGTCAGAAGAAGACTTACCCGGCGGCCACGGCTTGACAGCGTCGTCTGGGAGCCTACCAAATAGGCACCTCGGGACGGATAGGTAGTTATCTGTGCTACATCATTTGTATTTTCCCCATATTCAACTACGGGCCCCTTGCGTTGATCCCGTCACTTTAACACGAGGTTTGCGCCTTTGCTCTGTCATCGTCTTGTGAGAGAGTGAGGCGACGGAAAAGGAGAGGGTGAGGATCGCTTCTGGAGGGGAGGGTGCTTGAGCGTGTGATACCGAAACGACAGAATCTCCGCGTGTGTGTCCATGAGATACAACAAGAAGTGTATGCGTCATGTTGCAATGGGAATATAATTCCGAGGTACACCGCCTGCTAGCCTGAACCCAACTCCATGGTCCTACGACCATCTACCAGTTATTATTCGGATCAAACCTCCAACTCGCACAATTACTCTCCACCGTCCCGCCTTGCTTAAACTGCGTGCTGCTCGTATCACACTCATCAATAATCCTCCTCAGCACCCGCCCACACTCCTGGTTCGCGCCCTTCCCTTCCATCTTAAACCGACACCCATTCTTGACCGTCACACTAATCTGCACCGACACAAAACACCCACCCACCGACCCGTGCTCCCCGATGCAATGCACGCCATACCCGCCGTTTGACAGCGTGCGCCGCGTGCCGGGCTGCGAAGCATCCAGCACCACCCCCTCGAAGTCGTCGCAGAAGTACTCCAGCGCCTCGATTGCCAGCCCCCGGTTGATGAACTGCCC
>Ga0247824_10001623_pt1 | contig 12345 bp, 8 predicted proteins | sample 13C_PalmiticAcid_FD_194412 | JGI IMG/M metagenome (GOLD analysis project Ga0247824, IMG submission 194412) | Soil microbial communities from agricultural site in Penn Yan, New York, United States - 13C_PalmiticAcid_Day48 | ecosystem: Environmental > Terrestrial > Soil > Agricultural land...
GGCGCTCCGGCGTCACCAGGTCCGAGAAGCGGGTGGGATCCCCTTGGCGCTCGCCGATGGCCACTTCCGCCTTGACGGGCGAGCTGCCGCGCAGCAGTTCCAGCACGGCGATGTCACCCGCCGCCAGGCGGTACAGGTTCACGTCGAACTGGCGGCCGTTCTCCATTGGCTTGCCATTGAGGGTGAGCACGATGTCCCCGACCTTGAGCCCGGCGGCCGCGCCCGGCTCCTCGGGAAACACGTCGGCGAGGATGACGCCGCTGTCGCGCGGCAGGCGGAGCGCCTCGGCCAGCGTCGGCGTGATGGTCTGCGCCGAGACGCCGATGGTGCCCCGCTTCACGCGACCCCACTTGCGAATCTGCTCGAAGACGGTGCGCACGATGTTACTGGGCGCCGCGAAGCCCAGGCCCTCGTTGCCGCCGCCCTGGGAAAGGATGAGAGCATTGATGCCGACGAGCCGCCCCTGGACGTCCACGAGCGCACCGCCGCTGTTACCAGGGTTGATCGGCGCATCGGTCTGGACGTAGATCATCGGGTCATCGGCGCTCAGCTGGCGACCGACCGCGCTCACCACGCCCATCGTCATCGAGTTCTCCAGCCCGAGCGGGCTGCCGAACGCGCAGACGACCTGCCCCGCGCGCAAGGCGTCGGAGTCGCCGAACGGCAGGGCGGGCAACCCGGTGGCGTCCACTTTGAGCACCGCGAGATCCGTTTCCTCGTCCGCGCCGACAATGGTGGCGTCCAGGGTCCGGCCGCGCGGGCGGACGATGGAGGTGGTACTGTCGGCGCCGCGCGTGGGCGCCAGGATCACCTGCACCCGCCGCGCACCCGAGACGACGTGATAGTTGGTGACGACATAGCCGGAGGCGTCGACGATGACCCCGCTGCCCGTACTGCGCTGCCGCTCGAGCAGCGTATCAGCCGTTTTCGAGCCCGCCGCCTCGGCCAAGGCGTAGCCCGAGACGTTGATCTGCACCACGCTGGGACCCACACGCTGCACGAGCGACTGCAGTTCGTTGCTGAACGCGGCGAGCGAAGGCGTCTGCGCATGCGCCGGGCTGGCCATCGCAACCAGTCCGGCGACGGCAACCCATGGCACCAGCAGTCCCCGCAACGAATCGGCGTAGAGGAATGGTCGCAACATGACAGACAAGACCGACGGCAGTCCCAGCAGGGTAGCAGATTCTAGTACAGTGCTCATGCGTGGGTGCCCTGACTTTCCTAGGCGCGGCCGGCACGGTGACCGGCTCGCAGTATCTGCTCGAATCCGATCATCGTCGCGTGCTCGTCGACTGCGGGATGTTCCAGGGGCTCAAGTCCCTCCGCCTCCGTAACTGGGCACAGTTGCCCGTCCAACCCGCGTCGGTGGCGTCCGTGGTCCTCACCCACGCCCATCTGGATCATTCCGGCTTGTTACCACGCCTGGTTTCGAACGGCTTCGCCGGCCGTATCTTCTGCACAGCTGGCACGGCGGATCTCTGCAAGCTGGTCCTGCCCGATGCCGCGCACCTGCAGGAAGAAGACGCCCGCCGCGCCAACAAAGGACGCTACTCGAAGCACACGCCGGCGCTGCCGCTCTTCACCGAGAACGACGCGGCCGAGGCGCTCGCGCGCTTACAGCCGTTCGGCTACCACCGTCCGGCGCCCGTCTCACCCGACCTCGAGGCCGAGTTCATCAACGCCGGGCACCTGCTCGGTTCGGCCTACGCCCGGGTCAAGCGCCGCGACGGCAGCGGCGCGACGATCCTGTTTGGCGGTGATCTCGGTCGCTACAATCGCCCGATTCTGCCCGATCCGTCACCAGGCGTCGCCTGTGATGTGCTGCTGCTGGAGTCGACCTATGGCGATCGGCTGCATCCGCCAGAAGACGACGGCGCGGAGCTGGCCCGGATCGTCAACGAGACGGCCGATCGCAAGGGCAAGGTGATCGTTCCGGCGTTTGCCATCGGCCGGGTCGAAGAGGTGCTCTACTGGTTGAAGAAGCTCGAGAGCGAGGGGCGGGTTCCGGTGCTGCCGGTCTACGTGGACAGCCCGATGGCGGTGCACGCGCTCGAGTACTACCGGCGGCATGCCGCGGAGCTGGACCCGGACGTACGACCCGCCCGCGGCGAGGTCTCCGCGTTCTGCACCGCGCGCTTCGAGCCCGTGGAGTCGAGTCGCGAATCCCAGGCCGTCGTCGATCGGCCGGGCCCGTGCATCGTCATCTCGGCGAGCGGAATGGCGACGGGCGGCCGCGTTCTCCATCACCTGGCCGCGGGGTTGTCGGATCCGCGGAACACTGTGCTGTTCGTCGGCTTCCAAGCGGCCGGCACGCGCGGCCGCAACCTGATCGAAGGTGCAACGCAGATCAAGATGTTCGGCCAGTTCATCCCCGTCCAGGCAAGGATCAAAAAGTTGAACGCGATGTCGGCCCACGCCGACGCGGGCGAGATCGTTCAGTGGCTCCGCACGTTTCCCGCGCCACCGGGCGTCACCTATCTCGTTCATGGCGAGCCGCCCGCGCAGGTCGCGCTGCGGTCGCGCATTCAGCGAGAGCTGGGGTGGAACGTTCGCATCCCCGAGTACGGTGAGAAGGTAGCGGTGGAGCTTTGAGAAGGTGAAGAGCCCGAGAGCCGTGCCCGACACACTGACCCCGGCAACGACCCGCCCCTACTTGCTCGAGCAGATCGACGATGCCGCCGTCGTCCAGCTGTATGCCGACGGGTTCACCGCGCTGCCGCTCTCCGAGAAGGTGCTCGTCTGGCATCTCTACTGCGCGGCGGTGGCGGGTCGCGACATCTACTACGATCAGCGATACCGTCACAACCTGCCGATGCGCGCCATGCTCGAGGCGGTGGTCGGCCACCCGTGGGGCATTGCCGACGACGTGCTGGCCGAGATCACACGCTACACAAAGCTGTTCTGGCTCAATACCGGCCCCTACAACAACCTCACGGCCCGCAAGTTCGTCCTCAACCTCGCGCCCGACGCGTTCGCGTCGGTCCTGGCTCGCGCCCACGCCAATGGCGCGCGCCTGCCGCTGCAGCCGGGAGAGACGCCCGGGGACCTCGTGTCGCGTTACGCCCCGATGTTCTTCGACGCCACCGTGGATCCGATGGTCACGAACAAGACACCGGGCGCAGGCCGCGACATCCTCGGTTCGAGCGCCAACAACTTGTACAACGGCGTGACGATGGCGGATCTCGAGGCGTTCCGCGAAGAGCACCCGGTCAACTCGCGGCTGGTGAAGCAGGACGGAGTGCTCGTCGAGGAGGTCTACCGCGTGGGCGGGCGCTACCACCACGCGATCGTTCGCATCGTCTCGCATTTGCGGGACGCGGCGACGGTGGCGCCGGCCGGACTGCGGACCGCGCTCGAAGCGCTGATCCGCTTCTACGAGACCGGCGACGACCGGGATCGCGAGGCGTTCGACATCGCGTGGGTTCGCAACCACGAAACGACGGTGGACACGATGAACGGATTCATCGAGGTCTACATGGACGCACGCGGAGTCAAGGGCGCCTGGGAAGGCGTGGTCTACTACAGCAACCCTGAGAAGACCGGCAAGATTCGCACCCTGGCGTCGCACGCGCAGTGGTTCGAGGATCGCCTGCCCGTCGAGCCGCGATTCCGGAAGCCGGTGGTGCAGGGCGTGTCGGCCATGGCCATCGAAGTGGTGGTGGAGACCGGCGATGCGGGGCCGGTGACCCCGATTGGCGTCAACCTCCCGAACGATCAGCGCATTCGCGAAGAGTACGGCAGCAAGTCCGTGTCGCTGTCGAACGTCCTCGACGCGTACGAAAAGTCGCAGCCCGAGAGCCTCCGCCACGAGTTCTCCTGGGACGACGACGAGGCAGAGCGTGCGCGAGAGTGGGCGGCCTTCGCCGGGGAGTTGACGACCGAGATTCACGAGGTGCTCGGCCACGGTTCTGGTCGGATGGCGGAGGGCGTGACGGTGCAGCCGCAGGAGCTGCTGAGGGAGCAGTACTCTGCCCTCGAGGAGTCGCGCGCGGACCTCGTCGCCCTCTATTTCGTCGCAGACCCGTATCTGGCCGAGATCGGTCTGGTCCCGGCCGCTGACCAGGCGTCGATCGTGCGGGCCGAGTACGAGGCGTACGCCCGGAACGCGCTCGTCCAGCTCCGCCGGGTGCGAGAGGGGACCTCGCTCGAAGAGGACCACATGCGCAACCGGCAGGCGATCGTGCGGTGGCTGATGGCCAACACGAGCGCGGTCGAGGCTCGGATGCGGGACGGCAAGACGTACTTCGTCGTCACCGATACAGCGGCGTTCCAGCACGGCGTCGGCCAACTGCTCGCCGAAGTTCAGCGGATGAAATCGGAAGGCGACTACGAGGCCGCCCGAGCGTTCTTCGAACGCTACGGCGTGCACTTCGACCCGGCGCTACGTGACGAGGTGCTGGCGCGCGTCGACCGGCTCGGCCTGCCGTCCTACACCGGCTTCGTGATGCCGAAGCTGGAGGCGGTGTACGGCGCTGACGGCACCATCACCGACGTGCGGATCTCCTATCCTTGCGATCTGACCGTACAAATGCTGGAGTACTCGCAAACCTTGCAGGGACAATCCCCGTGACCTCCGTTCGCCGACGCTCGCTCGCACTGCTTGCGTCTCTCGGCCTTGCGGCCCTGGTCCCCGTCGGCCCGTTGGCGCAACCCGGCGTCTCGGCTCAGGGGCAGGCTGCAGCTCTCGAGAGCGTGCTCATCGGGGAGGACACGCGCAATGCCGACCTGATTCGCGAGGCGATGGCGGGCGGAGCACAGCGGCGTGCCGGCATTCGTGCACTCGGACGGCTGGAGCAGCCCGAGCTGATCCGCTGGGTGGCGCCGGCCCTGGGCGATGGCGTCGGCATTCGGGCCGAGGCGGCGTGGGCGTTGGCTCAGCTCGCGCGCACGCCCGAGTCGGTGGCACAGGTGCAGGCGCTGCTCATCGAGCGGGCTAAGCAGGATGGCAGCGCCGGGCTGTGGGAAGTCTGGGGCGAGTTGGCGGCCGCTCTCGGGCGCTTGCCGTACGCGACGCCGGAAGAAGTGGCGCGCGCGGAGGGCGTGCTGGTCGAACAGCTGCCGGCGCCCGAGTCGTTTGCCGAACCGTAGACCGCGGCCGTTACCGGCGCGGTCCGTGGCCTCGAAGCGCTGACCCGCGTCAGCCGAAAGGTGGCGTCACTGCAGACGCGCACCTGGGATCGGCTCCGCTGGTCGGCGACAGCCCAGCGCCCGCAGGCCGATCCCCGCTCCGCCTGGATCCGTCGTCTGGCCATGGCGGCGCTCGTGACCGCCAACGAAGCGACGCCCTCGATCATCGAGCGCGCCCTAGGCGATCGTGACGTCGAAGTGCGGCGGCTGGCCGCCCTCGCCGCGGGCGCGGAGGGCGCGGTGACCGACCGCGAGCGACTCCTCCAACGCGCGCTCAAGGATGGCAGTGCCCCGGTCCGGCTCGAGGCGGTGCGGGCCTGGGGACGGCGACTTCAGGCTACGTCCTGCGCACCGATCAGGGCCGCGGTGATGGACGCCGACCCGCACGTCCGGCTCCAGGCGATCGACCTGCTTGGCGGCGAATGTCCGCAAGCCGAGGGCCCTTCACCCGAGCTGGCGTCGCTCGTCGGCGAACTGTCGGCAAGGCCCCGCGAGTGGCATGCCCCAGCCCACGCCATCGTCTCGCTGGCTCGCCGGGAGCCCGCGGCTGCGGCCCAGGTGCTGCCGCGCTTTGTCGAGCATCCGACCTGGCAGGTCAGGATGTACGCGGCACGCGCGGCGGGCGTGCTCGAACGCACGAGCGTGCTCGTCGCACTCGGAGCGGATCCGCATGACAACGTTCGCGAGGCCGCACTGGCCAGCCTGATCGACAGCAAGCGGCCCGAAGCGGTCGGGGTTGCGCTCGACGCCCTCGGGCGATCCGACTACCAGCTCGTGCTGACGGCAACCCGCGCCTTTGCCGATCCCTCCACCGCCCCTCGAGCGGTACCGGCCTTGATCAACGCGCTCAAGCGCATCACGAAAGAACACAAGGACACGTCGCGCGACCCGCGCATCGCCATCCTCGAACGCCTGCAGGCGCTCGGCGACAAGGCGCAGGCCCCGGCACTGGACGCCTACCTGAAGGATTTCGACCCCCGCGTCGCCGCCAAGACCGCGGAGATTCTGCAGGCCTGGACAGGAGCGCCGCGCGCGGCCGCTCCGCAACCGGTCCCGTCTCCTGCCGTCACGCTGGCCGCGGTCCAGGAGCTGCGCAGCAAGCGGCTGCGCGTGACCATGGCCGGCCGCGGTAGCTTCGACATCGCGCTCGACGTGGACTTCGCTCCCCTCACCGCCGTCCGCATCGCCCGGCGCGTGGGGGAGGGCTACTACAACGGGCTCACGTTCCACCGCGTGGCGGCCAATTTCGTCATCCAGGGCGGCAGCCCCGGCGCCAACGAGTACGCGGGTGACGCGCTCTACATGCGCGACGAGGTGGGTATTCACCGGCGGGGCACCGTCGGCATCTCGACGCGCGGCCGCGACACCGGAGACGCACAGATCTTCGTGAACCTCGTCGATTCGCCGCGACTCGATCATCAATACACCGTGTTCGGCACCGTCGTCGCCGGCATGGACGTGGTCGACGGCGTGCTCGAAGGCGACGTCATCGAACGAATCGAGGTCGTCGGGTCCTGACGGCCGTGCATGCGCTCTTCCCGACTCCCGCCGGATCTCACCGCTAACGCGATCGCGCGGGCGGTCGAGGTGCGCCGCGCCTCGAATCGCGATCTGATCGACCTGACCGAGTCCAACCCCACGCGGGTCGGTCTCTCCTACCCGCCGGACCTGCTCGCGCCGCTCGCGGATCCGTCCGGCCTGACCTACGACCCGCAGCCCCTCGGCCTGATGTCGGCGCGCCAGGCCGTCGCCCGTGAGTGGCTCCGTCACGGCCGGACGGTGCGCCCGGATCGTGTCGCACTCACCTCCAGCACGAGCGAGGCGTATGCGCTGCTCTTCAAGCTGTTCTGCGACCCCGGCGACCAGGTGCTGGTTCCACACCCCAGCTATCCCCTGTTCGATCACCTCACGCGCCTCGAGGCCGTGGTCGCCGCGCCCTACGCGTTGGACTATCACGATGCCTGGCGCATCGACCTAGCGTCCGTGGAGGGCAGCGTCAACCCGCAAACGCGAGCCCTGCTGGTGGTGTCGCCCAACAACCCGACTGGCTCCTTCCTTCATCGGGAGGACCTGCACGCGCTGGTCGGAATCTGCCGCCGCCACGATCTCGCGCTGATTGGCGACGAGGTCTTCTTCGACTACAGGCTGGGCTCGGCGCCGGACGCGGTGAGCGTGCTCGATCAGGACGAGGTGGTGACCTGCGCACTCGGCGGCATGTCGAAGTCCTGCGGGTTGCCGCAGGCGAAGCTTGGATGGATCGCGTGGGGTGGGCCGGACGCTCCGTTGAAGGAGACCATTGCCGCGTATGAGATCATCGCGGACAGCTACCTGTCGGTATCGACGCCGATTCAGGTGGCCGCGCCGGCGGTCTTCGCCCGCGCCGGCGAGGTGCGTGACCAGCTGCAGACACGCATCGCCCGCAACCTGCAGTCGCTCACCGACGCCTGCGGCCGGTGGCCGGCCGCCACGATGCTTCGCACCGAGGGCGGGTGGTCGGCGGTCGTCCAGGTGCCTGCGGTCCGCCCGGAAGAGGATCTCGTCGTGACGCTCGTGACCGAAGACGGCGTGCTCGTCCATCCCGGCTTCTTCTTCGACTTCCCCCGTGAAGCCTTTCTCGTCCTGAGCCTGATCGTCGAGCCCGGTGGCTTCGACCTGGGCGTCGCCCGGCTGCTGGCCCGGGCGTGCGGGAGCGCGGGGTGACGCGCACGAGCGGCATCGGCGTGCCGCTGTTCTCGGTCCCGACCAGACGCAGCTGGGGGCTCGGGGAGTTCCCGGATCTCGTCGACCTCGCCCGATGGGCCGACGGAGCGGGGCAGTCGATCGTGCAGATCCTGCCGGTCATGGAGCTCCCTGAGCACGAGCGCTCCCCGTACTCGGCGCTCTCGTCCTTTGCCCTCGATCCCACCTACATCGCGCTGCCCGACGTGCCGGACTTCGACGCGTTGGGCGGCGAAGGGGCACTGGACGACCTGGAACAGGTGGTGCTGGCCGACGTGCGGCATGCGCGCCGGGTGCTCTATGCGGAAGTGCGGCAATTGAAACGGCGCTGGCTGCGCCGCGCTTGGGAACACTTCGCGCGAGTGGAGCTGAAGGGCCGGACGCGTCGGGCGGATGCGTTCGGCGACTTCTGCGCCAGGGAGTCGTGGTGGCTCCAGGACTACGCGCTGTTCCGGGCCCTCCTCGATCTTCACGGCCAGCGCGCCTGGTGGGAATGGCCTGAGGCGCTGCGACAGGCCGAGCCCGAGGCCGTCGCCCACGCCCGCGGACGGCTCCACCCGCAGATCGTTTTCCTGATGTACCTGCAATGGATTGCCGCGGAGCAGTGGAAGGCGGCGCGGCGTCAGGCCGCGCCGGTCCGCGTGTTCGGCGACCTGCCCTTCATGATCAGCGGCAACAGCGCGGACGTGTGGCTGCGGCAGCCCGAGTTCCGACTCGATGCGACGATTGGCGCGCCTCCAGATGCGTTTGCGGAGGACGGCCAGGACTGGGGCCTGCCACCCTGGCGCTGGCGGGTGATGCGCGAGCGCGACTACGCGTGGTTCCGGGCGCGCGCGCGCCGCCACGCCGAGCTCTTCGAGGGCTTCAGGATCGATCACCTCGTCGGCCTGTACCGGACGTGGACGCGGCCGCTTGACAAGACCCAGCCACCGCACTTCGAACCCGCCAGGGAGGCCGAGCAACGGGCGCTTGGCGAGGACCTCGTCGGCATCTTCAAGTCGGCCGGCGCCGAGGTGATTGCCGCGGATCTGGGATCGGTGCCCGCGTTCGTGCGCACCTCGATCGCCACGCTGGGCGTTCCGGGCTTCAAGGTGCTCCAGTGGGAGCGGCATTGGGACCAGCCCGGCCAGCCGCTAATCGACCCCAGGACCTTCACCCCGCTGTCGGTGGCGACGACAGGCACCCACGACATCGAGCCGCTGGCTGCCACCCTGACCGAGCCGGAGGTGCGAACGGCCGTCGCAGCGCTGCTGGAGTCGGGCTCGTACTTGTCGCTGGTCCCGATGCTGGACGTTTTCGGCTGGACCGATCGCATCAACACGCCGAGCGTGGTGAACGACCTCAACTGGACCTGGAAGGTGCCGCGGCCGGTGGACACCTGGGGCGAGTGGGTCGAGGCACGGGAACGCCAGTCGTGGCTGCGTGACCTGACGCGCGCGACCGGCCGATGACCGGGCGGGCAGGCGAACGGCAGACGGCAGGCGGCAGAAGGCAGACGACAGAAGTAAGATCCGGCGCCATGGCTGCACGACGCGCCGGGGTCCTGTTCGTCGCGGTTTTGATGGTGCCAACCCACCTCTGGGCCCAGGAGGCCGGACCGGCGAAGGCGAACGGGCCGTGGTTCGGGCTCCGCCTGCCACCCCGGCCGGGTGAGGCTCCCGCGGTGCGCGTGGGCGGGCGGCCGCCGCGCCCGGTAGCTCGGCCCGCCGACGAAACCGCGTCGCCAGACCTGGATGCCGGCCGCATCAGAGCGGACCTCGAGACCATTGTCGGCTTTGCCACCGACGCTCGCCGGCGCGAAGAGCAGGGTTCGCAGCAGATGTGGGGGCGTGTGGCCGGGTTCCCCTCCGCGGCGAAGACCGTGGAGTGGGCGGCCGCGGAGTTCCGACGCGCCGGAATCGGCGACGTGCGCGTGCAGCCGATCGTCCAGGATGCGCGCGCCTCGTTCTGGATGCCGCTCTCGTGGGAGGTGCGGCTGCTGGCGGACCCCGCCTTCGGCGAAGGCACGGCCGACGTCGTGCTGCACTCGGCCCTGCCGCTGTCGCCCTCGAACATTCCCGGCGGAACGCTGACCGCGCCGCTCGTCTACGTGGGTACGGCCACACCCGCGGTGTCCCGGCTGATCGACGTCAAGGGCAAGATCGCGGTGGAACTCGTCGTGCCGCAGGGGCACATGCTCTTCGAGCGTGGCGCAGTCGACGCTCGCGCGGAGGACCTGGTCAAGCGCGGCGCCGTCGGCGTCTTCAATCTGGTGCGGCTCCCCGGCAACGAGGCGTCACGCGACTTCAGCGACTGCGGCAATCCCTGTTTCAACATCGGCGGGCGCGATGGCCACTTTCTCGAGCAGGTCCTGGATCGTGCCGCGCTGGCCGGCGCCGGTGATCGCGTGCGCGTGCGGATCGCGCTGTCATCCGAGACCCGCACGGGATTGAAGGCGGAGAACGCCGTGGCCGTGATCGCTGGCCGGCGGGCCGACGAGGTGATCGTGTTGAACGCGCACGTCGACGGCTGGTTCGATGGCGCGGGCGACAACGCCGATGGCCTGGCGGTGCTGATGGCGCTGGCGCGCCATTTCGCGCGGCCCGGCAACCATCCCGATCGCACGCTGGTGTTCGTCGCCAGCGCCGGTCACCACACACCCGGCATCAACGGACCCCGGAGCTTCGTCGCGGCCAACCCCGAGTTGGCGAAGGCCGCACTGATGCTGGTCAATATCGAGCACGTGGCCCAGCGCAACTTCTCGCCCGCGCGGACGACCTCGCCCGATGGCTACCGCGAGGCCGTCGCGGATTCCGGCGAGGCGCCTATCGCGGTCGGAGTCACCAATGGCTCACCGTTCCTCCAGGCCCTCATCGACCAAGGACCGGCCCGATACGGCGTGAACTTCATCTCGGAGCGATCGACGTTCCAGAGTGGCGAGACCGGAGGCTGGTCGGCGCTGCCGGTCGCCAAGGTGAGCGTCATGCAGGCGCCGCCGCTCTATCACACGACGGGAGAGGTGCTGGACGTGATCTCGGAGCCCGGGCTCGAGCGGATCGCCCGCTTCCTTGCCCAGCTGGTGGCTCAGGCCGACCAAGCCCAGGCGCGGACAATCAATCCCTGAGTCGAGGCGCGGGTGTGGCGCGAACGCCATGCCGAGTGCGCAGCGTGATGAGCGGCTGCGGCTCGATCGGGTGCGAGGCGTCGAGGGTCAGGCGCCATCGTTGGGTGATGGTGGCGAGCACGAGGATGGCTTCGGTCCAGGCAAAGCTTTCACCGACGCAGACGCGGTTGCCGCCGCCGAACGGGAAGTAGGCAAATCTGGGGCGTGGCGGCGGCTCGGACAGCCAACGCGTCGGGTCGAAACGCGCTGGTTCGGGCCAGAACCGCGGATCACGATGGACGACCCACTGACTCATCAGAACAAGTGAGCCGGCGGGCACGTCATGTCCCGCCCAGTGATAGTCGACCACCGCGCGCCGCCCCATCGTCCAGGCTGGCGGGAACAGCCGCATCGATTCGGCCACCACCGCGCGGGTGTAGGGCAGGTGCGGGACGTCCGCGGCCGACGGCGTACGATCTCCCAGCACCATGTCGACTTCCGCGTGCAGGTGCCGCTCCGCGTCGGGGTTCCGGGCCAGCAGCACCCACGTCCACGCGAGCGCGTTCGCGGTGGTTTCGTGCCCGGCGAGAAACAGCGTGATTACCTCGTCGCGCAGCTGACGGTCGCTCATCCCGCCGCTCGCGCCCTCGATGTCCTGTGCGCCGAGCAGCATCGACAGGAGATCCCCCCGGTCCTCCCCGGACTTTCGCCGCGCCGCGATGATGCCGTAGACGACATCGTCGAGCGCCTGCTGCGCGGCGCGGTAGCGTCGCATCCTCGGCAAGGGCAGGTGGACGAGCCAGTCCGCAAAAGGGACCAGCACGAGGTCGAACATCTCCATCACGTCGGTGATCGCCTGCTGCACGCGCGCCGTGTCGCTGTCGCCGCCGACCTGAGCGCCGAACAGGGTGTCGGCCACGATCGCGAGCGTGAGGCGGTTCATCTCGCAAGACAGATCGAGCGGTCGGCCAGCCTGCCAGCGCTCGCGCATCGCCACTGCGGCCCGGATCATGGCATCGGCGTACCCGGTGACGCGGGCCTTGTGGAACGCGGGCTGCACGAGTCGGCGCTGCCTGAGGTGGAACGACCCCTCGCTGGTGAGCAAGCCCTCGCCCAGGGTCTGCTTGGCTCGCTCGAGCGCGCGCCCCTTGCGGAACGAAGCGGCGTTGGTGACGAGGACGTCCTCGATGCCCGCCGGGTCGCTCAGCAGGAAGACGTCCTGCCGGCCGATGCGGAAGTGGGCCATTGGTCCGTAGCCCGCCACTTCCTCGAGAAAAGCGAGCGGGTCCCGCCGCATGCGCCGGAGCGCGGTCCAGGGCAGTGTGAAACGGGGACCCGGAGTCACGGGGACATTCTATGGAAGTTCACCTGTACACGTTCAAGGTTCCACGTGGCGGCACTATCGCGCCGTATAGATC
>Ga0247824_10001624_pt1 | contig 12341 bp, 7 predicted proteins | sample 13C_PalmiticAcid_FD_194412 | JGI IMG/M metagenome (GOLD analysis project Ga0247824, IMG submission 194412) | Soil microbial communities from agricultural site in Penn Yan, New York, United States - 13C_PalmiticAcid_Day48 | ecosystem: Environmental > Terrestrial > Soil > Agricultural land...
GCGCACTGCAATGCGGCAGTCGCAACGGCTATAACACTAGCAGTGACGCCGTGAGGATCCATGGCCTAGGGAGCAGGACGTCAACTACGCCGGGTCAACAGCGCCGGGTCAACTACGCCGGATCAACTGCGCCGGGTCAACTACGCCGGGTCAACTGCGCCGGGTCAACTACGCCGGGTCAACTGCGCCGGGTCAACTACGCCGGGTCTTGTTTATGCAGTCAAAGAAACGCGGCGGCAAGTGAGATTCCTCCACGACAAGATTACGAGAGAAGAGAGTCGATGCTTCAACTGCCGTGTGAGCATCCAGCACGGGATCCTCTGCGAGGACTGCAAACGTCAACAGCAAGTTGAGGAGCGATTTGATCGGGATTACGCCGCGTGGAAGGAACAATACCCGAGCAAAACATTTGTTCAGTGGCTTAGCGTGTCCTGTCACACTCGCTTGTCGTTGCTCCGATGCGGGGCGGGCTGAGGGCGATGGCGGACGAGCCGCGGCGTGATTTCTGCTTCGTCGAGCAGCTGGGCTTCGTCGACGGAGCGTTCCGTGAGGCGAGGGAAGGGATCGAACGAGCCCATTGCGGCGAAACACCAGACCACAATGCTATTGGCAGGCCTCTCGATCTATGTACTTCGATGGCGCTCAATATCTGTTCCTTGTGGGTCTTTTGTGGCAAGCAGTGTCAGGATAATCCAGGCTGCCCCAACTCCCCTCAACTTTCACATTTAGCAGCAGGATAGCCTCGTCGTCGACATTCCTTCTCGTCTCCACAACTCCGCTGCCTTGGGTTGGCACCCGTTGCTATGAGTCAAGAAGCCTCAGGCTTCTCATAGTCACTGTCCTTCCTTGGGAAGCCGCTCAATGCCTTGGACTCGCTCTCCGACTTGCAACAAGAACAACAACAGGAACAAGATTCGACCATCAGACAGTCGAGCTCCCTCCTGTACCTACCACGCCTGCTCAGCTCGCTTCACAACTCTATCGACACCTCGTCCTCCCAACTTTGACATCCTTCCTCCCAATTCGACCTTGCGTTCAACGGCCACCATGTCTTTCGACTGGACACACCAGTTCTGCCTAGGTTGCGACAAGCAAACCGACGGCGCCAGTTACTGCTCGGAATCCTGCCGGCTGGCCGATTATAAGAAGACATCACCATCAACACCCAGCTCTGCCGCGATCTCTCCGGCGTTGAGCGGCCCTCCGCTCAACTGGACCCTGTCCAGGCCGACAACAACGACGAGCACCAAGTCCCCGGCGTACGACGTCGGTCCTGCCCAGCCAAGCACCCGGAAGGACTCGACCAGGAGCCAAACCCTCTCGCCGTCAGCATCGCACCCCAGCCTATGCTCGATGCGGAGCAACTCGTCTGCAGGACATGACGCGGCGCAGCTGTCTGAGAAGGCGGCGAAGGAGCTTCGCGCCTATGCCCGCTCGTTCCAATCCGTCCGCCTCCAACGGAGACGCTCGTACTAGACGACGACGGCCTCGAGCTACTACCTAGTGTCGCGTCAACGGTTTTGGTACGCACAGAGCCCGCCCCATGGAGAACCTGCCCTCGCCCCGCGAATCCTTGCTGTGGGCCAGCGCATATCGCACCGTCTCTGTCCACGGAAATTGCTGGCGGGGCATTGTCGCCCTTTTTTTCCCTTCGCTCGAACCATCTCTCATGCGGAGATTGCCTTACTCCCCCGGTGCATACCGGAAGACGGATAGAAGGGCCTCTGCTCAGCCCAGAATTTCCACATCTTGGGGTTTAGGACTGGTGGATGAGATAGACATAGTTATCCCGGGTCGTAAGGAATGAGCCGCACATCTCCACGACTTTCTACGCAGACCGGAGTCTGCTGGAGACATGTCCAGGTAAACAAGCGAGAAGGCCAAGCTCGCACAGATGCAGTGGACGGTAAACGATGATCGTAATCGAAATAACACGGCGGCAGTATTCGCGATTCTCAGACGGCAACTGTTGAACACGCTCCATCGCGCGTAAAATGGTACCAAACCGGGCGGTATCTGCTCGAGAACGGCCAGAACATCCCAGGCTTGAACATTTTGAAGTTCCTTCGCAACGAGGGCTGGCCAGAGGAAGGTTCCGTCTGCTTTGCGGCGCATCGTATCCCGAACTTGGTATTGCAGTTGTCTGTCACCCTCCAGCGACACGAGATGTGACACTTTGTGTTCGATGTACGTGTTGATGGCGTGAGTGACATGCCGTGCATTCAGCTCAAGACTTAGCATCGTCCCGGAGTCGTTGAGACGTAGCTGCTGCTCGATATCATGCCTGTTGCGACTAGACACGATCCACTTAACGTCCGTAGATGTAGACCACGCGGTCTGGACTATGAAGTCGAGAAGCTGCGGTAGGCCTGTCTCGCATTCGTCTAGTGCGTCGATAACCATGTAGCATCCCTTCACGCGGCGATCGCCGAGCATCCTGGATAAAGCTTGTGATAGAGCGTCGAACGAGTCTGGGCCATCGAAAAGACGCCGACCGGCATGGTTATAGCTCTCTTGGATATGCTGGATGAGAGACGGCTGTTGGAGCAGTAGGAGGAAGATCACGCCTCGCAAGACGGCTGTGGCATGATTGATCCGGGAGTCGGTGCCCTGACAGAAGAAGAAAGAGAGCGCGGCTGGAGACGGAGATAGTTTCTTGAGGCGGCGCGACAGCTTCTTGACTATAACACCTAGTCGATTTCCTACACCAGCGTTGGCACGAAGTCCTTGTAGCGACTGCTGTAGTTCGTTCACGATCCCGCAGAGGAGCATGGTCTTGCCTTTCCCGGCGTCGCCTTTGATCCAGAGCAACCGGCTGTGCTTGTCCTCTCGCCAACGGCGAAAGTCGCCATGTCCCAGAATCCACTTGTACGCATCCCTCAAAAGGCCGCCCTTTGTCTGCTCGATACGCGCCTTGTCATCGCGGGGGTCTGTGGAACGCAGGTCGGCAAGACACCGGTTAGCGTTCGGGTCGTTGTAAACGTGTACATCGCCGACCTGGGCCTTCGCTTGCCCAGAGGCATGTACTACTCTGGCGGTATTGGTCGTCATCGGAAAAGCGGCGCTGCGAACAATCGCTATCTCTTGATGCGATCCATGCGACTCGAATGCCTGATAGTTGACGATCGGTGAAAAGCCTTGAGGTTGCGGTGCGATGTTATTGGCCTGAGTTTGCCGGAGCTTTGCTGTGCGATCCTCCGTTTGCATAATGACGTCATCGACGTTTGCAGCCGAAAATGGCGGCAGAAATCCGGCCATGGGAATGCAGAGAGCCAACGTCCTCATCGCCGAACTTGGCTCTCTTCCAACCATCAGCTGCAAGCTGCTCCAAGAGCCCACAAACATGCCACCAAACTTGCGCTTTCCCAGCACGAGCAAATTCGCGACATGATTCTCAGCGGGCCATTTACTGTTGACCACTAGTAGCCAGTGCGCAAGCCCACCAGCGTCTTTTGGTGGGATTTCCACCCACCAGTTGCTCCTCCACTCAATCCATCATCATCTTCCCTCTCTGTCTCATGCATCCTCAAGATTGTCCAATGGCGCTAATTGCCGAGTCACCTCCCGATTTCGTTCGTGTTTAGCGCCAAGCACTGCCTTGACTCCACCCTGACAACGCACATACATCCTAGCTTCAGAAATCCTACGCAAGCGAGTATATAGATTGGCAAGGTTGTTGACCGTGTTCAGCGTCGACGTGTGTTCCGGTCCCAGCGCCTTCTCGTAGCCTTGGAGTGCCCGTTCGTTCATGGCCTCGGCGTCGCTGAGCCGGTCCTGATCTGCATAGAGGATTCCTAGGCCATGAAGAATCCACTCGTTCCCTTCCACAATCGATATCCCGTCCATCACCATCCTTACACAACGATCGGCGTGTTGCATCAAGCGCCGTTGTACTACCCAGTATCCGCGCTCCGTGTTTGTGGGGACATGCAGCCCTACGCACCTCATCGCCAGCTGCGCCATTCCGACGTCACTCGCCTCATTCAGAACGTGTGCTGTCCATGAGTGCACACAACTATGCATGCCGTACCCACGACTCACGGTACATCTTGAGATGTTCAGCAAAACTCGTCGCCACGTTGTCGAGGTAGGCGCCGGCAGTCGAGAGGGCGAGCGGGAGTCCATCGAGTTCCCGCGCAAGCTGAACTGCAGCAGCATCTATAGACAACGTTTAGTCCAGCTCCACTTTCTACTCGCCCTCTGTCCGAGATCGCTACATACCCTGGTGTAAATCGTGCCTGTTCGAGGAGTGAGCCAAAATCTCAAGGCTGTCGTTAAGATCTTTCAGTTTTCCAAGCGGGATGCGACGGTCGGGATCGCCATCATGCTGGGCCCCCTGCGTTGTACATTTGCTTGGGGCCCGACGGGGCCGGGCCTGGGCCGCCTCAACCACTTCAAATTGACTAGGCTCCCGCTTAGTGCTTGACCTAGGGGTGAGCTTTGAGCCCGAATTGGCTCAATAAGCCGGCGAGGCTCAAGGAGTAGCTACGGGGCCCCCTCGCGCTTCAAATGCCAGTGTGAGTGAAAGTGACTGAGAAGAAGAGCCTCGCCTTATAGCGTTTTCAAGAAGCAGCTTCACATTATTTTCACTCTCGCTTTCCATCAAGCGTCCCACTCTGGTTTCACTCTGGAAAGCTGAGCCCAGACGCTACCAGGTCTTACTAGTCACTTCAATTTGCCGGAAGCAGCTTCAACACTCGGGAGACTCAGGAGTCAGGGCCTGCATTGCTCTATAATTATTAATATTCTTAACGACTCTTCCATCGGCGACATAATCTCTACCGACAGCAGTTACTACCCTTAGACGTATACCCGATCTACACCACTATACCAAACAGCGCAAAAAGGCTTGTCGTCCGATATCCAATATACTAAAACCCGCCGGCCGCGTAGTCATAGTAGCTTCGAGAGCGGGACTAATACACAAGCCGGCATAGTTACAGCCCACTTTCTTTTCCTTTCCAGAGACCAGACTTCCACAGACACAAGACATTACCAGTTTTCCTCTGTCGGAGCAGCTCTAGCGGTATTAGGCACTATATTTACGCGGAAGGATTAAGAGGTTAAGGTAGGTAAAACAGATAAGGAGTTATAGATCTAAGGGAGGTGTCTTATAGTGCTAGCGTTTTTAGTAGCATTTCAGCTAGTAGTCAAGCATCGGCTTGCTTCTATTCTCGACACAGTCTCGAGAAGTAGCTATATCAGTAGCTGGAAACAGAGTAATCGAGCTACCCGAGATGGACCTACAGGAGGCGGCCGACTACTTAAAGTCGTAGATTAGGGACAGTAAAGCGGGGGCAGCCGAGCTACTACTAAAGGAGCTCATATACCGTCTACTAGCAATCATATAAGCAGCAGCATACCTGAAGGTAAAACGAGTACTGATTCCAGAGTATCTGAGACTACTACAAAGGGCGGACCAGGAGACAGCTAGTTTAATGAGCCGAGAGTTCTACGATAATACTCGCTACAGGGGCTCGCAGAACGCTATTATAACAATGTAGCTCGTATCTTTGGACCAGATCCGCAAACCTAACGGCGCCACAGCCGACCTACTGTCGTTCCTGTCATACATCGAACCGAAGCGAATTCCGCAGTTGATCCTGCCGCGCTTTAAGTTAGAGCAGATAGTACATACGGTCGGCACGCTATAGGGATATGCCTTCTTGACCAGACCTATAGCAAGGATAGGCCTACTCGACCGGTATCCGATCAGGCAATCCGTACGGAAGATACCGCTATACGGGAACGGGAAACCGGAGAAGCACGATGCAACCTCCCTTATACGAGTCAATGTAACTCGAGCTCGACAGCCGCTATAACTCGGCGGGCAGTCTCAGCGTGACGGTCGCTACTAGCAAACTGCTATATTAGAACTCCGTCTTCGCCTACTAGGCACTCGCTACTAAGAGGCAAATTCTCTCACGGACTAGATCCTCTGGAACTTACCGAGTATTTAGAGATACTATTTTGTGACGAACTACGGGTATAGAGCACTCTGAAAGGGTTCACTAAAGGTATGTCAACGTCTGCGTGGGCTCGGTGAAGCTAAAGGGTTTACAATAAGTACGTATAGTACAAGTGTCTTAATCGCTAAAGATGTACTTGGTAGGTATAGTAATCAATGTATTTGCTTTACTGAGGAAGCTCCAAGCTCCCTTAATGAGTAACTAACTAGCTAGTATATATATATAATGATTCCTTTGCCCTGCTGGCTCGCACTTGCTCGCTAGCTATCTTATACTATTATAATCGCCTCGGGTAGCTAGCGCTCCGGGTCTACCTACGTATAGTCGCCCCTAGTAGCTAGCGCCCCTGAGCTACCTATATATATAAGGCTATAGCCGCAGCTGCGAACGATTGGCTGTAGTTGCGTCCCGTACGCCCTACCTAGCCCCTTTTTATAGTTGGTTCGTAACACGATGCCCCCTCTCGACGTCTTTCGTCCCGAAAGACCTTTGTTGCCTTGCCTATACTTAGTGCTAACGCCTGCTGCTACCCCCTAGTAGGTCCTCCTTCCTTTTATATGCCGTCGTTATAGCTGACAGTATAGGCAGAGCCTGCTGCAACCTTACGTACGAATGCCTCGCCTTTGCTACTAAAATCGAGCGATAGGGCTACGAAGTCGCTATACCTTGCGAACGTTGTTAGAACGTAAAGCCTCGGAGACGTTATATAATGATAGAGGGGTCGAACAAGTACTAATACTATATCCGTTTAGGCAAGCGCTATAGCGGCCCGAACGTGGCCGATGTCCGTAAGTACGCTGGTCCTTCTCCCCGAGTATCGTGCTAACTCCCTAGTTTTAACGAATTTATCGGAGCAAGAGAAGACGGCAAAGGAAATTGCCGCCGCGGAAGAGTTATTGTCAGAAACCTTAAGTCGCCTCGCATGCCTTCGTTGCCAGTAGCAGACGCTATACGACCGTAGTACGGAGGTATTTCGTCGTGGGATAGACTATCTAGAAGCAGAGGAGGAGCCCGACTCCCCTGTCCCTATGCCTGAGGAGCAACTCCTCGTAGGCTAGGCATAGTCGCTCGGCGCCTTTAGGATTGTCGACTAGGGAGCCTTAGGTCTAGGCAACCCCCTCCCTGATCCCTTCCCTTTCGAGGCAGGGCAGTTAGCTAGTCTAGGTTCCTCCGATAGAACTCCTTAAGCTTCCCGGGGCAGTAGAGGTTCGTAGCTAGTTGCTATAAGTTGTCTTCTGGCCCGAAATCTAGCCACTTCACCAAGTATTACAGCTGCCTGCCCGTAATATATAAGTCTAAGATCCCCTTGACGTCCTATTCTTCCTCCTTGTCCTCGGCTTCTACGTCCGTAGTAAGCCGTATATTCTTAGGTGCTAGTTCCAAAAGTAAAATGTAAAAAACGTATGTTCATAGTCGTATAGTTGCTAGTAATGATAGTCGGTAGTTATTGCTCGAAATCCGCTTGTCGACCTTAAATGGTCCAATCTTTTTAAAGTCCAGCTTCCTACTTAGTCGATTCGTATAAAGGTTTCGTAAAATCAGGTAGACTTTGTCCCCCCTCTCTAGGTAAGGACCCTCGAGCCTATATTTATTATAGTACTACTTTATCCTGGTCCTGACAAACTCGAGTTCGTCTCTAAGCATCGTATATAGCGTACTTATCTTGTCGGCCTTAATTGCTACCCTAGGGACTATCCTTATAGGCCCTTAGTATAGGTCTATCTTATATCCGAAGTTCGTAAAGAACGGTATAACTTTAGTTATCTCGGTTAGCGTAGTATTATATGCTAGCTATATAACTGGCAATAACTCGACCTAATCGTCCTATTAGAAGTTAATGAATATCCGAAGGTATTGTTCGATAACTTAGTTTAACTGCTCCGTCTATCCGTCCGTCTATAGGTAGTAGGCTATCGAAAGCTTACTCTTCATACCTAACTATATCATTAAGGCTTGCTAAAACCTTAACGCGAACTTAGTATCTCTGTCGATGATTGTCACGGACTGACTATAAAGGGCGGCCTATATGGGGCTACAGGCACGGCACGGGGCGTAGTGCCATCTAATCATTTAGGACAGGGTTATGGACCAACTAGAACGGGATCATTAAAAGGATAAGACGATCTAGTTGGATTGTCGGGAAAGGAAAACGATCCAGTTGGATCGTTAGGAAAAGAGAACGATCCAGTTGGGATCGCTAGGAAGAAAGAACGATCCAGGTACAAAGGGACTTAGGGACAAAGAAGTTATTATATATATATACTAGCTAGTTAGTCACTCGTTAAGGGAGCTCGGAGCTTCCTTAGTAAAGCAAATATATCGATCACTATACCTACTAGGCATATCTTTAGCGATTGAGACAATCTACTTGTTATAAACCCTTTGGCTTCACCGAGCCTTTACAGACGTTAACTACCTCTAGTAAACCCTTTCAGAGTGCTCTATACCTACGGTTCGTTATATATTGCTTTACTCCCTTTGTTTCTATTACGGTTTAGGACGGAGGTAAAATACTAATACCTTCATTATAGGCACTATCGTACCTACCGTCGCTTAGCTCAACGAGTATATCGCCGCGCTCGAGGCCAAGAACGCCCGCCTTACTACTACGAACTCTCGCAGCTAGGTCAAGCTCAACCCGCTGCCTAGGTTCGGGGGAAGTAAGGACGCCCTCGCGGGCTTCCTGACCCTTTCGCAGGCCTACCTGGGGTATTACCCCGAGTACTTCCCGACGGAGGCAGATAAGGTCGGATTTATCGCCTCGCGCCTTAAGGGCCAGGCGCTCCGATGGTTTCAGCCTACTATAGACGACCTTCTTACCGTCCCCGACAGGGACGATAGAGAGGGCTTTACGAACGAGGTCTTCGCTAGCTACGCCAGGTTCGAAAGCGAGCTACGGAAGGTATTTGGAGACTTAGACGAGAAGCAGCACGCCTAGGACCGCCTAATGAACCTTAGGCAGACTAAGTCAGCATCGGCATATGCCGTACTGTTCCGGCAGGACTCTATAAGGGCCGACCTTAACGAGGAAGGACTTATATAGTTCTTCTATAACAGTCTTAAGGACGAAGTCAAAGACGTCCTCTACGATAAAGACCGTCCGGATACTCTCGACGAGTATATCGCTATAGCGATCCGGATCGACGATCGCTAGTATACGTATAAGCAATAGCATAAGGGCCGGAATGGACTAGCCCCGGCCTATTAGGCTAATAATAGGTACAAGCGGTACCTACCTAGTACGTCCTATAGGTACTATTAGGGGCCTATAGACGTAGACACTAACTAACGGGACTTCCGTCTACGTAAGGATAAGTCTAGCGTTACTTACTATAACTATAGTAAGACGGGACACTTTAAGCAGGACTGCCGTAGCCCTAAGAAGGATGGATAGAGGCCTATACTAGGTAAAGAGGTCGCTACTATCGACAAAAACACTAGGATCATTAAGGTCTTAGCGTATAAAGCCTACGACTAGGATAACCTTAAGGTCGACATCGAGCACGAGTCCTAATATATCAGGGAGGACTTAGAGGACTCAGACAATATACCTACGGATTGGGAGTAGCGGGTATACGACGCCGTCGGCGGTCGCGCATAGGCAGCAATTGCCGAAGCGGTCCTCGGGTAGAACCTTAACCCGACCCAGGACGTATAGAAGAGGATCGATAACGCTATCAACCAGGCTATAGACGAGGTCAAGGTACGGGTCGATTAAGCTTTCGCCAGGGCTACGGAGGAGACGGCAGGACAGGGGGACGGTACTATCGATAGCGTTAAATCGGCACTAGCACTGGCCTATAGCAACCCGCCTACAGCAGAAGAAGAGGAGGTATTATTACGATCCGACATACGCCTGCTACCCGCGATCCAAGATATAGCAGGGACATAGGGTCTCGCGATAACCTAGGACGAGTTCGGGCAGTAGAAAACATATAACTACCCCGACGAGTATACCGGACCGAGCCCCGTCTTTCTCCAGAAGCAGGTCGACTACTTCCGGGAAGGACTCGCCGAGGCCTATAGTAAGGTCTCCTAGCTTAACGATGCCCTCAGCCGAGCAGGCACTTAGTAGGAAGGACCGACTATAGAGGACCCGTATAGCCTCTAAAACGATACGCTCTATAACCCGGAGTATAAGTACCGGGAGGAGCGGGAGAAACGGAGACTCTAGGAGAAGACGCCCTAAGGATAGGACGACTACTAGAGCGAGCGTCCGTACCTTAGTAAGGGGCGGACTAATAACAATATAGACTAGGACTAGGTATAGGCGTTTAGGTTCGCGGGGGAAGGGGAGTATAACAGACTCTACCCTAGGCGAACGGACTACGTCTAGGTTCTATAGTTCCAGTACGTTACCGATACGTATAGGTACTACTTTAGGGAGAAGTTTGACTATAACTACTGGCCGATTAGGACTACTAGTAGTAACGGGCTACCGGAGCCCCTTATATAGGTCTTCGATTACGGCGTAGGTTATAATAACTTCTTATAGACCTACGGCGAACAATCCGACGGACGACTCCATATCCGGCCCCGGAGGGCCTAGCCAGAGGAATATAGAGGTACCTGGCTTATAAGCAAGTACTAAAGCAAGGACTATATATTCTACCTAGTAGATAAAGCATATGTATAGTAAAGGCGCCAGGAGGCCAAAGATATATAGTAGAAGAGCCGACAAGCTCGGAAGAAGCTCTATTAGGAGCACCGGGCTAAGGTAGTACTCGAGGTAGAAACGGATGGCACGGTATACTACCTGGACGATATAGTTACTATCGAGGGGGATACCTCTCAGACTTAGTACGACTTAGGAAACGACTAAGGGGTTACCCTAGGCCCTAGCCAGCTCTGAAAACACCACGAGGACGATAGGTCAGCTGACATAGGGAGAGTCAGGCATAACGAATGACCTACGACAACCTCCTAGCCGGTATTATCGAAGTTGCGGCTATATAAAACGATAAACCCAACGACAGGCTTTAGGTTACGGTACTATAGAACGGATTCCATACGTTAGCCTTAGTAGATAGAGGGTCTCAGGTCGACCTTATCTCACTATAACTCGTCAACTAGCTTAAGGTCCTATAGCGGGACAAGGAGCGGATATTCATCGTTAGAGGACCCTTCGACATATAATAGGTCAGACGAGAGATAGAGCCGATCGACGTTAAAGTCGAGGGCAAAACGACATCAGTTGTATTCGACATTATAGACCTAGGGCCCAGGAAGGACATGATCTTAGGACGCCTATAGCATAAGGATTATAACCCCGATATTAGTTAGAAGGATAGTAGCTACCTACGACCTTACTAGAGGGAGTACCTAACTAACTCAATAGGAAGCGTAGACGACGGATTATACAAGCGTCGTACCGGGAAGGTATACTTCAAGGATCTACCGCAAGAGACAGGCAGCAGCGGGCAGACCGCTACAGACTCAGGGAAAGGCGGCAGTCACTATAGCAGGAAGGAGGGCAGAGTAACAAGGAAGTCACCCCCCGAGGATTCACCAGGGAAGCTAGGGATCGGACGATAACAGAGGATACAGACAGACCCTGAGGTTACCGTCGTTTCTGTCGACGAATACGGAAAAACCGAGCTCGTAGAACGGGTTACTATACTCGAAGCAGCCTTCGTCACGGCCGGAAACGACAAGTTCGTATACTATAAGGACATGAAGACAGACGCCAAGACAGGACAGATCCTAACAGAGTACTAAGGACACCCGGCGTTCTATATAAAACATATAGAGGGACTCCTAGACCGTAGACTATAGGACTACAAGATCAAACTTAAGGAGGGAGCCCAGCTGAAGTTCTTCAAAGTATATTATACTAACGAACTTCAGGATATAGAGTTAAAGAGATATCTTAAGGCTAACCTTAAGATAGGGCATATCAGACCATCGACATTACTAGCGGGATACCCGGTCCTCTTTGTCCCTAAGAAGGACAGAAAGCTCCGGATATATATAGACTACCGATAGTTGAACGATCAGACGGTAAAGAACCGCTACCCGCTGCCGTATATCGACTAACTCCGGGACTAGCTAGCAGGTATACGTATCTTTATACGCCTTGATCTTCCAAATGTATATACCTACATCCGTATTAAGAAAGGTAACGAATGGAAGACGGCATTTCGTATACGCTACAGGCACTTTAAGTACCTTACTATGCCCTTTAAGCTAACTAACGCGCCCGCAACCTTCCAAGCGGTCATTGATTATACGATCCGACCGTTTCTCGACAAATTCGCAGTCTATTACCTAGACGATATTCTTATCTTCTCTAAGATACCTACGGAACATAAGACGTATATAAAGGCAGTACTAGATATACTCTATATATAGAAGCTCTCCGTTAATAAGGAC
>Ga0247824_10001625_pt1 | contig 12336 bp, 6 predicted proteins | sample 13C_PalmiticAcid_FD_194412 | JGI IMG/M metagenome (GOLD analysis project Ga0247824, IMG submission 194412) | Soil microbial communities from agricultural site in Penn Yan, New York, United States - 13C_PalmiticAcid_Day48 | ecosystem: Environmental > Terrestrial > Soil > Agricultural land...
TGCAGACGGGCCTTGGACTTGGACTGACGAGCCTTGGCGCCTTTGCGCACCCACTCCAGCTCTTCCTTCATGGCCTTTTCGTGGGCCGACTGCTGCTTGGATTCCTGGGCCAGACGATCAGACTTGGCTTCCAGCCAACCCGAATAGTTGCCTTCGTACGGAATACCGGCGCCGCGGTCGAGTTCGAGGATCCAGCCAGCGACGTTATCGAGGAAGTAACGGTCGTGGGTAATCGCTACCACGGTGCCCGGGAAGTCGTGGAGGAAGTGCTCCAGCCAGGCGACGGAATCGGCATCCAGGTGGTTGGTCGGTTCGTCGAGCAGCAGCATGTCGGGGGCCGACAGCAGCAGACGGCACAGCGCCACACGGCGCTTTTCACCACCGGACAGGTGTTCGACCTTGGCCTCCCAGGCCGGCAGGCGCAGGGCATCTGCCGCGACTTCCAGCTGGCGCTCGAGGTTGTGGCCGTCGCTGGCCTGCAGGATGGCTTCAAGCTTGGCCTGTTCGGCGGCCAGCTTGTCGAAGTCGGCATCGGGCTCGGCGTAAGCGGCGTAGACCTCGTCCAGACGCGCCTGGGCGTCCTTGATCACGCTGACCGCTTCCTCGACCACTTCACGGACGGTCTTGCTCGGGTCCAGCTGCGGTTCCTGTGGCAGGTAACCGATGTTCAGGTCCGGCATCGGACGGGCTTCGCCGTCGAACTCTTTGTCGACGCCAGCCATGATCTTGAGCAGGGTGGATTTACCCGAGCCGTTCAGGCCGAGCACGCCGATCTTGGCGCCGGGGAAAAACGACAGGGAGATGTTCTTCAAGATTTCCCGCTTCGGCGGGACAACTTTGCCCAGCCGATGCATGGTGTAGACGTATTGAGCCATGGAAAAACCTAGCGTCAGAGACGAAAAAATGAGCGCGAAACAGATGAAGGGAGCCGCGGCCCCCAGGAAAGGGCCAAAGCTACCGCAATGCGCCTTGTTGGGCAAACCGCCGACGAACAGGGCTGGCACTTTGCCACATTTGCGGGCATGCTAGCCGCCCTTCGGGCGTCAGGCTTATAGTGCGTGACCAGAGTAGCCGCCAGGGACCGTGGCGCTTGCAAGCCAGCAGCTCTAAACCTGCCATCCAGCCATACCGCAGGATCATCGCTTGACCAATCTCACTCAGCCGACATCCCTGCGCACGCCGTCCAGCGCACCCGGCTCTGCATTACGCGGTTCTCTGAAAAGCGCGCTGGCCCTGCTGGTCCTGCTGTTGCTCGGCTTGCTGCTCTGGCAACTGGTCGACCAGTACCGCCACACCCAGGCCGACCAGTACCAGCACAGCCTTGACGCCAGCGCCGAACTGGCCGATCACATGGCCCTGAGCATGTCGCTCAAGGCGCAGGTGGCCCACAACATTGTCCAGCCTTACCGTTCGTCGCCAAGCCCTGCGCAACTGCCGGACATCCTCGCGAAACTGCAGGCCCGACTGCCGGCCTTGCAGAGCCTGGTGTGGATCGATTCCCAAGGCAAGGTGCTCAGCGACAGCCTCGGCGCCACCCCGGATCGTCATGTTGTGGACGAGCTGCTGCGGCTCAACCAGGGTCACGACCATTACTACAGCAACAGCGCGGACAATCGTCTGATCTACCTGTTGCTGCGCCAGCCGGGCGACACCCCGGGTTACTGGCTGCTGCGCCTGGGCCCGGCCTACTACAGCGAGCTGACTTCACACCTGGACCGCCCCAATCACCCGTTGTGGCTCCTGGAAAACAGCCGCACCGGCGAGATCATCAATCGCCATCAACCGGCGCCGGGCAGTGACGAACCGCTGCAAAGCGTAATGCTCGCGTTCCTCGACAACAGTACCTGGCAACTACGCGGCCTGTTCGATGCAGGACTGGCCCGCGAACAACTGCTGCCGGCACTGATCGGCAAGTGTCTGCTCGGCCTGTTCTGCGCCCTGCTGCCCTTGCTTGCCTTGATCAATATGCGTCGCCGGCACCGCATGCTGCAGGAAAGCCGTCGGCGCTATCACGATATTTTCGAAGGCACTGGCGTTGCCCTGTGCGTACTCGACCTCTCCGGCTTGCCTGTGCAGCTGGAGCGTCATCGTCTGCGCAGCCGCCAGGCCTTGCAGCAACGCCTGGCCTTTGACCGGGCACTGCGGCGGGTCTTGCTGCAGGAACTCAAGGTCACCGAGGTCAACCAGTTCCAGCTGCCGAACGCCGACGGCCAGGACCTGCACCTCTGGCTGATGGTGAAATTCCCCGAGCAGCGCCGCGACTATGAAGCGGTGATCCTCAGCATCAGCGACATCACCAGCCGCAAGCAGGTCGAGCTGTCGTTGCTCGAGCGCGAAAGCTTCTGGTCGGACGTCGTGCGTACGGTGCCTGACCAGTTGTACGTGCAAGATGTGCAAAGCAAGCAGATGATCTTCAGCAACCGCAACCTCGGCCAGACCCTCGGTTACGACCGTAGCCAGCTGGCACAGATGGGCGAACGCTTCTGGGAGATCCTCCTGCACCCGGACGATGCCCAGCTGTATTGGCGAGTTCGCCAGCAATTGCTCGACACCGGCGGTGTCGAGCAATTGCATTGCCAACTGCGTTTCCGTCATTACGATCAACGCTGGCGGCGCTTCGACATTCGTGAGCAAGCCCTGACCCGCGATGGCAACGGCGTTGTCACCCGCATCATCGGCGTTGGCAAGGACGTGACCGACCAGATCGAGGCCAGCGAGTCGCTGCGCGACAGTGAACAGCGTTATCGCATGCTCGCCGAAAGCATCAGCGATGTGATCTTCTCCACCGACAACCAGTTGCAGCTCAACTATGTCAGCCCATCGGTACAGGCTGTGCTGGGCTATGAGGTCGACTGGATCTTCGACAACGGCTGGCATTCGACCATCGCCAACCCGGCGCAATTGACCGGCATCTATGCCCTGGTCGAACGGGTCAACCGGGCCTTGAATGACCCTGAGCAACTGGAGCAACTGCGCACTCAACTGCCCAACCAGCTGTTCCTGTTCGATTGCCTGCGCGCCGACGGCCGCAAGATTCCGATCGAATTGCGCCTGGTGCTGGTCTGGGACGATCAGGAGCGTTTCGAAGGGATCCTCGGGGTCGGCCGCGACATCAGCCAGCAGCGCCGCGCCGAGAAAGACCTGCGCATGGCCGCCACGGTATTCGAACACTCGACATCGGCGATCCTGATCACCGATCCGGCCGGCTATATCGTCCAGGCCAACGAAGCGTTCAGCCGGGTCAGCGGCCATGCCGTGGCCGATGTGCTCGATCAATTGCCGAGCATGCTGACGGTGGACGAACACCAGGAAGCGCACCTGCGCTATGTGCTCAAGCAGCTCAACCAGCGTGGCACCTGGGAAGGTGAAGTGTGGCTCAAGCGTCGCAATGGCGAGCATTACCCGGCCTGGGTCGGCATCACCGCAGTGCTCGACGACGAAGGCGACCTGGCCAGCTACGTGTGCTTCTTCACCGACATCAGCGAACGCAAAGCCAGTGAGCAGCGCATTCACCGCCTGGCTTATTACGACGCCCTGACCCACCTGCCCAACCGCACCCTGTTCCAGGACCGTCTGCACACGGCCCTGCAGCAGGCTGACCGGCAAAAAGCCTGGGTGGTGTTGATGTTCCTCGACCTCGACCGCTTCAAGCCGATCAACGACTCCCTCGGCCATGCCGCTGGCGATCGCATGCTCAAGGACATGGCCGAGCGCCTGCTCGACTGTGTCGATGATGATGACACCGTGGCGCGTATGGGCGGTGACGAGTTCACCCTGTTGCTGCAACCGCGGGCGACCCGGGAAACGGCCCTGAACCGCGCCATCAACGTTGCCGAGCAGATCCTCGGCAGCCTGGTACGACCGTTCGTCCTGGAAAACCGCGAGTTCTTCGTCACCGCCAGTATCGGCATCGCTCTGAGCCCGCAGGACGGCAGCGAGCTCAGCCAGTTGATGAAGAACGCCGACACGGCCATGTACCACGCCAAGGAGCGTGGCAAGAACAACTTCCAGTTCTACCAGGCCGACATGAACGCCAGCGCCCTCGAGCGCCTGGAGCTGGAAAGCGACCTGCGCCATGCCCTGGAGCAGAACGAATTCATTCTTTATTACCAGCCGCAGTTCAGCGGTGACGGCAAGCGCCTGACCGGTGCCGAGGCCCTGCTGCGCTGGCGTCATCCGCGCCGCGGGCTGGTGCCGCCGGGCGATTTCATTCCGGTGATCGAAGAGCTGGGACTGGTCGTGGATGTCGGCGACTGGGTACTCAAGGAAGCCTGCCGCCAGCTCAAGGTCTGGCATCAGGACAAGGTGCAGGTGCCCAAGGTCTCGGTGAACATCTCGGCGCGGCAGTTCTCCGACGGCCAGCTCGGCACGCGGATTGCCACCATCCTCAAGGACACTGGCTTGCCACCGGCATGCCTGGAGCTGGAGCTGACCGAAAGTATCCTGATGCGTGAAGTCAACGAGGCGATGGTGATCCTCGACAGCCTGAAAAAGCTCGGCCTGAGCATTGCGGTCGATGACTTCGGTACCGGCTACTCGTCACTCAACTACCTCAAACAGTTCCCTATCGATGTACTGAAGATCGACCGCACCTTCGTCGACGGTTTGCCCGAAGGCGAGCAGGACGCGCAGATCGCCCGGGCAATCATCGCCATGGCCCACAGCCTGAACCTGGCGGTGATTGCTGAAGGCGTGGAAACCCACGAGCAGCTGGAGTTTCTGCGCGAGCACGATTGCGACGAAGTGCAGGGTTACCTGTTCGGGCGGCCGATGCCGGCCAACCAGTTCGAAGCGCAGTTCAGCAACGAAACGCTGTTCATGTTCGAGTAGGTTTGCAGCTTGTCGCTCATGAGCCCCATTTGTCTGCGACATGATGCCCTTTCATATGCCAGACAAAAGCTGATGAGGTAGAATGCCCGCCTATTTCAGCACGATCCTTGAGGACCGCCATGTTCAGCCGTGATTTGACCATTGCCAAGTACGACGCCGATCTTTTTGCCGCCATGGAGCAAGAAGCTCAGCGCCAGGAAGAGCACATCGAGCTGATTGCTTCGGAAAACTACACCAGCCCGGCAGTCATGGAAGCCCAGGGCTCGGTTCTGACCAACAAATACGCCGAAGGCTACCCAGGCAAGCGTTACTACGGCGGCTGCGAATACGTCGACGTGGTCGAGCAACTGGCCATCGACCGTGCCAAGGAACTGTTCGGCGCCGATTACGCCAACGTCCAGCCACACGCCGGTTCGCAAGCCAACGCCGCTGTCTACCTGGCCCTGCTGTCGGCCGGTGACACCATCCTGGGCATGAGCCTGGCCCACGGTGGTCACCTGACCCACGGTGCCAACGTCAGCTCTTCGGGCAAACTGTACAACGCTGTGCAGTACGGCATCGACGCCAACGGCCTGATCGACTACGACGAAGTCGAGCGTCTGGCCGTCGAGCACAAGCCGAAGATGATCGTTGCCGGTTTCTCTGCCTACTCGCAGATTCTGGACTTCCCGCGCTTCCGCGAAATCGCTGACAAGGTCGGTGCCTACCTGTTCGTCGACATGGCCCACGTTGCCGGTCTGGTCGCTGCAGGCGTGTACCCGAACCCGGTACCATTCGCCGACGTCGTCACCACCACTACCCACAAGACCCTGCGCGGTCCACGTGGCGGCCTGATCCTGGCCCGTGCCAACGCCGACATCGAGAAGAAGCTGAACTCCGCAGTCTTCCCGGGCGCCCAGGGCGGCCCGCTGGAGCACGTTATCGCCGCCAAGGCGATCTGCTTCAAGGAAGCGCTGCAGCCTGAGTTCAAAGCCTACCAGCAGCAGGTCGTGAAAAACGCCCAGGCCATGGCTGGCGTGTTCATCGAGCGCGGTTTCGACGTGGTTTCCGGTGGTACTCAGAACCACCTGTTCCTGCTGTCGCTGATCAAGCAAGAGATCTCCGGTAAAGATGCTGACGCTGCCCTGGGCAAAGCCTTCATCACCGTCAACAAGAACTCGGTACCGAACGACCCACGCTCCCCGTTCGTCACCTCCGGCCTGCGCTTCGGTACTCCGGCTGTGACCACTCGTGGCTTCAAAGAGGCTGAGTGTAAAGAACTGGCCGGCTGGATCTGCGACATCCTGGCTGACCTGAACAACGAAGCGGTGATCGACGCCGTTCGTGAGAAGGTCAAGGCTATCTGCGCCAAGCTGCCGGTATACGGCAAGTAATCGCAGTTACCTGATGTGAAAAAGCCCGGCTCTTGAGCCGGGCTTTTTTGTGCCTGCTGTAGGAGCGGATTTATCCGCTCCTACAAACGCTCGAACCCTTCGCGAATCTTCGCCTCCGGCAAATCATCGGCAATAAACACCATCACGCTCTCACGCGTCTCCCCTTCTGCCCACTCGGTATCCCAGTCAAAACCATAGAGTTTCAGTACCCCCTGGAACACCAGGCGGCGATCCTCACCCGCAATGCTGAGCACACCCTTGTAACGCAGCAGCTGCTTGCCATGGTCTTCCAGCAACTGGTTCATGAAGTCGCTGAGCCGGTCGATATCCAGCGGCGTGTCGGTGCGCAGCACCAGGCTGGAGATGCGATCCGGCGTGGCCGGTTGGCTGACCGGACGCAGGCTCAGGCCGCCGCCGAGATCGGCATTGAGGTTGAAACCTCGCACATCAAGCAGTTCGGCCAGATCGATACGGCCGTGCTCGACCACCCGGATCGGCGCGCGACGGTTGATGCGCCCCAGCCGATGGCTCAACGCCTTGAAGCTGTCAGCATCGACCAGGTCAGTCTTGCTCACCAGCAGGCGGTCGGCAAAGCCTACCTGCGCCTGGGCGATCGCCTGGGTCAGGTGCTGCTCGGCGTGGGCGGCATCGACCAGGGTGATGATGCCGTCGAGGATGTAGCGCTCGCGCAGGTCCTCGTCGATGAAGAAGGTTTGCGCCACCGGCGCCGGATCAGCCAAACCGGTGCACTCGATCACCAGGCGGTCGAAGGCGATTTCGCCGGCGTCCAGACGTTCCAGCAGCAGGAACAAGGCTTTGGTCAGGTCGGTGTGAATGCTGCAGCAAACACAGCCGTTGGCCAGGGTCATGACCTGCACCGGTTCATCGCCAAGCAACTGGGTATCAATGCCGGCGTCACTGAATTCGTTTTCGATCACAGCGATCTTCAGGCCATGTTCGGCCTTGAGCAGATGGCGCAGCAAGGTGGTCTTGCCGGCCCCCAGAAAACCGCTGAGTACTGTTACCGGAATGGGCGCGTGCAAACGGAAAATCTCCTGAACTGAAAATGACTGTGGGAGCACGGCAAGCCGGGCTCCCACAGGTTCAACTGCCGTCAGTAGCTGTCATTCAACAGCACTTGGGCCCGGACTTGCCACCGTAACGCGCCTCTTGGCGTTCGCGGAAGAACGCCTCGTAGCTCATCACCGGTTTGTCCGGGTGCTTGGTCTGCATATGCTCGACGTAGTTGTCGTAGTCGGGCATGCCGACCATCAGGCGGGCTGCCTGCCCCAGGTACTTACCCAGTCGACCGAGATCGTTGAACATCACTGCATTCCTCTTGGGTTACGCATCTGGCAGTGCCTGGAACGGAGACTCTTTGTCAGTCCGTTCTTTTTTGCCCAGGGCGGCAATACCGACCTTGAGGGCGAAGAACAGGATGCTGAAGACCACGAACAGGAACAGGATCGTCAGGCCAGCGTTGGTATAGGCGTTGAAGATCACGTGCTGCATCTGGCCGATATCCTTGGCCGGTGCCAGTACCTGCCCGGCATCGAGCGCCACGCTGTACTTGTTGGCCAGCGCCAGGAAACCGACCGCCGGGTTCGGATCGAACAGCTTGATGAAGCCGGCGGTGGTGGTGCAGATCAGCAGCCATACAGCTGGCAGCAGCGTGACCCACATGTAGCGCTGGCGCTTCATCTTGATCAGGACCACGGTACCGAGCATCAGCGCGATGCCGGCGAGCATCTGGTTGGAGATGCCGAACAGCGGCCACAAGGTGTTGATACCGCCCAACGGATCGATCACACCCTGGTACAACAGGTAGCCCCAGAGCGCTACGCAACCGCCAGTAGCGAGCAGGTTGGCACCCCACGATTCGGTACGTTTGAGCGCCGGTACGAAGCTGCCGAGCAAATCCTGGAGCATGAAGCGACCGGCACGGGTACCGGCGTCCACTGCGGTGAGGATGAACAGCGCCTCGAACAGGATCGCGAAGTGGTACCAGAAGGCCATGGTGTTTTCACCCGGCAGGACCTGGTGCAGGATCTGCGCGATACCCACCGCCAGGGTCGGCGCACCACCGGCACGGGCGAGGATGGTGTGCTCGCCAATGTCCTTGGCCACCGCTTCCAGCGCGTCAGGGGTGATCGCAAAGCCCCAGCTGCTGACTGTCTGCGCCACCGACACAACGTCGGCACCGACCACTGCGGCCGGGCTGTTCATGGCGAAGTACACGCCTGGCTCGATCACCGAAGCGGCAACCATGGCCATGATCGCCACGAACGACTCCATCAGCATGCCGCCGTAACCGATGTAACGGGCGTTGGTTTCGTTATCCAGCAGCTTGGGCGTGGTGCCCGAGGAGATCAGCGCGTGGAAGCCCGACACCGCGCCACAGGCGATGGTGATGAACAGGAACGGGAACAGGGTGCCTTTCCATACCGGGCCGGTGCCGTCGGTGAACTGGGTCAGTGCCGGCATTTTCAGCTCGGGGGCGATGATCAGGATACCGATGGCCAGGCCAACGATGGTGCCGATCTTGAGAAAGGTCGACAGGTAGTCACGTGGCGCCAGCACCAGCCACACCGGCAGTACGGCAGCGACAAAACCGTAACCCACCAGCATCCAGGTGATCTGCACACCGGTGAAGGTGAATGCCGGGCCCCAGACCGGATCCGCTGCAACCTGGCCCCCCAGCCAGATCGACAGCAACAGCAGCACCACGCCGATCAGCGAGATCTCGCCGATACGGCCCGGACGGATGTAGCGCATATAGATGCCCATGAACATCGCGATCGGGATGGTCGCCATGACCGTGAACATGCCCCATGGGCTCTCGGCCAGGGCCTTGACCACGATCAGCGCCAGCACCGCGAGGATGATGATCATGATCAGGAAGCAGCCGAACAGGGCAATGGTGCCCGGAATCCGGCCCATTTCTTCGCGGACCATGTCACCCAGCGAGCGACCGTTGCGGCGAGTGGACAGGAACAGGACCATGAAGTCCTGCACCGCACCGGCCAGCACCACGCCGGCAATCAGCCAGAGCGTGCCGGGCAGGTAGCCCATCTGCGCGGCCAGGACCGGACCGACCAGCGGGCCGGCGCCAGCGATGGCGGCAAAGTGGTGACCGAAAAGGATGTGCTTGTTGGTCGGCACATAGTCCAGACCATCGTTGTTGAGCACCGCCGGGGTAGCCCGACGCGGGTCCAGCTGCATCACCTTGGTGGCGATGAACAGGCTGTAGTAGCGGTAGGCGACCAGGTAGATGGCCACCGAAGCGACGACGATCCACAAGGCGTTGATGGCCTCGCCACGACGCAGGGCGACCACACCCAGCGCACAGGCTCCTATGACTGCCAGCGCCAGCCACGGAATGTGGCGTAGCAGGCTATTATTGTTGTTCATGGTTTGCTTCCAGCTAGTGGATAAAAGACAGCCTTTCGAGTCTAGCGATCCTGACAGGAAAGGCCACCCCCCACGTTGGTCTAGAGCCTTCAACGCGGGTTGAACAAAACTCGTTATGCGCCCTTGCGCGGACCTTGGCAAGTGCTGAGCTATAGTCAGGAAGAACCCCGGAGTGCCTGAACATGAGCGACCACCAAGAACGTCGACGTTTCCAGCGTGTTGCCTTTGATAGCCCCACTGAACTGCGCCAGGGCGAGCGATGCTGGCCGGTCGAGCTGATTGACCTGTCCCTCAAGGGCTTGCTGATCAAATGCCCGGAGCCGTGGGACCCCGACCTGACCCAGGATTTCGAGGCCCTTGTCCACCTGGGGGAGCAGGTAACGTTATGGATGCAGGTGGAACTGCGCCATGAAGAAGGTAATCGACTGGGTTTTGTCTGCCTGCGCACTGATATCGACTCATCGTGTCATTTACGGCGTTTGGTGGAACTCAACCTGGCCGACAACCCCGAAATGATGCGTGAACTGCGAGAACTGATCGAAATTTAAAATAACTTAGCTTGCTACCGGATTTCCCTCTCGTTACGTTTTTGTCCACTCGGACAGCTTTTTTACCCCTCCTATCCGTTTTCACGCAGCCTTGCGAGGCCTGCGTTTGCGTGTTGGAACGATAACTGCATTCACTTAAACACCCAAATTGAGCGTCTGACTGTTCCTACGCCAATCTAAAAATTGTATACAATTGTTCTGGCTTCATAGCGTAGGACTTGTCTACAGTAGCGCCACAACAATAAAACAGAGACCCCGCCTCATGAATACGTCCTCCTCTAGCACGTCTTCAGCAGCACGTCCCGAAGACGAGAACCTTGGCCTGGGTGCCAACCTGGCGTACGGCCTGCAACATGTCTTGACCATGTATGGCGGCATCGTCGCCGTGCCGTTGATCCTCGGTCAGGCCGCTGGCCTGACACCCGCGGACATTGGTCTGCTGATCGCCGCGTCGCTGTTTGCCGGCGGCCTGGCAACCCTGTTGCAAACCCTCGGACTGCCGTGGTTCGGTTGCCAGCTGCCGCTGGTGCAAGGGGTCTCATTTGCCGGTGTCGCGACCATGGGCGCGATCCTCAGCAGTGAAGGCGGTGGCGGTTTGCCCGGAGTATTGGGCGCAGTCATGGCCGCGTCGTTTATCGGTTTCCTGATCACCCCGGTGTTCTCGCGGATTACCAAATACTTCCCGCCACTGGTGACCGGTATCGTCATCACCACCATCGGCCTGACCTTGATGCCCGTTGCTGCGCGCTGGGTCATGGGCGGTAACAGCAAGGCCCCGGATTTCGGCAGCATGGCCAACATCGGCCTGGCAGCGCTGACCTTCGTTATCGTGCTGGTGCTGAGCAAACTCGGCAGTGCCACCATCTCGCGCCTGTCGATCCTGTTGGCGATGGTCATCGGTACCCTGATCGCCTGGTCGCTGGGCATGGCCGATTTCAGCAAGGTGCTTGAAGGCCCGCTGGTGGCAATGCCAAGCCCGTTCCACTTCGGTATGCCGACCTTCCACATCGCGGCGATCCTGTCGATGTGCATCGTGATCATGGTGACCCTGGTGGAAACCTCGGCCGACATCCTCGCCGTCGGTGAAATCATTGACACCAAGGTTGACTCCAAACGCCTGGGCAATGGCCTGCGCGCTGACATGGCGTCGAGCATCCTGGCGCCGATCTTCGGCTCCTTCACCCAGAGCGCCTTCGCCCAGAACGTCGGCCTGGTCGCCGTGACCGGGGTGAAAAGCCGCTACGTCGTAGCGACCGGCGGGGTGATCCTGGTGGTGCTCGGCCTGCTGCCGATCATGGGCCGGGTGATTGCCGCAGTACCGACCTCGGTGCTCGGTGGTGCCGGTATCGTGCTGTTCGGCACCGTGGCCGCCAGCGGTATCCGTACCCTGTCCAAGGTCAGCTACAAGAACAACGTCAACCTGATCATCGTCGCCGCCTCGCTGGGCTTCGGCATGATCCCGATTGCCGCGCCGAACTTCTACGCGCAATTCCCCAACTGGTTCGAGACCATCTTCCACTCCGGCATTAGCTCGGCAGCGATCATGGCCATTGTCCTGAACCTGGTGTTCAACCACTTCACCGTGGGCAACTCCGATCAGCAATCGGTGTTTGCCGCAGCCTACGAACGTACCATCCACTACTCGGATATCTCCGCCCTGCGTGACGGCGACTACTTCGAAGACGGCAAGCTGTTCAATGCCGAAGGCAAGGAGGTTCCGGTGATGGGCGAAGGTGAACACGGCGAGCCTCCGGCACGACGAGAGGCCGTTTCGGAGCATTGATCAACGCTACGCAACAAAAAGGCCGGTGCATGTGCACCGGCCTTTTTTATTTACGCTGCAAGTAGAACCTAAACCGGTGGGAGCGGGCTTGCCCCGCGATTACGGTGTGTCAGTCGAGTCACAATCGCGGGGCAAGCCCGCTCCCACAGATTGTTACTCGAACAACGCATCCAGCGCTTGCTCCAGACGGGTGACCGCAATCACCTGCAAACCTGGTGGCGCTTCCTTGGGCGCATTGCCTTTGGGCACGATGGCGCGTTTGAAACCATGCTTGGCCGCTTCTTTCAGACGCTCCTGGCCGCTGGGCACCGGACGCACCTCACCCGACAGGCCGACTTCGCCGAATACCAGCAGGCTGTTATCCAGCGGACGGTTGCGCAAGCTGGACATG
>Ga0247824_10001626_pt1 | contig 12335 bp, 9 predicted proteins | sample 13C_PalmiticAcid_FD_194412 | JGI IMG/M metagenome (GOLD analysis project Ga0247824, IMG submission 194412) | Soil microbial communities from agricultural site in Penn Yan, New York, United States - 13C_PalmiticAcid_Day48 | ecosystem: Environmental > Terrestrial > Soil > Agricultural land...
GGTGTTAACGCCAGAGGGGGAGGTGAGAAAGTGGCCGCTGGGGCCGATCAGAAGGGGGCCATAGGTGCGAGTTTGATATGGCGTCGGTAGATAGCTGGGTATATGAGTTGTGCCTACAACGGACGGTTTAATTACTACACTTTTCTTGCCTATAGAGACTTCTAGGTTTTGCACTATTCTCTTTATGCCACATCGGACTAAATAAAACACCCCAGTCGATACCTGGTGCAACTCGCCGAGATCTACACGCGGTCGGGCTGCAAGTCCAAGTCCAGCCACTATAGTAACTGATATTTTGTGTGCATTCCCTTCGCCGCACTGCTTCGCAATGCTCTAGCATCGAAGCAAAAAGATCTTGCAAAGAGTCATTTGGCAATTCCTTCCAGGCCTCGTTGACATAGTCACGGAGATTATCGTTGACTGCGTTGACTGCGTTGACGGCGTTGACGGTACTTGGTGTTAGAGAATTAGGAGGTAGATAAGTTCCAAAACTCGTCGGGTGTTGTGCCCTGTCGGTGCTTGACCTCGGGGTTTTCTTTATGCACGCGACCGCAGTAGATCGTCCAGGAGGGCCGGCTGCCTCATGCGGCGGACATCGCGGCTCTGGCTGACCCCGCACCAGAATGCTAGGCCTTGTTGCCCTCCGGCCATCGAGCCTCAGCCGCAAGCCGACAGCGGCATCCCCGCGCCAGTTGTCCGGCTTGTACGCCTCCATCGTAAACCCCGTGTAGAAAAAATCCAGATGCGCCTGGCCGACGGCGAGATCCTGCGGCGCGCGATTTCTCCTGTCGCTTTCCGAGGCGTGGCCAATAGGAGGTTTGTTGACAATCTCCAGTCCCACATCGCGTGTCTTTTCCCACAGCCCAATCATTTGCGGCATGAGAAATATTTTGGCGAATTGAACAGTGTGACGAACGCCATTGCCCTCGGCAACCACCCAAACAGACACATACGCCACCTCCGTGCCAACAGCAGAGCGCGCGATGCCGCTCGTTTGAAGCCTTAACCACGCAGGCCCCCTGCTGCTGGGGACTGACTGACCACCAGCCAGTCCGTAGAACCGCCCGCGGGGGATCGGACAGACGAGACGGACCATGAACTCCCGGGCGCTGGGCATCCGGGACTCGAGCCGGGACGGGCTGGTCTGGGAGGACCACGGCCTGGGCCCCGAAGCCCGCTGGGCGCGCGACCCCGACCTGAGCGCCATTGAGCGTGTCTGCCGCCGGCACCTCGGAATCGCCGATGACGGCACCGAGGACGGGTTGAAGGCCGTCTTCCACGCCGACGGTGCCTTCAACAAGCTCTACCGGGTGGACACCAACCGCGGCGCCTTCATGCTGCGCGTGTCGCTGCCCGTCGACCCGCGCAACAAGACGGCGGGCGAAGCAGCGACCCTCGAGCTGGTCCGCCGCAAGACCGACATCCCGGTGCCTCGCGTCGTGGCGTTTGATGCCGCCCGGAGCAACGAAATCGGCCACGAGTGGCTCCTGATGGACCTGATGGCCGGGACGCCGGCCTACTACTGCTGGCGCAGGATGCCCATGAGGCAAAAGGAGATGCTGACGGCGCGTGTGGCCGACTTCCACGCTCAGCTGTTCCGCTGCGGCAATTTCGGGGATGGATTCAGGGGCATCGGCACATTGGGGACCGCGCCTGGTTCTGACACGGGGATGCCGGAGCCTGGGCCGATCGTGTCGAGCTTCTTCTTTTTGGGGCCACGCTACCACTACCTGATCCCGCGCGGGCCGTTCAGCTCGAGCCATGACTGGCTTCGGTCCCAGCTCAACATCATCCTCAAGGAGCAAACGACGGCGTTGTCCGATGCCGCCAACGACGACGACAGGGAATATGCCGAGGGCGCGCTGCGTGTTGCCCGCAAACTGCTCCGCATTTTGCACAAGCTGTTCCCGGCTGTCGTCCACCCGTCGGAGCGCACAGTCGTGTGGCACGAGGATCTCTCGTTGCGGAACCTCATGGTCGACGGCAACGGCCGAGTCACGGCCGTCATTGGATGGTGGGTGGGATATTACGTGCTGCGTCGGGTGAGCCCAATGCTAACACGAAGGCCCTAGGGAATGTGCTTCCGTAATGCCGCGATGGATGGCCGCTCAGGTGCCCGAGTTCTTGCGAGGCGCGGCGAGGGAGACAATGCCAGACCGTGACCGCTACACCGATGTCGACAAAGGGGGCGGCCGCACGTCCCCCGACGACATCGACGACAGCCTGGACAACGAAGGCAAGACGGAGCTGTACTGGATCCACCTCATGGAGTACGAGCAAACGCAACTCCGCAAAGTCTACGGGGCGCGGATGCGGCAGCTCCGGCCTGAGTGGGACGTCGAGGTTGAGGAGGCCGCGCTCAAGGTGGACTTTCTGGCGGCCGTGTCACGGTGCGGATCTGGATTCTATCTCCGGCGCATTGAGCAATGGGTTGATGCGATTGAGCGCAAGGAATACCTCCCGCTGATGGAGGTTTTAAGGCTGGGTATCAACAAGGGAAAGACTAGCACCACCGCTCCGGCCCCGAAGCCAGCGGTGCCGGCAAGCCTCGCCGTCGTCAGCAGGCTGTCGTCCAAGGCATCCATCTAGGCCTTGGCCTGCGCTTCGCAAATTGCCTTCCCATCAAACGCCTCCTTGAAGATCTCAAAGTTCCCCTCGTTCCTCCGGTCATAGACAGCGAACCAAATCTCCTTGAACCAACCGCCGGCAAACTCGGCCTCGCCCAGCACCTCCTGCCAGCACTTGACGACTTCCTCGGGCGGGTTTCGGAACGCACCGCAGCCGATGGCCCCGAGGACGAGCATGGTGTGTCCGTTGGCGCCGGCCATGCGAAGGGACAGCCGCATCTTGTCCTTGGTCAAGTCCCGCGCGGCGGGGTCGGCGAAGACGAACGGTCCCTTGCCTGTCTTTTGCTTCCCGCCGCTGGTGGTCGGCTCGCTTCCTGCTCCTCCCGCCTCCTCTCCGGCCGGCTTCACCTCCGGGTGCCGAATGCCCGCAACGCTCAGGGCGCTGACAACGGGGAGGTTGGGAAGAGCCGTCTCCGGGACCATGAGCTTGTGGCCGTCGCTCATGGAGCCGCGGAACACGACCACGTCGCGCGTGTACAGCCCCGCCCTCGGCTGGATGGGATACAGGTTGCGGTGCAGAGACGCGGCCAGGGTGCTGCGGAAGCACAGCGCCTCCTCTTGGGCCGAGGCGCCCTTGAGCCAGCCGCCGCCGGGACTGCGTTCGGATGCCATGTTGAGGACGGCAACCCGCGCTGCAGTGACCCGATTGAGGTTCGCCGGCGAGGCTGCCCCTGCGGTGGGGTTCTTGAGCTGGGCCAGAACTTCGGCCTCAACTGTGACGGCTGCTCTGTTGAACACCGAGGGGTTGCCGACGCGGAGAACCGACGACGGCATGGCGAGGGCGGCATCGAACGAGTCCTGGTTGAAGACGCGGGCTCTGGTGCCGAAGCCCGAGCTCGGGCTGCTGGAGACCCTGAAGCGCGGACACTTGGATGGGTCGAGCGGCGGCAGGGCTGCGAGGTTGAGTTTCTCGGCCTTTGACGGATCAAGATGTGTCAGGCTCGCCGCAATGGTCGGCGTGGTCGTCACAGTCTCCTGCGCAACTGCCGCGAGCGCCAAGCGGCGCGGGTCTTCGTAGTACTTTTTCCTCCACATAGCGTGTGCGTGTTGGTGGTTTCGTTTTGTCGAGGGCGGACGGATGATGGATGATGATGGAGGATGGGAGGGTTTGGTTTTGGGCAAGCAGCAACGGGCGGGCATTGCTTGAAATAGGCGTGCTGTTGGGGAGTCAAACCTAGACCGGAGGCTGAATTGCCCGACCAGTTGTCAGCCGCCGGGGCTTGGTGTGGTGTGTGTCATCGGGAAGGTGTGCACCGCCCCAGAACAACCGGCAAGCCAAACACAGCTAGCGGGGGGGAGGGGGAAGCATGGAACTCAGGCGCAGGCAGAGGGAACCCTAACCCTCCTTCTCGAACTCCTCCGGATGCGGATGTGGACCTGGTTGAAGATGTCAACACGTCACTCCGTGCTCGGTACGCCGCAAATCCGTATTCGTGCTTTTTGTCTCACCAGGAGTGTCTCATCGTCTCCTGTCAAGGATGCGCGCGAGCGGGGCTTTCGGGTTGACACCATCCATCATATCTCACCACTCCAGCTGCAGCCCAACCGCCAGGTCCTCCTCCCACGATCCTTCCACGACAGCGAGCGGGGCTTTCACGTTGATGGCTCGATACCCACCATATCTGTCGTGTCTCTTTCCTCAACAACGCCAGCAAAACTCCCCTAGCTGCTCCCCCACTGATCCTTTGATCCTTCAACCCAACACGAGCGGGCCTTTCGGGTTCACGGCTCGATATCCTTCATATCTCTCACCACTCCAACACCGGCCCAACTCCCCTAGCGCCCCCCGCCCGGATCCTTTGATCGTTCAACAGCGACCGGGACTTTCGGGTTGACGGCTCGAGATCCACCATATCTCTCACCACTCCGACCGACTATATAATCCCCCTAGCTCCTCCCCCCCGATCCAACTCCACTCCAACACCAACCCAGAACTCACCAGTTAATTCCCCTTCCGACTTGGCCATATCGTCCATCTCTCGCCTATACAGCGTCCAAAATGCCCATCTACTGCATCACCGGCGCCAACCGTGGCCTCGGTTTGGAGTTTGTGCGGCAGCTCGCGCAGTCGCCCGACAACACCATCATCGCCGCCACCCGCTCGCTCTCGTCTGACCTCGGCGACCTCCAGGCGGCTGCCTCGCCGTCGACCCGCATTCTCCAGTGCGACACGGGCAGCGTGCCGTCCATCCACTCGTTCGTCAAGAGCGCCGCGCAGGCCCTCGGCGGCGATGCCAAGGTTGACTTTGTCCTCAACATCGCCGGCGTGAACCTGGCCCCGGAGCAAAGTTCGCTCAGCCTCGGCCCGGACGACCTGCTGGCCCAGATCGCCATCAACGTCACCGGCCCCGCCAAGGTGGTGGAGCTCCTGCTCGACGCCGGGCTGCTCTCGCAAGACGTCCGCGTCCTCAACATGACGTCGAAACTGGGGAGCATGGAGCGCAGCACCCAGATGAAGCCGCGCATGTGCGCCGGCTACTCCATCTCCAAGGCGGCGCTCAATATGCTGACGGTCCACCAGAGCGAGGACTTGAAGGAGCGGCTACCCGGCGCGGTGGTCATTTCGATGGATCCCGGCTGGGTCAAGACGAGGATGGGCGGGGACGGCGCCATTCTCGAACCGAGCGACAGCATCGCCGGCATGTTGCGGGTGCTGCGGGGACTGGGCAGCGAAGACACCGGGTTGTCCTACGACTACTCTGGAGAGAAGCTGGCTTGGTGACCGGCGAGGTGGATCGGTGCCCCTGCCGTTGCGGCGGTGCGTTGGCCAGTCATTTTGGATATCGGCGGCGTTTGAGTGGCAGGGCGGCATTTGGAGGGGCCAGGAAGAAAATCGCGGCACTGGATTATGTCAGTGTGGAGATCTCGGGCATCTGGTTGAATGAGTTCTGTTATAAGAATCTAATGAATGCCGCCAAAGGTGCGAAGCGGTTGAGACCTCATCAGGAGCAGAGAGAGCGAGAGCCCTGTACAGAGCGCCGAGAGCAGGGCGACAAGAACGAGGTGCCAGGCATTGAACCTCCGGGCGTTATGGTACGCTGGCGGGGCCGCAGCGCCAACCATCTTCTGGACCGGGGCGATGTGTTCCTTTAGCCCCTTCTCGTGGGCGACATGCATTCCGGGAAGGCCATCGACGCTGTACGAGTTCTTGGCGGCGCGGTATCTACATCCTCGCCAACTCCAAGGTCAATAGGACGGTACGCGGACGGCTGGGGCGGGCGGAGACGGAACCTTTCGATATTCTCCTCTGATTTTCCCTGGCCAAACTTGTCGGCCATTCTCTCAAAGTACTCGTTCAGCGTCTTCCGACAGCTCTTGAATTCGTAAAATGGAACCGAGTATCCGCACGACGTGGTGGCCTGGTGCAGGCGGGCGATGACGATGGCCCTGGAGCTCGCAACGAGCTGGACATCGTGCTTCTTGACAAAGTCGTCGAACGGTTGGGTCCCCTGCTCGAGGACGGCGCCGTGGCCAAACAGGCGGACGATGCGGGGCGAGCCCTCGAAGGCGCAGAACATGAGGGTGATGCGGCCGTTGCCCGGCTCGTAGAGGTGGGAGATGGTCTCGTTGCCGCTGCCCGACAAATCCATGTACCAGAAGGTCTTGTCGTCCAGCAGGCCGAAGTAGGGGCCTCCCTTGGGCGACACGTTGACGTGCCCGGATGACGAGAGCGGGGCGGTGGCCACCCAGAACATCTTTTGCTGAAGGATCCATTCCATCAGGTATTCGGGGATTGCCTCGAAATGGAGGCCCATTGTGGGTCGATGGTGGTGATGCGCACCCGCTGATTCTGTGCTTATTCTAGGTCACAGGCTGTACTGGGTGTTCCGTCGTTGCTGGGCGCGAACTGGAGCGAGACTTGGAGGAACTGGGCAATACGAACTCAGGCCCGATGACGAGTGCGAGTATTACTGCGAGGGAGGGAGGGGTTCACCGATGATCCTTGTCGTCGCGCCCTGGAGAAGCTCCTAAGACAATTCCAGTCTGGCTGCAGCAACATTGTGGCCCGTGAGCCACATCCTCGGGCAAGCGATATCGGGGAGCGGGGGAGCGATCCCAGGACCCAGCCGTTCGTGCCTGTGTGAATGAACGACAGACAACCTCGCGGGGGAGCTTCTTGGGATCGGACCCTAACCCCGGCGCTTCTGACGTCCCTGCCATCACGTGGGGCCAGCTGGGCCAGCGCTGGCTGAGCTCAGTGCCCTGCTGTTTGGCGGGCTTGGCTTTGCTCACTTGTGCAAAAGGGCATTGCTTGTTGTTGGGGAGCTCAGCCCGAACAGCAGAAGCTCAAGCCCAACAATCTCCTCGGCCCCCTGGCAACAACATCCTATCGCCCGCCCACAGTGTCCTGTTGCTTGTCCCCCACGCAATTGACGACGAGCGTCCCGATGCACCAGACCCGGCAACAAGACGACCAGGCCAACATTGACAGGCCGTCCAGCCCCCCGCCCCCCGCTCGGCCAGGCACCGGGTCCCGTGAGGACACACACCAGGCCGAGCTGTCTGCGCCGCGCGGTGCCGACCCGGCTCCAGACGAGCTTGCACTTCTCGCTCGCGGTCTTGCCCGCGCCCACTTGAGCGACCGCGCAAGCGGCGAGGGCAACGCCGGCATGGTGCGGGGTGTCCACTTCCAGGCTGGCGCGCCGGCCCTGGTGGCCTCTCCGCCATCCCGCCTGGGCAGGCCCCAGCCCGGCGACGCCAACACGGACACGGAGGCGTCGACCGATGGCTGGCAGAGCTCCGTGTCGGACGGGGAAGGCCTCGACGCCGCCGACCATGGCCGGTCCGATGTCATCGACCGCATCATGAAGAGCTTTTGTGCCTCGCTGGACTCCAAGATTGCCGTCATCAAGGTGACGGACGCCCAGCCGGCTATCAAGGAGGAGCACGAGCCTCCCCAGCGCCGCAAGTCCAGTGTCGCCGAAGCCAAGAAGGGTCAAGCCGTGGTAGCCCTCGAACCCCTACGGCCTGCAAGTCAATCGGGTCCGGTTAGGGAACGCAAGGTCAGGTCTTTCGGGCGGTTCGAGAGACTCGCGAGCGAATCGAGATCGCCTCGACCCACAGCCCTCGCGGAATCCGGGGCTCCGACGCCCCCAGCGGCCCCGGCAGTCCACGCGCCCGCGCCCTCTGGGTCGGCGATCCCTCCCCCGCCGGCTTCTGTGCCTGCGCCCCCGCTCCGAGTTCTACGGGTCGCGGCCCCGGCCCCGGCCGCACCACCGGCCGCACCACCGCCTCCTCCTAAAACAGAAACACACGTACAGCCACAGATTCAACCCCTTTCCCTCGCTTCCCCTCCCCTGCCGCCGCCGCCGCCGGCTCGTCCCGCTGTCTTTGCGTCGAAAAAATCCAAAGCTCCGAGCCTCCTGCGCTCGCGTCTTGCGGCCCCTCCACCTCCGCCTCCGCCTCCGCATCTGCCCCCTTCCTCAGGGCATGCCGCGCGGCGTAGCACCGCGAGGTTCCGCGGGCGAGATAGGGCATCAAGTCCGGAATCCCGGTTGGGCCCTGCCGGCGCAGCAGGGAGCTTGGACGCATGGCAGGCGGCGAACGAGGCCGGGCCGCCAGCCACTTCTCACCCCATACCTGCCCAGGCCTTTGGTGCGAGTCCAGGCGGGGCTGCTTGGCAGCAAACAACAACCATGAGGCAAGACGCATTCACAATGAATGAGGACGCATTCACACCCGAACAAGTCGTCAGCATCACAGAACAGACTCGTGGTTCAAGGAGATGGCCCAGGCGGCTGCTGGACCGTGTCAGGGGTCAGTCCTCGTCTGCAACAACCGCCCGTGCCGAGGTGGCGCACGAGGAATACGACGCCGAAGATGATGAGGAGGAGGAAGAGGATGAGGCCATTGGGTCAGCCATTCTGCACAGCAGTGCTCTGCCAACCGGGCAACTGAGCGCGGCACCCCTTCCCCAGCTCGTTCACGCCATCGTCCCGGAATCGGCGGCGTTCGACTTGAGTCTGGCGGAACCCGGGGCCCCACCCCCCGTAAGCAGCGGGTTGGACGTCAACTTCGAGACCATGGACTTTTACGGAGCTGCCCCGGGCCAGCCTCCCCTTGATGGTGGATGGCAGGGGTACAGTGGTGGTGAGCTCTACGCGCGAGCGTCCAGTTTCACAACCGCAGGAGATGTCCCCGCAGCCGAGTTGCAGTTGCCGGGAGAGGCTTCTGCGAAGGAGGAGAAACGCGTTCCCAGCACCAAGAGGGTCACCGGGGTGGGGGAGCAGCAGCAAGATGTTTCCCCCGGCCTGAAACAGGAAGCAGACGGCGACGGCCGACGTAAAAAGGCCAGGAGAGGTCCCCCAGCTACCGCCCCCAGCCCTGACGGTGGCAGCAACAAGAAATTTGCCTGCCCCTATTTCAAGAGGAACCCGAAAAAGTACCACAAATGGACATCCTGCCCCGGCCCAGGATGGGACGAGGTGCATCGGGTCAAGTATGGTTACCACTCCTTCCAGTCCATGCGTTCATGCTGACAACTTTCTGCCCCGCAGGACTCACCTCTATAGACGACACCCCCTCCCCATCCAATGCCCGCGTTGCTGGGAAGCCTTCAAGGCAGACAGCCAGTTGCAGTCGCACCTGCAACAGGATCCGCCGTGCGCAATCCAAGGGAACCGAACGCTCCAAGAGGGATTCACAAAGGACCAGGAGAAGAGACTCCGGAGCCGGAAGAAGACGCACGCAGACATGACCGACGAGGACAAATGGCGCGAGATTTACATGGTTCTGTTCCCAGACGACGACCAGAGCCTTGTCCCATCGCCGTGTGAGTGCCAATCCTGGTCATGGACCCAACACCTCAGTCGCTGACCGCCTCCGTGCGCAGACTACAGCGATTCCGATGGCGAGGGCGAGAGCCGTCGTGCGAGCCATTCAGGAGAACTCGAAGACTACGCCACATTTATCCGAAGGGAAATGCCAACACTCGTGCGACGGGAGCTGGAGACCTTGTTTCGCGATGAGTTCCGCGACGTCGAGGAGCGTGTGCGGCCTCGGATCGCCGAGATCGTGCTCAACCTGCAGCCCAGACTCCTTGGGCTCTACCAGCAGTCACAGATGCCCCTGAGCGAGTATGGGCCGCAACAGCACAGAGACGCCACTGGCAGCGGAAGCGAACCGGCTCTCACGCCGCTATTGTCGCAGAGCACAGACTCGGGGCCGGGGACGGGACCAAGCTCAACCCCGGACACGGCACTTCAGCTCGACCAATTGTTTCCGGGATCGGAGCCGCATCTGGGCCTTTACGGAGGCGGTTTGGATCCCAACTGGGACGCATTCTACCCTGAACCGGGCTTCCAAACGCACTCGCCGGAAATGGACGCCACAGGACTTGGGTTGAACTGGGACTTTGAGTTTGACAAGCTGCTGAATCCCGCACTTCTCCTGCATCCACAGCCTTCCGGTCAGGCTTCGGCGCAGTGAGACATTGAAGTTGGGTAGGGCGGTCGTGAGGAGGCCATTTGTACGACTTTATTGGACTGCTCGAGAACTATCCACGGTGATCACACGCGGCACAGCCGCCCGTTCTGAGTGGGCAGCTCACTCGAGCTCTGAACCGCCCATGCCTCGCTGCCCGGCGTCGTGGGCGCCCAGAAAACATGCCACGGGTCCCGCTCTTGCTTGATGCGCGCCAGCTTGTCGTAGTTGGACCCAAAGAAGCTCCTCTGCCAGTTTGGCTCCAGGACATCCGCCTCGTTGAAGTAGGCCCCGCCTCCCGGGGTTGCCGCGCGCAAGGGCTCCATGAACCCGTTGAGCCTCCGCTGGGCAGCGGCCGCCTCGCCGGGAGTCACGGCTCCCACGTTGATGCTCGCAAAGACGTCGGCATGCATGACAATGTCGCGCCAGACTGGGTTGACCCCGGCCGGCGACGGGTAGCCGGCCGCCTTGAGAGTTGGCGCCATGTTGAGCCCGTGGAAGACGTACCCAGCCTCGACTGCTGCGCGGGCTGCCTTCATGGCTGCGGCAAAGAGCGTAGCGTCCTCGTATGCGCGGCGCGGGAACAGGCGGGACGCGAAATAGCCGTTGCCAGGTGCCCCGCCGGTGCTTCCCGTCTGGCTGCTGTACACCCTTGTGCTTGGCGTCGCGATGGCGACGGGGATCCCGATGGTGTTCAGGGAACGGATGAGCGGGTCGACGAGCGCAGTAACCTCTGCCGGCGTCAGCCCGGGCATCTGCACCTGCACTTGCATCAGGTATTGGCCACTGCCCGCCGGGATCCCGTTTGTCCAGAGGTATCCGCCCGCGTCGACAGTCGGGATGCCAAAGGCAAAAACCGCGTTGAAACCTTTCCAGAAGACTTCGGTATCGGTAACGGTGACGCTGGGGCCTGGGGTTGTTGAGGTTGTGTTGGCGACAGAGAAGCTGAACTGGCAATGGTCAAGTTGAGTTGAGGGTGGGCTTTGACAATAACCGAGGTAATGACTCCATACGTGCCTATAGCCATCAGCATCTATCATCCGCGAGGTGCCGAAATCATGGACACGTACTGCCGCCTCCTCCGCGCATCGCAAAGAACAAGTCTTGGCCGACTTGGTGGTTTGCCGTCACGTAACAACCCTCAGCCGTCACTACCTGCAGCGAGAGCACCTGGTCGACTCCCAACCCAAACTTGGAGCTCAGGGGAGAGTGGCCGCTTCCAGTGATCCATCCCCCATATGACCCGACAGTGAGGCAAGATGCCGCTGTCAACGTGACGTTGTGTCTCGCGGCATGCCCAAAGGCTTCCCAGACCTGCACTCCGGCCCCCACACGAGCGGCTGGGCCGCGGTAGTTGCCCCCAGGTTGTCTGTAGCTGGGGAGGAACTCGAAACCTTTGAGGTAGTACGTCCAAATACTGAGAGCACCGGCTCCAGTGTTGCGGCCGACGGAGTCATGTCCAGTATTTCTGTTGTGTTGTCAGCCAAGCCGCGAAGGGGGGTAGCTGGGGGAAACACCAACTTGATGACGAGCCGAAAATTGTTGTTTCTTGCAAAGCTGACCGCTGCCTGGACGTGCTTGACGCTGGTCGCGTTGATTACGTACGTGGGATAGCCCCCTTGGGTGCAGTTGCCGGCTGGACTTTGCGCGAGGAGACAGGTGTTGCCTTGCGGCCATTGATTGAGAATCGTGAGCGGATCATCCCGGTAAAAGGAGGTCTGGCTCGCGTTGTTGGTGAGGAAGCATCTGCCGTGTAAAAGTCCGTCGAGACCTTGATAGCCCGTTTCCAGGGCCGGTCTTGCGCTATGTTGATATTGTTTGCCGGCATTGTTAATTATAACATCATGGAGGAGTCACGGGGTGTAGTTTAGATGGCTTCTTAACTAGGTACATAGGGAATAGATAGCTAATGACAGTCAGGTAGCTTGGCTCCGAAACTCACAAAGTGCCCTCAAACCTGCATGCTTACGATGCGTTCCCCCATCTAGTGAGACCCCATCAGGAGCTCTCACACCACCAAACCCAGCCCGCTCCGCAGTTCCTCCCAAACCCTCTCCAACACCCCCTCCATCAACCCCTCCGGAAAATACGCCCCATTATACGTCACACTTAAATTCAGCATCCCATCCCACGTATGCAGAATCCACAGATTTGTCGAACTCATCATCGTATCCGCAATCCACACATCCAGCACCTCCACCTCGCCTCCTTCCCCAGCATACCTCTTCTCCACAAACTCATCCACCACCCCCAGCGAACTAATCAGCGGCGCCGACCGTCTCGCGT
>Ga0247824_10001627_pt1 | contig 12334 bp, 13 predicted proteins | sample 13C_PalmiticAcid_FD_194412 | JGI IMG/M metagenome (GOLD analysis project Ga0247824, IMG submission 194412) | Soil microbial communities from agricultural site in Penn Yan, New York, United States - 13C_PalmiticAcid_Day48 | ecosystem: Environmental > Terrestrial > Soil > Agricultural land...
GGTGTGTTGGGTGGGCGGGCTGGCGGGCGGAGTGAAGAGGAGCTTGCTGAGCTCGGGGAGAGTCGATCGGGGGTGGTGAGGAGGCGGCTGAGCACGCTACATCGTGAAGGGAGTGCGTAAGATCGTAGCTCGGGGGCTTTTTCAAAGGCTGTTGACTCTCTCGGTCTCGTTGGATCGTGTCTCTCCTGTCGTCGGGCGGGAAGCTGCGGCGTCTTGGACGATGCCAGGTACGCCGTGGGTCACATTCTGGTGGTTGGCATTGTGAGCCTCGAGACTCAACGGATCCCTATCGGTGGAAGCTCGTTGTTGTCCGGTTCTTGTGCTCGTTCATGAGCAGCGAGAGATCGTTTCCCAGCATCTCGGGGTCGCCTTCGGTTTTGCTGACCCTTCAAGGATGCCGACACCCGCCCATCAGTGATCAAACATCACGAGCAGAGGGAGACAGACTTGGGGGAGCAGCAGGATAGAAGAAGACATTGACCTCCTGATCACTTTCTCTCGGCGAGGCAGCAACCAGCCGAGGCAATCTCGGGCTTTCATCTGGTCAAATCTCTACCTCATCTTCCAAGACACATAGACGAGGCGAGTCGGGCATAAACACATTGGATTCGAATTGCTTCAATAAGTCCAGTCTGCGCCCCCGGCAGCCTGTAAATGCACCAGTTGCCCAAAGTTCCTTCGTAGAATGTTGATCGTCATCACTTGATACATGGTCAAGGGCCAACCGTGATTCATGTTCATTGCTTCATGGTGCGTTGGGCACAGTCAACAGTATACGCACACAGGGCAGCAAGGCCGATTACCCGCGCCCCTTTGCGCCTCTGCCAACCAGGACACCGGCTTAATATGCATCGGGCAATCAAAGCCCATTAATGCAAATGGGCTTGTTGGGCTTCGCTCTATCTACGAGAATCACCTTAGATGAACCGATGTCTCGTCACGAGTCCTTGAGGGCCTTTCGACCTGACTGTGGGCTGATGAAAACCATGGTGGTTAATTCTCCCTAGAAGGACTTAAAGGGGCTTGTTGTCCCCCTAAGCAAAATCCAGTGGATGTAGGAGGAAAAGCCCGTCGCTGCGGCCACCGCACCGACTACCCCCGGCCAGACGCAGGTGGGGGCTGAGTGAGCGTGGTAGCCGTCGAATGTCGCAGGTACTTCTCCTCGCCTTGACGGTCCATCGACCCAACTCCAGCCGAGCGGAATGCAACCCTTCAATGGACAGAGGTCTGGCTGCTTCATCCACGGCACCTGAGGTCGGCCAAACCAGCTCGCCCTCGTGGCTGAACTCCTCTCTGCATGGTGCCGGCTTCTTGTTCCGACACCATCACCCTGGCCCTGGCGGAGCGGGTTGGTTCATGGCGGCACAGTCGACGCACTTCAACAAGTGAAGTCGCGAAACGGAGAGTTAAGAGATGGCTGGGGACCGGCGGAGACATGGAGTGGACGGGGGTGAAGGAGCCCCATCGCGATGGCGCCCCTCAGGGTGGACCAATACTTGGCCTGTCAATCTTCAGACAGCCGAGGAGCTGGTCCCTGTTGGTTGCACCGAGATTATGTGCTCACCAGGAGAACTGGAACAGTATCTTGGCCAGATCAACCAGATCAAAGGCGTGGGTGATGGCGATCTAACAGTCAGGCCATCGTCCTCAATCGATCCGCCGCGATTCTCAGATGGGGGCGACAAAGCAGCAGAATGTCAAAAGGCTCCCAAGGGCTGGACGGAAACTTACAGATACCGGACGGCGTCATTGTGGAGGAAGCGAGTCTCGGGAGGCGTAGCTGGTCTTCTCAAGAGGGCAGGTGGTCAACACAGACGGCGCATCTCATCACTTTGCCGCCCGCTCGAAGCTGTCGCTCATCCGGCCCCATCAAACCCTCCAACCTGGCTGCGATGCAGCAGCTAGCGCAGACAGAAATTGCGGCACCTCTCATTTCACGAACGGCCGGCGCGTTAGGTGCATGATGCCGTGATGGATTGAGCCGGCGCAGGCGAGGGAGCCGTCGTGAATGGACTCGAGTGGTGGAATTTCCAGCCGGCTGCGTTCGCGCGTCATGTTTCCTTCTCCCGCCTCCGGGAAGGCTGTCCAGCTTCCGCCAGCCAGCTTCGATGTCGATTTTGGCGTTTGCCGGGCTCCCGGCACCCTCTTGGAAGCCAGCCCCTGGGGATGACAGACACACCAGACCCGAGAGATAGATTGAGTGCGGCCGAGGGGCGGCATTGGCTGCCAGGAGCCAGGAGCCAGGAGCCAGGAGCCAGGTGCCGGGAGCTGCGAGCTGCGAGGGAGCAGAGAGATCCAGTGCCTCGGACATCTCGGGGTTCTCGTTGGCGGGGGCCAAGAGATGGGGAGCTGTCAGTGTCGGGGCGGTCCCATGGGGTAGGCAGCTCGCCTCCATCCAACAACGACGCAGGTAATTTAGCCGAATGAAGCGTAGATTGAATCTCGACCACCAGACCGCTCAACCAGGTCATGGGTCAAGGGGAAGCGCAGCAGAGACGGGAAGGGGCCGCGGAGTGACGGACAATGTATCGGCGAGGGCGCAAGACAGTGGGATACGAAAGAATGCGGCAAGCGAGAGTCGGATACCCGCCTGGCTGCCTGCAGCATCTCGCTGCGAGTTTGCTCTGAGCGCTGGTGTTGAGGGAGAGAAGCGCAGACTCCATTTGCTGACTCGGGTCGCAGATAATGGCGCCGATGGTGGGCCAGGCACCACGACGTCCATCAGTACCGTTGTTCGCTCGTCGTTCGGTGACGTTGCATGCCCAGGTTCGGCTGCGACAGAGACAGTTCCACCGAGCCACCCGGCGCCGCTCTTATGTTGCGTCTCTTATAGGCGAGCGTCGACGCCTTGGGACAGCATCACACCTGACTCGGATGGATGCTATGAAAGATTCAGGGACGCGTAAAGAAGGAGGGGGGCCTGGCTGTTTCGGTGTATTTAGTGCGGACAGAAAACAGAGGACTTGGGCTGATTTACCAACGCCACATAAGGGTTCCAAAAGTGACTTGCATTTACACTCGGGTTATCGAGCAAAAGAGGCGTTGTATCGTGAAGTGGAAGCTTGCATGGTGCAGTGCGGTGCAGCTGTTGGGTGTTGGACTGGAGCAGCAAGGGCAACTGCGAGGGATGCTGACCCTTGCACCACCCCCTGGCAGTCTCCAAGCTCCTGTCAAGCTTCGTTCTTACCGCATCGGGCTGTAGCGCTGGGCGCGGACTGCCCACTCCGTCGCGATGGTCAGTGCACGGCCGGCAGGCAGGGCAGGCACGACAGGGCCCCTGGCGCATTCTGATCACTCTGATCGGATGCTGTGGGTCCAGATCGTGTCATTGCAGGCGGTGGCACTTGCCAGTTAATTCGTTTGCACATCGCCCCTCGCTGCCGCGACTTCAACTCCTCGCAGCAGCAGCTTCCGGGCTCGTTTCTCGCTTCAGGGTTCCTTTACCCCAGAGTTGCAACCTCCCAACCCCGACTCCGACGCTGCAACATTTCCATGAGTGAAGGCATCCTCGACATGGAGACTCCGGCCCACACGGGAAACGACATGTCCTTCGACCCGTTTGCCTCGTAACCACGGGCAGTACCGTGCAGCTCTGGTTGCCGTTCCATCAGTTGGTGTCGCTGTTGCTGTTTCCGTTTTCAGGCGTTTTTGGTTCCAGTTGCCTCGACGGAGATATTCCTCCTGTACAACAGACTGGTACCTACAGGCAGTTGTTGAAACAGGCTTTCATTTCGCAGGGCGGGAGGCGGCGCGCCTGAGATGCCCGGACCACCCTCGATGTTTCTCCGGCAGTCGGACCCGTTCGACTGCCGTAGCTGGGTCCGATGCGCGACGTGACGAACAAGCCCGCCCCACCGTCCTGCAGCTGGCCCCGATCGCCGCGTGCGGACTATGAGATGCGAAGCCCATTCGGGTAGCCATCTCGCTGCACGCGCTGGGGGTGTCGATACGAGACGTGCCGCAGAGCTCGCCATCTCCCCTGAGGCCCGCATCGTGTGGTTGAACATGGCGGTAACCCAGACATTGATACGGCTGGTCCACGTCTTCCAGGTTCGCCGTCGCGACGGCAACGATGGTATGTACACCTCAAAACGGACAGTGTCAGTTTTGTCGTTCCCTTTGGGACAGCATCTCCTTACGACTCAGAGGCTTGGAGCCGCAACGGAGTAGCAGCAGCCTCCTCGTTGGGAACCGGGCAAGTTTGTTCGCACGCCACCCTGAGCCACCACTGTTCTTCTGGCCCCTTTGGAGAAACACAGATGGCCCAAGACGATCGGCAGTCAGCCCGCCCCAGCGTCTGAGCCGATACCTGCACAACCTTTTGTGCATTTGCAGCCAGCAAGCAGAGACAATCGCCGGATTTGCGACGAGATCGTGCTACGGCGACTTGCACCAAGCAACTCCCCTTGCTTGCCAACGCGCCGGGAAGCCAGGAGCGCACGGAGCTGAGAGGTTGTGATGTAGTGGCCTCCTCCCCAGTCGCGGATATACGGCTCTGTTTCCAGAGGCTCGCGCTTGTGCCGCTTACCGTCTGTTCGGGCCAGCGGTAGCGGCAGCCGCGGAGAAAGCCGGGCCTCGTCCTCAGACTCTCGCAACCAGACGTTGCTCGACCGTTTGGTGTGTTCTTTGACCGCAGGATGCTGCTGCGATATGCAGCCTGGCACTCTCAAGACACCGAGAACATGAACTAACCGCAGTGGAGTGACCCCGGCGAGACCGACACATCGCAGATGTTGCCGTGTAGTCGTCACTTGCGGAAGTGGTTACACACACGTGGCAGATGCTTGCACTCAAGGCTTCGCAGCGTCTCATACATCTTGCGGGTCGGGCCTCTGGGATGGACGATTCCGCGTCGTCAAGTCGATCGAAAGAGAATCCGTTCTCGGGGAGTTTTGAACCGAGATAGACGGCATGGCCACACCCGGGGTTCGATGGCATAACGCTCTGGAACGAGCAAGATCAGCCGGCACTTGCATGAACGGGTCTGGGGAACGGCCCTTGAACGCCCGCAAGCCTCCCCGCACCCCGTGCGGTTCTTGCTGTACCTAAGCCCTCACCCTCGCTCCTCGAGTGCCGGCTAGGGTCAAAGCAGGCTGATGAGCAACAGGCTGTTTTTGACGTCGCAGCACCACACGCCCTCCGGGCCCAAGCTTGCAACGCTAAGACAGGGTGTTCGTCCCTGACGGTCTTGCTCCTCAAGACATCTTCCAATCAGCGACGGCAGCGGCGTTCCATTCCGCAAGTGAATGACGGCGCACGTTTTTTAATCTGTCTTATTTTCCGATCAAGCCTTTTCCCCAGACTACGCCAATGAGAGCGGGGACCAAGCCGATCGTTTCCCCGCGGTTTCAGGGAAAGTAAATGATGCGACAGCGGCAGGTTCCTCGAAGAGACACAATGGCGGGCATGACATGACGTCCAGGCACAGTTTGCGAACGGGACGGCCGGCCGCCCGGCTGCAACGACCGGCAATGTGGCTGATAGTTGGTGGAGGATTGGCCGAGCAAGCACTTCCCAACACGGAAGCCTTCGAGATGTTCCGTCGAAGCTCCCCCATGCACCATCTGGCACCAGACAAAGACGTCCGTGCCAACTGTCACCCAGCCCCATCGCCGCCAGGCCCGTTAAGCTTTGGGGCGGGGTATCGATCTGCGCCTCCCAGCCATGCTCAGCTAACTCGCGTGCAACGGTGCTCTTCCCCCTGCCCGGGGCTAGTGAGCGAGTGGTATGGGGGCGCACCTGAGGGGTTTATTGCATTCGTGGTATCGCAAACGTGAGGTGAATGCCAGGTGGATTGTGGCACTCCCTTGGGTGCCTGGGTACGGAGTATTGCATTTGCTCCAGAAACGCGGGACGGTAGAGAAGACGTCGGCCGAAATGAGGCCGCCGCCAGCAGCAGCCAACCAGGCCCGCTACCAAAAGACGCTCCCCCGGCAGCGGGTTCCGGCAACCATGAGCAACCAAGGAGAAATCTTGACACTGCTTGATGCTTATTTCACGAGACGACCGAGTATTCGACCGAAGCTAACGAAAGACGGGTTGGAGTTTGCTGAGACGGGCAGCAGCCAAGAGACAGCATCAATCTCCTCAACTTGGCCGCAGAAGTGAAAGAGGAAGGAAAGGTAGATGTGGCTCCGTTTCCCGCACGACTCTAACCAGGATCGGGACCCGAGTCAGGGTGCCATGTACCTGTCTGTTCTCCTCTCTGCTGCACGGCAATTAAATGCCCGCAGCAAATGGGAGACGCCGCTCAGTTGCTGCACATACCTAGTTGCTGTAGGTATTGTGCATGGCATTGTGGAGAAAGGCTGCAATGCAATGTGGGTGTCATCCCATCTCGCATCTCTGCTCACGTCTCTCTTATCCAGTCCATACTACCTTACTGGTTGAGGCACGCAGCCCTGAGTCCAGCCCGGCAGATTCTGGGTCGATGACGGGTCCCCTCTTCTGCTGCGGTGCACGCTTCTGACCAGTGCGTCTTCCTGCTGCCGGATCTGGGCGCCTTCCAACCGGTTGCAACCCAACGGTTGGCGTCGGGCACGGCAGTTCGCGCGCTTCTTCACCTTTCGGGGCCTAGATCACGATCTGAAGCCACCAGGAGACAGACGTTGGGTTTGAAGAAAGCGAGTGCACATCACAGGGCCGGGGAGAGTTGGGGAGCCAGGAATTAGTTTTCAAGCCTTCTCAATTTGTTTGTCTATGTACAAGTCAAGTTGAATAGACAGAGGGGAGAACTCGCCAACTGGCTTGCCCCCCTATTCATCTCAGACAAGAGTAAACACGCGCGGGCACACACACACACGTCCGCAAAACCAACCACCACCCAAAAGCCACCCAATGCAAAAAAAAGAAGCCACCGACAGCCTTGTGCCCCCGCCATTTGAAGTTTGGTTTTCTTTTCCATGATAAAACCCCGAATCCAATCCACCCAATATCTCCCGCCAATCCTTTCGCCGGTCGTAGAAAACGTAAACGTATTGTTATAGCCATCGCATCAACACCCTTTGCAATCCCCCAGTTTGCAAGAGTCCAGATTGGATCCTCCCCCCTGACGGTCTGTCGTGAAAACAAAAGAAAATGGAGAACAAAGGCCGGTCGAGGAGGGTGCTGCGGTTGAAAGGAAACGTAAAATATGATAAAGGTACGCAGTACAAGTCCGCTCGAACCAAAAAAGGGCAAGTCGGGTATTTATGTCGTCGGCCCGTGAGGGCACAAGAATCGAAAAGATCGCACCCAAAAAAAAAAAATGCAGGAACTGGTTGCCGTTTTCGAGCCAAAATCGCGGGTTCAGGGGTTATCATATCATTGTGAGCACAGCGCGGTGCTGGCCTCTCTTCCGCCGCCGGCTGTCCACTTCAGTGCCGTGCTTATTCGGAGGGGCTCCGTTGCGGTCCTATGCCGTGCTGCCGTAGGCGCTGGTGCCCGCCGTCGTGGCGGAAGCCGGGCCCGTAAAGCTGCGCTTGCGCTTCATGCCCAGTGGGTCCGAGTACTCGTCGTTGCGATCCCCCGAGTTCTGGCTCTGCCCCAGCCCGAGCGCGCCACCGCCGAACGAATCCCTCATCGGCGTCCTTGCGCTCGAGCTCGACATGCTGGCCTGGAAGGCCTGCGAAAAGTCGTTTGGCGGGGCGATCGGCGCGCTCATCTGGGGCATCGAGTAGTCCGTCGTCGAGGTCCTGTATCCCGACGTCCTCGGGAGAGAAAAGTCGACGGGCGCCGTGAGGGGCGCCGACGGGAAGCTTCCCGTGTAGCTCGACGAGACACCGCCGAGCTGTGGAGTCGATGCCGTTCTCTGGCTCGGGGAATGAGCCGAGGTCTGCAAGCCTCCCGACCCGATAGCAGACCTGAATTGGGTTCGTAGATCCAAGCCGAGGGGAAGGGATGCGGAGGCGGCCCTCAGACGCGAGTTCCGTTGCTGGCTCGCCTGGAGGCTAGACGACTGGAAGCCCGAATAATGTGTTGGTGATTGAACGGTGGAACCTGGAAATCTGGTTAGTCCCATGGCCCCATCCGCATTGTCACTCTGCTTCGCCCATGGGAGCCGTCCAAGACCTACCGGAATAGTGGCTCGAGTCGTAGGGGCCTAACCCGCCTGCAGAATTCCCGCCCACTTGATCCTGTTGATAGAGGCTGTGTTGCCGGCTTCCTATTTGAGACGGCGGGTTCCCGCCATGGTAGGTGGTGTAGTCGATTGCGTCGCCTTTCCACGACATGCTTGAGCGCAGTGGCGATTGGAGGGTATCCGAACGGGACCGGGACATGGTATCGCGGAGCTGGAGCGGCTGGAGCGGCCGAATCTGTTGCCGAGAGTGGTGGCTATGCATCTGCATCCCCGAATCGAGGCTCGGTTGCCGCGCGAATGGGTTTGACGTCCTCGGTCCCGCGCTCATTGAGCTCGTCGAAAGATGGCCTGGGTAACCATACCGGTCGGTCGAGGTCGGTGAGATTGGCGATAGGATATCCGGGGTGCTCATTCCTGCCGAGGGGTTGAACCCTATGCTTCCAAATGCCGGGCTGAGGCCAGTTGGCGAGAGATGATCATCCCCATCGTGACGCCTAACATCCACCATGAGCGGTCGCATCATATGGTCGGCATACGGCGAGGCACCAAGATCGACTGGCGAGGTGAGGGGCGTCCCAAGACCGTGCACTGCGCCGTACGGGGAATGGAGTGCGCTGAGGCTGTCAAAATCTTCAGGAACCGCCCTCATCTTCATCATCCGCTCGCGATCGTCCGCTGTCAGGCGCTTGATTTTGGCGCGGCTGGCTACCGGTCAGTACGCCGCATCCCTCCCGTGCAACAAATCCTAGGCTTCAGATCGAGAAACACTTACCGGTTTTGAAACCACACCTGCACTTGACGTGGGCTAAGCCCGGGAATCTCTCGGGAGAGCCGCTCGCGGTGTGCTGCATCGGGATGCGGCTGCTTTGCAAACTCGCTCATCAGAAACCTCGTCTGCTGGTGGGTGAGCCTGGGGGAATTAGCTGCTGCTCGTTGGTTACGGAGAAACGGCCTCCGGGTGATATACCTAAAGCGCTTCATCTTCCTCCGCTGTGCGGTCCTCTCGGCCGCTGTTTGGGGTTGGGTTTGTGCTTCGCCATCTACCTCACCCTCTATCATCTCCTCATCCTCGATTACTTCTTCGTCCTCCTCCTTGACGGCGGCCTGACCCTCGTTCCCTGAATGGCTCGGCCCTGTCTCTGAACCTTGCCCCGCCGAGGACACTGAGCTGAGGGCGTTGGACCCCAGAGCCATGCCCGGGGTCTCGGTCGAAGCCGTCGACTCTTCGGGTGCCAGGTCGGTTGTCTTTGGCGGATAGTGATCGCCCTGGATTTCTGGTTGCTCCGGGATTGGCGAGGGCTGCTTCGGCTGCCGCAGGCCGAGGGGATCAAGGCGATGGCCCAGCGGCGAGCTCTCCTGCTTCGGTGCCTCGCTTGGTGCAGCCACAGTCCGTGGCTGGGCCTGCGATCCCGCGTTCTCGGTCGAGTTCGTCACATGCTCATACGGCTGCGAGAAGATGGTGTTGTCGCCTGGCGGCAGAAATGAGTACTGACCCTGCCAGTCCGACTGCGTCACCGTGTCGAAGTTGTTCGACATGCGTAATTTCTCGGCAGACTTGCGAAAGGCGGTTTCGAACTTGCTGATGGACCAAGGGCTCTGCTCCGTAGCGGTGTGCCTGGTAACAAGCATTTGGAATCGGTTGTCGGTCGTCGACGTAGATAAAGGCGTCTCTGGCGGGTCTGAGGGGGGCAATAGTGGCCCCAATTGTGCAAGCCGTTGCCCACGGGGCTAACCGAAGAGCAAGTGGTGAGGGGGGCGACAGGAGTGAACGAGTGTTGGTGCCGGCGGACGAGTGATCAGGAGCCGCGAACGCACATCACCGCCGGAAACACCAGGTAGGCGGGCCTGCGACCTCTTGAGGCGCAAGTGTGGTTCGTGGTGATCTCTGCTCAACAGGGCCTCGCAGCCGGGACTCAAGCAAACAGAGGGGCGCTGGGAAGGGAGAGTGTCTCGCTGGGATTCGCCCACCGCCGGCCTTCCAGGGCCGTTCCGGAGATCAAACTCGAAGAGATGTGACCGGGGGCATAAAACGAGGCGTCGGGTTGAGAGCGAATTCTTCGGGATGATGTGCGGGTGCGTCGTACCAGAAGACAAGCTCCCACCAGTCAAAACGAAGATCAGACAAAGCCGCTGTGTGTCCCAGTTACGACGGAGGAAATCGCCAGGCTTGGTTGTTGAGTCGAGTGAGCTCGATAGTGTCGAGCCGGGTCTTTGTCAACTGTGGTCGTCCGTGGAGCGTTCGGAGAGTCTCGTAGATCGACAGAGGAGGGAGGGTTGGCCTTGGCCTGAGGATCCCGGAGACGAGAAGATATCTTGTATGAAATCCGGGGGGGTTGTCAAGCGATGCACGGCGGGGTCGTTCTGCTGGTGGGACTCCTCGAGAACGGATTAGACCCGGGAGTTATGGTGCTCGTGAAGGCTGTCCTTGGTGGTATTAAGGCTCGGCCCCCCTGTCCCCTGTCCTTAACGAAGGAAAGAGGTGGGATTAATACCGGTGGAGAACCCAGTCGACAGTGGAGGAGCGCCGAGGCCGCATTCAAAGCCAGACAGGGGAGGGACGGGCAACCGCAACAATACAGCGGACGGGACTGGCGCCGGGGGGTGGATCAGTTTGGTCAGGGTACCTGGTACCTGAGAGAGGACGGCTGTTATAACGGCTGCTCGTCCAGGGTGGGCGTCTGGGGGCGGATGCCTCGATTAGACAAAACCCGCAATGCCATGGACTCCGCTATAATAATATCGGATTGTAGCAGATGGGCTGGCTGAGCCACACCACCTGCCTCCGGGGGCACACTCTGCGTTCAAGGGGTCGAGGCGAGCAACAGGGCTATAGTGAGAGACCGCTGAACCATACAAGATCTCGGCTGAATGGCTAATGCCGCGCCAGGGCATCGATGGAACCAACCCGAGGCTACTGCTGCCACGCAACGAGCAAGGCCCGCAAAAACGGATGGGAAAACGCTCACGCCAAGCTCGGGCAACGTCTAACGAGCGACCGGGGCAGGTTGCTGAACGAGGAAGAACAAGAAAGGGAGCAGTGTGCAGAAGTACACAGCAGGCGTTGCTGGAACTCGGGCATGGGGTTGTGAAGACGTACTGCGTATGCATGAAGACAGGGCAGGACCAGAGATAGGCGAGTCCTTGTTGGGCCAATGACGCCAACGCAAACATCCGATGCCCAAGTCAAACAGGCGAGACAGTGTCATTCAAGCACGGGTCGTGAGCAAGCATCTGTGGAGGCCCTCAAGAGAGCATTTCGGCATCTCTTGACGGGGGGGGCACCCATCTGACTGCCCTGGCGACGGCCTTGATGCAGGCACAATCTCTGAAGCCAAAGTTGTAGGGAGCCTCAGCCAGCGGCCAAAAAACGCTCGCAGAAGGTGCAGGGAGAGGTGGCATGGCATCTCGGCTGGGCCATCTGCCAGTGGTTGATTGGCTCTCGATGCACATTAGCTCTGCGTCGACTCCACGGAAAACCGTTGTTGAGCTTGCACCCGGCTTGGCCAATCGCGGATCTTGAATGTTTAGGCAGGGGGGTGTGCGGTGTCTGTTGGAGGGGAGGCGTCCCGGATGGGGTGTGGGCGCAGATCGGATCACGAAGCGACAGGGGAACGGGCAGGTACGGTGACAGTGCCGGATGGGCCCAACAAGCGGGTCATGGCTAGAAGATCGGGGCAGCGGTTGCTCGAAACGGCAAGACTGGCTTGGGATGGGTGGTGTTCAAGGTGGAGAGAGCGCACTGGGGCAGCCCAGGGCTGCTAGACCCTTAGCCAAGTTGGGGACGGAAGTTGAACAGGGGATAATGGCAGATCACTGATGAGCAGATCGTTGCTGTCCTTGCCGGCATCTGAACCAAGGAAGTGGCTCGAGACTCGAGGTGGCCGTGGTGAGGTTGTGTAGCAGCCGTGGTGACGGTGGGATGCAGCCGTGTGCTGTGCCGATTAGGAAGGAGGATAGCCGGCTTAGATGTACTCAGCTCCGAACGGTAGCGTCCAATGCCTGAGGATTTAGCCTGGGATACGCAGCGCTGCATCGAGCGATTTTGCACGCTGCTCATGTCGCAGGAGCCATTTTGCTGTGCAAAAGAGACAGGCGGGCGGGCATCGATTGCTCTACGGGGTAGAGCAACGTTTTCGCCAAAGCCAGTGTCTGCTGTTGCGCGAGGGGAGTCAAGACCCACGCGGTCAGCGGGCGGGACGACGCGCTTCACCGTCTCAGCCACTGACCCAAGCAGCCTTGTGGATGGGTCGCCGCAGAAGGGAAGGAGGGGGGGGG
>Ga0247824_10001628_pt1 | contig 12333 bp, 20 predicted proteins | sample 13C_PalmiticAcid_FD_194412 | JGI IMG/M metagenome (GOLD analysis project Ga0247824, IMG submission 194412) | Soil microbial communities from agricultural site in Penn Yan, New York, United States - 13C_PalmiticAcid_Day48 | ecosystem: Environmental > Terrestrial > Soil > Agricultural land...
GGCTGGAAGAGTGCTGTGTTTAGGGTATTGTGCAGCAGAATAGCGAACAACAGAGGCGAGGGCGAGAGCGAGAGCGAGACAGTCGAGGAGGGGATATGTGGTCAGAGAAAGAGAGAGGCGATGATCGAAAGGATCATGATTCAGATCAGCATGCGAAAGGGTGAGAGAGCACTGGCGCGCAGAGAGAGAGAGAGAGAGAGAGAGAGAGAGAGAAGCAGGAGAGCGAGAGCGAGGGTGTGCTGCAAGGTGTGCTGCAAGGTGTGAAAGAGAAAAAGAGAGTGGAAAAGAAAGGTGTGCAGAGAGAGCAGAGAAGGAAGAGAAGCGATGACAAAGGGGTGGAGCATGAGGCAGGGAGGGGGTGGAAAGGGACAGGAGTGGGCAAAAAAACAGAGTGTTGGAGTTGTAGAGTGTGCTGCTGGATTTGATTTGCTGCCAGGCAGGGGGAACACAGTTTACCGCGTGTGTGTGTGTGTGTGTATGTGTGCCTGGACCTTTTTTTGGATTGCTCTCTACCCTCTTCTTCATCTTGTCCTCCATTGTGCGCCCGGTGCTCGACGACGACAACGACGGCGAGGATGATTACATGTTCTCGGGTTCATCAAGGTGGTGTAACAAATTGTCGTTCATTTGTTCATTTGATAAAGAGGTGCGTGTGTGTGTACTATATATCTGTGTGTATGTGCTCTGGAGTGATCGGTGGGCTTTTATTGTTGTTGTTACAGGCAAAGTGGTCCATGGCCATGCATCAATCAGTCTTTTCTCCGTGTCTCCGCTCGCGTGGGGGATAGGGTCGAAATACATAGTCTGGAGTGAAGGGAGAGAGAGGCGATCTGCAGCGAAAAATAGCACTAGTATATAGCATGCTGCTCACCCTTCAAATCCGACACTCTGTTTCCCCTTCGCACAGCCATCTCCGCCAGCCAGAGCATCTGCGAGTGTGCCCATAGCATGTGGCAGAGTGCGCGAGTGCGCTCTACAATGATATCCCACAGGCGAGGGTGACTGTCTCTCATTTTGCATGCGTTCTTGCACACACACGCACATCCGCACATCTAATCAAGATGTCCGAGATCGCATCTTGTGCGCTTGTGTATCAACCATCTCTCACATTCCTCTCTTTCTTATTTCTTTCTCTTTCCCTCCTCCTTCTTCTCCTTCTTCCTATTTCTCTTTCCCACCATTTCCCTCTTCTCCACTCTCTCTCTCCTCTCTCTCTCCTCTCTCTCTCCTTACCCTTTCTATCCCGGACCTCGGATCTATCGACATGCTCAAGATCAGGACCACCCTTTCGCGGAGCACCCTGACTTCGGGATTTCGCTCCGTGCTCCCTTCGCGATCCGCCACCAGGAGGATGCTCGCCACCACCACTGCCTTCCAACCCCAGAACATGATCGAGAAGATTGCTCAACGCTACGCTGTCGATCTGGCTCCCAACCATACCGTCAAGAGTGGCGATTTTGTCACCATCCGTCCTGAACACGTCCTCACCCACGACAACACGGGCGCCGTCATCTCAAAGTAAGCTCTCTTGTTCCGTGGTGCCCATCCCTCCTCCTTCTCCTCCTCCTCCTCCCTCTTCTCCTTCTCCTTCTCCTTCTCCTTCTCCTTCACCTCCAATGACTAAGCCTTCCTCTATCACCTCCGCTCAGGTTCAAAAGCATCGGCGCAGCTTCGTTCAAGAACCCTAGGCAACCAGTCTTTGCGCTGGATCACGATGTTCAAAACAAGACTGAAAAGGTCCGTAGCTTGTCTATTCGCACTACCGAAGATAGTTACTTTATGACTTTCCCCCGGGATACTCATCCGAGCTAATGTGTGAATAGAATCTTGCCAAGTACGCCACCATCGAGGCATTCGCAGGCGACAACAAGGTCGACTTTTACCCTGCAGGACGTGGCATTGGACATCAGGTCATGGTAGAAGAAGGCTATGCCTTCCCAGGCACACTCACCGTCGCCTCCGATTCACATTCCAACATGTATGGTGGTATCGGAGCCTTGGGTACACCCATTGTCCGAACAGATGCTGCCGCGATCTGGGCCACGGGACAAACTTGGTGGCAAGTCCCTCCCGTCGTCAAAGTAGAGCTTAAAAACAAATTGGCTCCAGGGGTGACAGGCAAGGATGTGATCATTACGCTCTGCTCAGTGTTCAACAAGGATGAGGTCCTCAACACCGCCATTGAATTCACGGGAGAGGGCGTCAAATCTTTGGGGATTGAGGATCGACTCTCGATTGCCAACATGACGACGGAATGGGGGGCCTTGGCAGGTGTGTTCCCGATTGATGAAGTCACGCGTGCCTACTATCAGAAACGGGTGAATGTGCTCGAGCGTACACGGTTCACCAATAAGAACATCAAGGCTGTCCCTGCTGGACAAGAGTTTGTCCACCCTCGTGTCAACCCACAAAGGATCTTGGACGTTTTTCAGAACCAGGTGGCACCCGATGAGGGAGCTTTTTATTCAAAACATTTGACGTTGGATCTGGCGACCGTTTCACCTTATATCTCGGGACCCAACTCTGTCAAGGTGGCTCAGTCGGTGGAGGGATTGAAGGATGTCAAGATCAACAAGGCGTACCTGGTCTCATGTGTCAACTCTCGTGCCAGTGATTTGCGCCAAGCGGCCGCTGTGGTTCGCGGTAAAAAGATTGCGGAGGGTGTCCAATTCTATGTTGCAGCGGCCAGTAGTGAAGTCCAGGCCGAGGTGGAGGAAACAGGTGACTGGCAAGCCTTGATGGAGGCCGGTGCCACGCCTTTGCCTGCAGGATGCGGCCCGTGTGTTGGTAAGGATGGGAGTGCTTTGTCCCCTGATTTTTATCGCCTTTTGGGCGCAAAGACTAATACATATAGACTCACCTTCCATCTTGCCATCTTCTTGAACAATTTAGGTCTGGGCACAGGATTGTTGGAGGATGGTGAAATTGGTATCTCGGCCACGAACCGCAACTTCAAGGGTCGCATGGGTTCACCCAAGGCATTGGCGTACCTTGCCTCACCCGCTGTTGTCGCAGCCTCTGCTATCTCTGGCAAGATTGAATCCCCAGCTTCCATGGAACTTGGCTCGGTCCCTGTGCCTGTCACCAGCATCACCACTCTTGGTAGTGCCTCGCACTCTGGTGGTGATGAGGCCTCGGATGAGACGATCCCCAACTTTCCTCCACAGATGATTGGAGAGCTGTTGTTCTGCCCCGCGGATAACCTCAACACGGATGGTATCTATCCAGGCAAATACACGTACCAGGATGACATTGGCCCAGAGACGATGCGTAAGGTGGTGATGGAGAACTATGACACCAACTTTGCTGGCATGGTGCGTCCCAGTGATATTCTGATTGGCGGGTTCAACTTTGGTACGGGATCCAGTCGTGAACAGGCGGCAACGGCCCTTTTGTCGGCGGGTATCAAGTTGTTGATTGCAGGGTCTTTCTCGGAAACGTTCAAGCGCAATTCGATCAACAATGGACTGTTGCTCATGGAAAGCCCAGAGTTGGTGCGCGACTTGGCAGGTGAACGTGGTACCACCAAGTTGACTGACCGTACTGGATGGAAAGCGACCGTGTCATTGGCTAGCGGTAAGGTGACCGTGAGCAGAGAGGGACAAGATGATAAAGTGTACAGGATGGGAGGTCTTGGCAAGAGTATCCAGGAACTTTGGGTTGCAGGAGGATTAGAGGGATGGGTCAAGGAGCGTATCAGTCAAAAGTAGGAAAAAGGAAGTACTAGTATGTTGTAATAGAATTAGAGGAGAATCTCCCAGGATCATGCACAACTTTGAGGCGCGTGGTTCATGAACAAAGGCATGTACACTTTATGGATGGTCATTGCATGTGAACTCGTAAATATGGATGGCAAATGAAGGGGTCAGACGTTTACAATGAAGAAAGGACGACAGCCAATGTCGAGGTCAAAGTCGCAAGGACTCTCAAGACATGGATGACGCTCAACATGAGGCCGTGGTTCGTGCTACTGCTACTGCTCGACGAGCCGCTCACCAAATGAGGACCAATGTGATGACCACCACTCATAGAAGGAACCGAAGAGTGTCCGTCACTCTGGCTGCCATTGGCATCGCTGGTGCTTCCATTGGAACCTTTGTGGTTGGCGTTGGTCACGCCAAGGATACCGACGCCGTTGAAAGCCATGATATTGGTGTTACCAGGACCCTTAAAGTTGCGGACGACCCCGCGGGTGCCCATTTGTAGAATCCTGTTGCCAATGCTCTTGGGGGACCAAGAGCCATCGGGGCGATCACCCCGTTCTGTGCTCATGACCAAAGCAGCGATACCAGCGACATTGGGGGCAGAGAAGGACGTGCCACTGTCGGTGTAGATCTCGCTGTTGGTGGGGCCAATCCAAGTGGAGCAAACACGTTCACCAGGCGCGTAAATCTTGACACATTGGCCATAATTGGAAAAGGAGGACATTTGATCATTGATGTTGGTGGATCCGACCGTGAAGGCGGTGGGGGTAGAAGCAGGAGAGTATTCGCAAGCGTTCTGACCAATGTTGTGCTCGTTTCCGTTGCCGGCAGCAGCGACAATGAACAAGCCAGATTGGACCAAGGTATCGACGGCCGAGTTGAGGACTTTGGAGTAACCTGCTCCCAAGGAAAGATTGACGACAGTGCGATGATTCGTGGATTGAAAGCTTTGCTTGATCACCCAATCGAGTGCAGCGAGAATCTGGGACAAGGAGCTTGTGCCCTCACGGTTGAGGCCCTTGACAGCAATGAGATTCACCTTCTTGGCTACGCCAAATGTGCGTGAACCAATGACACCGGCCACAAAGGTACCGTGGCCATTGTCGTCCGTGCTGGGTTCTCCTGGAGCGGTGGTGGTTCCCCAACGGGCACGACCTTCAAAGTCGATGTGGTGAATGTTGATACCCGTGTCGATTACGTAGACGTCGACGCCCTCGCCAGCAGCATTTGGATAGTTGTAGTCAGTGGAGAGTGGAAGGTTGCGTTGAGAAACGCGTGGTAACCCCTACAAGGATGATGTACAAAGAGAACGAACGGAGTTCAGTCAAGAGGAATGACGCACAAGTGTTTCAACCCAACCTCCAACCTGGTCTGGGGTGGCAGCGGTGGGGACGGGAGGGGGAATGATATGCTTTGTGGTATCTGTGTCGCAACTGTTGATCATCATCTGCACATGTGCGAATCAGCGGGGGGGTTGTCCAAGTGATGCATCAGGGATGCTAGAAACTCCAACTTACCCAGCTAGGTGCACGTTGCTGGATCGTGTATGCATTGTTAGGTCCTGGAACATCCTCGGCGATGACCGTTGGGATATAGTCTTTGGCTTCATGGGACTTGTTGATTTTGCTCTTGCGGGTGGAGGATTCCTTTTGGTCCTTCCTACCCGAGTTTGGGATGCTGGCCTCGCTGTCCTCTTCACTCTTGAGGTCTCTGGCCATAAGCTCTTGTCTTGCAGCAGCCATCTGTTCATCCAATAGATCAAAAGCGTGTTCAAGACGCAAGACTTTGGCTTCCATAGCAGTCTTGTTGTTGTACTCTTCCAGCTCAGCGAAGCGGATCACCCTATCCTTCTCCACAAGCTCTACGCCAGCATCGTTGGCTAGCAGCTTGGCCTCTTGTTCGGAAAAGTCGCCATGCCAAACATGAAAGTTGGTGTCGCCAAAGGTGAACCAGCGACCCTTGGATTTGATGTGGATCTCCTCCTGTTGCTTCGAGTCGGTGTCGTGGTCGGTGGCGGCGTTGGTCTCGACCTGAGCCTTGGACTTGCCATGAGGGTGGGCGTTGTGGAGGGTCAGAGAGAGTTCTTTTGCGTTGTAGTCAAATTTGGGATGGGCGCCTTGGTAGGTCTGGATGCGGGAGACGCCTGGTGGCTGAGAGTTTGCAGGGGCGCCTTCTTTGAAGCGGACCAGGTAGTCAGTCGCGCGAGTGAGGGGTGCTAGCAAGAGCGGGAATGGCAGGAGGTACTGGACTTTCATTGCTGACGATCCGACGGAGAGGAAGGGAGAGGAGAAGAGGAGAGGAGAGAAAGGGAGAAGGAGAGTTGTCGGGAAGAGTGTCGATGCAGATGGAAAGAGTGAGAAAGCGATACAAGAAAGAGGATCGATGAAGCAGAGGAGTTGGTGATGAAAGGAAGAAGAAGGAGAAAGAGAGAGTTTTTGACTGACAAAGACCGTTGTGAGACTTTTTTTTTTCCACGGATGCATCAGACCGTTGCAGCAGAGAGAGAGAGTCAGTCAGTTCTCGTACGGAGACACTGCAGACCACGCAGACCATATGCAATGCACTATGTCCATATTCAGACAACGACTCTGCACAGGTCCAGCGCATGGACATGCCTCGCATTGGGAATGTCTGTGCTTTCGGGAAGGACACTTTCACACGCTACTTGTCTGTGTTTGTTTGTTGGTTCCTGCATGTTGCATGCAAGCTCTGTCGAATGGAGTCATTCGCGCCTATGCTTGCAGGCATGCGGGCAAGAAGCTCTCTTGGTGAGACGCCGCAGCGGGGTGAAAGAGTCACTTTTGTACAACTACCTTCCCATACTCTGGATAAATTGATCACATCTTCCATCCACTCCCCTTCTCCTCCTTCCCCCTCTCCCCTCTTTCACCATCAAGAACCAGCAAAGGGACAACCATGACAACATCAACCGAACAGGAACACCCACCCAAGGCAATGGGTCCCTACCTGGTCAGCGAGGATCCTCCCCACTACCTCTCAGCAGTCGAGTTTAGCGACCTTCCCGAGATGGTCAGGGTTCTCAACATCAACAAGGACATCTTTGAAGGCACAGCCTCTTTCGAATACCCCTATCTCGAGTCCCACGGCCAGGCTCGCATCTCAAGAGCACACGCCAACACGGCGAGACTAGGCTTCAGTACCCACTGGGCTATGCGCACCTCTCCAACAGGACCTCTGATGGGCTGGATTCACGTGTACGCTCCAGAGATCAAAGTCGACCCAACGTCAGGCCAATCCCTTAGGGTCGGTCACTTGGGATACTGGGTCAGTCCAGAGTACATGCGTCAGGGCTATGCATCACGATCGGCTTACTTTGTGATTCATGAGATCCTGTTCAAGGAGCTTGGCTTTGACCTTATTCACGCCGAAGCTTATACCGACAACAAGGCTAGCAGAAAGACGATGGAGTTTTGTGGGATGCAGTGTGAAGTGGAAAGCAGAACAGTGTTCATGGACAAGCATCAGGAGAACAGGGTGATTTGCTGCTATGTTATCCATCGGGACAACTCGACCAAAGACCAGTGGACATGGCAAGAGTCGAGTACTTGACGTAGCGCAGTGTTTTCTGCCGTGATTGATCATGCAACTATATACTACTACAAGGACTGGAATAAACGAAAGCCGTTCACTCCCACTTTGCATTTCAAGGAAACAACAGTGTGAACAAGGGTCGAGAAAGGAATTCAGGATGACCTGCCCTCACCCCTCCAACGTACTCCCATGCAAGGGACCCGTTGTGGAGAGAGTGGGACAAGCTTTTTATTCAACAATTACAGGGCACAATAGAGAAGAGGGGAGGGGAGACATATTTTACAGGCGGAAAAGAACAAGGTACGGAACAGAGTTAATTCTGCTGCTCTTCGATTCTTCCCTTGAACTTTTCATACCTTCCCTTTCCCTTGGATAGCCTGGGGCTACCGTTGGCTTTCCTGTTGGTAATGTTCAGGGCCTTGCAGAGGGCAGTATCGTGCGCAACGGCAAGACGGACGTTCTTGAGCTTGACAGCCTTGGATGATTTGGAGAGCTCATGGTCAGACATGGACGAGGAAACATATACGACCTCTTGATTGTCGCATTCCCACTCGGCTTGCTCCATGACATCTTCCAAGGAAGGAGCCGTGGCAATAGGCGTCTTGTGTTTCCTAAGAGGAGCGTTCTGACGGGTCTTGGTGACCTTGATGACCCAGGTATCGGGCTGTGTGGCGACAGAGGTGCTATTGACGCTGGTAGCAGTCTTGATGTTGTTGATACTGGTGAATCCGTCACTGAGGGAGGAGATGGTCATGGGAGCCAGATTGTGACCGGAAGCGTCCATGTAGATCTCGTCGGCGTCAAAGTCCTCATCATCGGAAGCATAGGCAGAGTTGACAACGGACCAGGAAGAGACGCTAACTCGGTCTAGGTCATCATCGCTTACGGTTCTGGCTAGGATGGGATGGTTGAATGAAGTGGTGGTGTTGGACAAGGTGGGTTCGTGCTCTGGTTCAAGAAGAACAGAGAACGGGTTGCGGAGTTCGATCGGGGCGTAGGAGAGGATGGCCGACATGGTTGGCAGAAGAGGATGGGTTTGTAAAGTGAGGATGAAGAAGAAGAAGATGGATGGGGATGGAGGTGATAGACCATGACCATGATGGTATTTATAAGCATCTGCGGGGTAACGGGACCCTGTCGAACTGCGGCTGGTTTGATATACGAACACTGAGCACATGCATTAGATTGGCCATGCAACAATGAGATCAGCCAGGAGGGGGGATGTGACCTGATGACGACAATGATGGTCGTCCTCTTTTTTTTGGGTTCCATCCGCACCGTACCGGATTTACGAATGCGGAAACTCGCCCATGGTTCCTTCTCCCCTCATTGTTCCTCATTATCGCAAAGTGTTCCTTTGCTGCTGCAATTGCCTGGAGCGTGGCCAATGCCCGTCCGGCTGCGGCGACAAAGGTCCGTGAGCTCTTGCATCCGCAGCAGGGGAATCCTCCTTGACTGCGTCCCTCTCTCGCTCTCAGACTTGGGCGCTCCCTGAGTCCCTATACACAAAGCAGTCCCGCAGACTGCCCTTAATGCCTTCTTCCACTGACCCGCCATGACCTCGCCAATTCGGTCGCGTCGCTCTGGTGCTGGTTCCTCCAGGTCGCAAGTGGCCAGAATCCACTTAGAAGAGTAGCGATTAATATTGGTATCGACTTTTGTATTGGCACGAAGAAAATGAATAAAAATAGAGGAAGCTCCTCCCCGCCGGCATCTGTGAGGTATCAGATGAACGATATAGAGCATATCCAGCTGCGGAGGGCTTCTGGACAGGGCTGAATGGCGACGATGGCTGGGGTGCTCACCTGTATGAATGCATAGCCAAGAAGACTGCACAAACCACCTCACAGATACGCTAGGAGCAGAAAAATGGTGATGGAGTGAGCAAGGACGACGATGGTCGCGTCTCTTTCTTTCCACTGCAACTTTTCTTCCAACCTCGTGCACGTGAGCAATAATGCGGGCACTGCCCTTGATCACAATCTTTCACCTTCCCCCCTTCAACCAACTTCACAAAGGACTTTTTTTTGCCATGGGTGATGCTGGTTTCTTCAAGGTACAGGATCAGGATCTCTCAAAACTGAACAAAGTCGGGTGTCGGAGCAGTGCCAACCAGGGCCTCATCACAACACTCACTCGCACTCTCTTTCTCTCTTCAGGGTACAAGCGCCGATCAGGATGCTCGTTTCAGTGACAAGCAGAAAAAGCTACTTCGCTCCATGACTTTTCCACCAGAGTTCAACCAAAAGGTACCGGGAACTGGATGAGAGGGTTCTCCCTCGTTGGCTTTTGATGAGGGATGTCGCTCCTTGGCCCCAACGTCCTGACCTTGTGTTTTTGACGTTTTACAACCTTAGGTCAATATGAAGAAGGTCAACGTGAGTGTGATCAAAGGATGGATGGCTCGGCGTGTGAACCAACTACTTGGAATTGACGATGAAGTCGTTGTGGATTATGCATTCGGGATGCTTGAGGAGAATGTAAGGCGACAGCGGGTTTTACTGGAATGATATGAAAAGGAAAGACGGGACGACTTGTGCAATCCCAGCTAAAAACAAACCTTTTTTTTTTTTGAAAATGGCACACCACACATACAGGAACCCGATCCAAAGACGATACAGATCAACTTGCAAGGATTCCTCGATAAGAACGCTCAAGTCTTTGTATTGGAACTTTGGAAGCTTTTGCTCAGTGCTCAGACCAGTCTGGGAGGGATTCCCCAACAATTCATTGACAAGGCAAAGGAGGAGCTTCTGGAAGCCAAGGTTCGTTGTTGTTTTTTGCGAGAGGAAGGAGGGGCGAAGCATATGGATATGCACAGCGATCGAAAGAGGGCGGAGGAAGATTCGTATTTTGCTCACAAAAAAGGTGGGGCAGGGAAATGAACACTTTGGAACATGGTGCATGGGTGCTCACCTTATGGTTCTATGGTTCTATGGTTTCTTATCTTTTTTTTTTTTTTTGTAGAACGCCAAGGCAGCCGAGTTGGTCAAAATTCGAGAGCAGGAGGAGAAGGAGCGAGCTGTAGCAGAAGACCTTCGACGAAAGGCACAAGCTATCCGTGAATCTACGAGACCTAAAGCATCCTCCATGTTTGATAACGAGGTGAGTGGCATTGTGGTTCATGGACAAGACCAAGGGGAGTTCATTGTATGGTGTGGATATTAGAGCTGACAACCGTTTTTTTTTCGAAATGTCGTTTGATACCACTCTAGGGATCAAAGGATTCGAGGACGACACTTCATGAAAAGGATCGAGATCACGACAGAAAACGAGATGGACACAATCGTTCCAGAAGTAGAGATGGGAGACATGAGCGACGCCATGACCGATACCGTGATCGAAGCAGGGATCGGCGCGACCATTATCGACAGGATGGCTATCACAGAAGCTCACGTCGCCGTAGTCGCACCCGCAGTCGCAGTAGTCGCAGTCGCAGTCGCAGTAGTCCCAGTCGTAGTCGAGGACGGGGCAGGGATTACAGTCGGGAACGAAAAGGAGGTCATAGGGATTATTATGGACGAGACAGGAGCCGGAACCGTGAGCGTCCTCGTGGACGTGAACGGGATTATGGTCATGATCGACATCGCGACGAAGCCAAACGAAGGCGACTTCATTCTGTCAGCCGGTCTAGGAGTCGATCGTCCAGGAGTCGATCGTCCAGTGGTGCTAGGCGGGCCTCCTCTTCTTCCAAGACCAGAAAAGACCGGTCCAGAACACGTAGCCCTGTAGCGGGATCCACAAGCAATGCAGAGGACGAATCACAGGAAGGCGAGGACGGTGGCAGCCACCTTGAGAAAAAGAGAGGGTCCATTGATTCACAAGCGTTGGAGAGCCAATTGCGTGAACAATTGCTTCGTGAGCGAGTGATGAAATCGGTCAAGAGCAAGGGCACCGATCAGGAGGAGGACTAAGGGGAAGGGGAGAGAGGAAAGAGCAAGAGGAAGAGGAGGGAGGAGGACGTCATCTTTCAACTTTGCTCAGGAGTAAAACTATCTAACCTACGGAGAATTACGAAAAGAAACCTCATTTCCGGCGTCGGCTACTTGCGCATAGTTGAATTTGGCAACTCACCGGCTTACGGGATAACACCAACACACAAAAAGAGAGGGAAAGAGAAGGGTTCTTGAGGTACACCCTTGAAACAATGGTGTCCTGACGGTTGCGAATTAGGGATGTGCTTTTTATTATGGCATCAAGTATGGCAGATTTTGTAATGGGAAGTATTAGGAAGAGAGTGTTTTTTTTTTAACATGTACAGGAGCGATTGGCGCTGTAGCAAGGGTCCCTGCAATCACCGCCCATGAAACCACAATTGACAATACAACCGAGATCCGATCGACAGAGATCTTTGCATTTCTTCTCCTTGGTTGAACACGAGTCCATGCAGTCGTTAAATGAAGTTCGACACTTTTGTTGACAGGCGAATGGATCACTTGTGGTGATGGGTGGAGGTGAGGGATCATTGGTGGGTTGTGGTGGTACAGTGGGTGGATTGGTGATGGCGGGGGGATTAGAGGTCGGTGGTGGTGGGACAATGTTGCTGGGGATACTGGACCCTCCGCCTCCGCCTCCAACGGCTCCTCCAGCGGTGGTTTTGGGCGGAGATGGAACACCGGATGTGGTTGGAGTGATGGAGGACATGGAAGATGTGTGTTTGTGATCAAGATCATCATATGTATAGTTGCTGTAATCTTTCTTCCTCCAAAAGAGGGCCCAAAAGATGATGATGATGGTGGAGAAGATGATGATAAAGAAGCAGAGTCGGCAGAGGAAGATACGCTTCCTGTTGTTGGTGGAGATAACGTGGACGGCGTCTGGTTTCATTTGACTGTTGTCCATGGCGTGGGTGATGCCTGGGCTATGGTTGATGACTTCGAAACGGCCTTGGCGGTCGACGGATGGGGCCAGAATGGTGACCGAGTTGAGGGGAGTTCCCCCGGAGGAGTGCCGGTGCTGCTGTGAGTCATGGACTGGGTATGGCTGACGAGATGGCGAGGGAGGGGATGGGTAGGACCGTGGCGGACTGACATAGGGGAGGTGTTCATGGTCCTGGTGAGGGGAGGAGGGGTAGAGA
>Ga0247824_10001629_pt1 | contig 12330 bp, 7 predicted proteins | sample 13C_PalmiticAcid_FD_194412 | JGI IMG/M metagenome (GOLD analysis project Ga0247824, IMG submission 194412) | Soil microbial communities from agricultural site in Penn Yan, New York, United States - 13C_PalmiticAcid_Day48 | ecosystem: Environmental > Terrestrial > Soil > Agricultural land...
AGGTGGGCGTGGGCGCGCCATACGCCCCCGGCGGTGGCGGCGGCGGCGGGTACCCCTGCATTGGCGCGCCCACGCCCACCTGCTGCTGCTGCGGCGGCGGGGCGTAATAATCGTAGTAAACCGTGCCCTGCGACTCGCGGGGTTCGACCATATTCTGTTGTGTTTGTTGTGTTTGTTGTTGTTGGGGTGCGCCCTGCGTGGCGGGTTGAACCTCGGGCTGTTGTGTATAAAGGCCCGGCTGCTGTTGTTGTTGGGCAGCTGGCACAAAGGCGGGTGCGGTCGCGTTGGGGGCCATGGTGGCGGTGAACGGTTGCGGGTAGTAGAATCCTTGTTGTGGCTGCATCGTCGGGTATGGCTGGCCGTAGAAGTTGGGTTGCGCGTAGGCGTTGGGCTGGAAGGGCGCCGCGTGGACGGCGCGCTCGGGGATCTGAGACAGGGGCGTCGAGGACGAGAACTGGGACTGGTAGGATGGATTGCGCGCGTGCGAGTCCTGAGCGTAGGCGTTGGGCAGCTGCGGCGGGACTTGCTGGTGGAAGGCTTGTTGGTAGGGCGCGGGAGCGTTTGCGGCCTGGTAGGCGGGCGACTCGATGTTCTCGACCGAGACGGTTTTCTGCGGCCGGGGTTGGTGCATCGGGATGCCGTTTGGCCGGATCTCTTGGAACGCAGGCCTCTGAGGAAGCGGGTGCATCTGGGGCTGCGGCAGCTCGCTGATCGACGGCTCGGGCACCTTGGGAAAGGCGTCCGGCCTGGGGGCCATGGGCATGGCGGCGACTGGCGGTTGGGCCATGGGCGGAAGACGGACGACGGGGCGCGAGTTGTCGACCGGGGGAGGGGCCCGCGAGATGGTTGAGCCCGTCGGCGAGAGCATGAATTCTCGGCCAATGTCGGGGGCAATCGACGACCGGCGGCTGAGGGCGATGCTGGGCGAGTACATACTCCCGTAAACGCTTCCGCCCCAGACGCTCGTGCCGCGCGAAAACATCCCCGAGCCCAGCACCGACCGTGGGCCCTTGCCCCGCGTCCGTTGTTGGTTCGGGCGCATGGCCCGTGGGATGAAGATGAACGACCTGTCGCTAGCCGGGAAGATGTAGCGGGGCATGACGGGTGGGTCGTGGTCGGGGATCGAGATCCGAACGGGTTTGTCGCGACGGAGCGGCGGGCGGTGATCGGGGAGCTTTGTATACTGCTTCAGCGCAACGCCCGGGAACAGCTTGGGGGCGCCCATGGACGGGATGAAAACCCTGATGGTCGCGTTTCCAATGTGCTTCTCGGTCGACATGGCCCGGTTGATGGGCGCCTTGCTCGTCGGTGCGGTCGAGATGACGCCGTTGCCGTTCGGCGGCCCTTCGTTATTCGCGAGGTAACGGGTCTGCCGAGGCGGCTGAGGGGCAGCGACGACCTCGTGCATGTCATGTTTCCATACCCCGTTTGTGACAGGGTCTGGGACGTTGTGCACCTGGCTATACAACGCAGTCAACATCGGTAGTGAAGCAGCTTCGATGGGGAAGGAAGCGGGTGGTTTGACATACCTGATCGGGGCGAAGTGGTTCCCAAACGCCCCTCGGCCGCGGCCACGAGCGCCCCTTGGGAAGGGCCGGAAGCCGTTCGCTGCAGGGCCAGCGTGCCGGTGATCATGCAGGAAGAAGGCGCCCCTGTTGGGGACAAAAGTCGGGTCTTCGTCCCTCCTCCGCCTGTACTCTTCGTGCTCCCGCCGCTTCACCTCCTGCTGCGGCAGCCGCGGTTGTTGGTGGGCAGCGGCGCTTGAGCTCACGACGATCGGGGCGGCGTCCTTAGCAGGCGGCCCCGGTTTGAGGTCGTCAAAGTGCAGCTCGTCGACTCTGTTTTCCTTGTCGGCAAGCGACAGCCTGCTGAGCGTGGACTCGGCATCGGCGATGACGGGCTGGACAGGCCTCGCGGCCGGGCTCTTGAGGGGCTCCGAGCCGGTCCGGCGGCGCAGCCCGGGCTTCGTGTGGCCGTTGCCGAGGGGCTTCCGGGCGTTGGGGGACGTGGGGGACGCATCGTCGATGTTGCTCGTATCGCTGTCATCGGCGGGGTCGTGCTCGTCGCTCCCGATGGAGCCGTCCGTCACCGAGTCATCGTCGAGGTCGGGCATGGCCTCGGGGCCGCCCTCGTCCTCATCCTCGATGCGGCGGCGGTGGCCGATGATCTTCCTGCGTCGTGTGCCCGCTGCGGCCATTGCGTGTGGAAGCGGGCCCGGCTCGGCGACGAGTCGGGAGGCAGAGGGACCGGGTGCACCAGGGCGCGGAGGTGCGGGGGGTTGCGATGACGTCGAGGCGGCTCGATCATGCGTCGGGGGAGGAGGATGGCGAGCCTCTGCGAGTTCGGGGGTCTCGTATATCTCTCCCGAGGGGGAAGGAGGAGCGATGGCTGCGGCCGGAACCGTCCTGCGGTTGCAGAATCAACCGATGGTGAAGGCAGGACTTGCGGAAAGAGCAAATACAGCACACGCCGGGGAGAAAGTGCAAGCTTGGTGAGGAGATAGCGACGGTGCAAAGTGCAGCTCCGATCTGGATGGGATACCCCGGGTCCGGGCTGTGAGGTAGCGCGAGTCTCAGCAACCCGCAGGCAGGGCTGTCCAGGCGTGCGCAAGCAACCGTGCTCTCGGAGTGGTCGACTGTCTGTCGACTGGACGGCAAAAACGGAGACGGCAGGGGCGAAGGACTGCAGCGGGTGCAGCTCGTCAGGTGCTTCGTTGGGAGAACGGCCGAGGAAAACACGAATTGGGGATCGTGGCCAGGACGGGCCTCTGCACTGGATCAGCGAGGCTGCGCGCGGCGGATGGCGTTGTTCTTTTTTTTAGACTCCTCCTCACGGAATGGAGTTTGAATTGAGCCTGGGATCAGAGCGGCTCGGGCTGGCTGCCACAGTCAAGTGCATGGTCGGAATAGCCTGTGTCCGCTTCCAGCTAGCGTTGAAATTGACAGCCAACAGTTCCTTGCACCAATGCGAGTCCAGCAAGGAACCTCTTCTTCCATCGTCTGCAACAACCGATTTCACCTCCCTGCTTCAACTTATCAGACTGCAACAGCAACAACCGGCGTGGCAGTTTTCTTCCCAAATGTAACGACATGGCCGAAACCTCACTGCCCTTTTTTGGAGCCCAGTCTGTGATTTGCGCCGGCTTTTCCATGTGCAACCACACAGAGCCAACGCGCATGTCACGTCTGGAGTTGTGTGGACAACGCGCCCGCCACGAATCTCCCACCAAGAAACGCGGGAGCGCGATGATGCACGGAGAAGCCGTGTTGGCTGCCTGGCTAACCAAAATCCATCCCACCTTCCCAGGGCTATTTGTCGCGTACAGAGCACAAAACCCGCGTCGAGCTGTCGCGGGGTCGACTCACCATCCGCTGTCAAACAGACACCAACCAATCGAACCCGAAACCCTGCAGGAGACGCACACACCCCCCACACAGCAAACATCAGATGCTCGGGATAGCCTGTCTGCAACACGTATTCTTGAAGTCATCCACGAGCAAATTGCTAGAGCTACCCTGGCTAGCCTCGCTAGCTAGGCCTGCCCTAACAGCTCCAGGGGTCTAGGGAGCGTCAACCGCAGGTCCATGCCGGGTCGTCCATGGTTTCCGGCACACCAATGACGAGCACATTCTGCAATGGCTCTCGCGATCTATGGGTGGGTGTCACTGAGTCCCCAGACCTGCACTCAAATATGACGACCGTCCTATAATTCGGCAGCACGTCGAAAAGTCTAAGTCGAGGCTACCCGTTGTTTGTCTCGTACTACTTGGGGGTGCTGCTGCCTTGGAGATCACCAGACGAGAAGGCTGCCGAGCGGCTCTGTCTCAGCTTCACTTGGGAGATCTCGTTGATTGGTGCCGAGCATCCCAGTCAGTTGGATGCTGTATGCCTATGCCTCAACCGGCGGTCAACGCCGACTGCAGAGAGTCTGAGATGTTTCAACCATGCTGCGTACATTGAGCCACGCAACCCTATCGAGTCCTCTGACCCTTCCCAGTCGACACGAGGCTCACTGCCGGAACAAGCGTCCGCGGCAGAATACCGACGACGTGGTAAACCCCCACTTGGACCCCTGCAATATTTGTAATGGAAAGCTTGACTGCATAGGTCACATCTGAAGGGTTTTGAAGAGACACCTTGTTATATTGTTGGTTTCATGAGTTAGATCATGAGAACTCTGCCGTGCTTCCCTACTAAGGTAGCCTATAGTTACTTCCCATTTCATTCTATGTATGAGCTGTGTCTCAACCACTGCTCTCCCTGGACAGAATCAACTTCTAGACCCTCCAGACCCTTTCACTTCGTATCACCAGATTCAACACAGTCTCCAACGAACTGCTTCACCACTTCAAGCCACCAAGCCCCCCCTTCCCCCTCCTTCAACCCTTCTAAACCAGACCTCGACGTGCTAGCCGGGGAAGTGGAGACAAAATAGAATGTCCACTTCTCACTCTCCCACAACCCACTCAGCCCCAAACCTAGCAGTTTGTAAACCCTCACTCCACACCACAGCAAATATCCACAACACACTTCACGGCAAGGTGGCCGAGCGGTCTAAGGCGCCAGGTTCAGGCCCACCTGAATTACTATCTTTCCCACAAAAGATTTCCTGGTCTCAGTAATGGGGCGTGAGTTCGAATCTCACCCTTGTCAAACATTGTCACGTTGTTGACATGTCCTGTGTTTTTGTCATTCCCTGTTTGGCACCATTTTGGTCAAATCATCTCCTTCTTTCTTCTCTTTTCTCTTTCTTTGTTTCGTTCCTTTTTTCCCTTTCCTCGCCTTTTGACTGTACTTTGACTTGTATTGCTTCCTCGACACCCCGGCTCGCCTCTCTCTATCTTGAACTACCACGCCGACGAACTCTCTGAGCTTCTTAATGTGTACTGAGACGGCAACTCACCATGTCCTAAACTACACAAACACAGCGTGAAGGAGTGCACTCTCACAACGCAGATTCTACACAATACAAAGCATCGGGCCCCATTGTTGATATTCTAATGCTCCAAGAACCCAGACTCTAGTTTCATATAGAGAACCCAAGGAGAGTTGTTTTTCTACAAACTCCCGTTGCCCACAGAGCCCGCCCACACTCTCAAAAGCACCAACACCTTCTCAGTGCCCATTGAGGCTGAGGTCCGTCTCGGAGATGCCCGAGATATCCCCAAACATGGACTTGACAAAGATCCTCTCCACCTCCTTTTCCAGCTCCGGCGCAACGAGCGGCATAGCGTTCAGCTCGACGTTCTGCGTCTTGGCCACCTTGGGCACCGCGCCAAAGCGCATGTTGCCCTTGTCCCAGATCTGTATACACAAACACACACAGACCCAGTTAGCTCTGGTCTGTATCCAACGAAGCAACAAAAAGAATGGATCAGACGGAAGACTCACCGCATAAACAGATCGCAAAAACGCATCCCCCAACACATCAAACGGGCACTCCCCGCGCGACTGCACCGCGCCATACCACCACCGCCTCTCACCGTCCTCCCCCTCCCCACCACCCACCGGCGCGAACACCAAGTCCTGCTTCTGCACCACAAACTCCCGCCCGCCCACCGCCACGCGCACGTCAGGCAGCTCGTCCAGCGAAATATCGCGCGGCACGACCCACCCCTGGTGCCGCTCGGCATACTCGGCGCCGCGGACCTGCGCGTACAGCGCGTCGCAGACCTGGTCCGACAGCAGGATTAGCGCGGTGCCCGTGTCCGCGACGGCCCGGTTGCCCGGCAGCGAGAGGGTCGCGGTGTGGCTGCCGTTGACGGTGGTCGTCTCGCTCGCAAACATCCACAGGCCCGTCGACTCGTCGAGCGGCGCCCAGTGAATGGCCTCGTCCGGGAGGAGGAGGCTGCGGTCGATCCAGCCGAACGTGTAGAAGGACTTGGGCGCCGCCGGGTCCGGGTCGCGCGTGCTGTACATGGCGCACGTGAAGACGGCGGCCTCGACGGGGATGTCGTCCTGGCGCATGACGTTCTCGAAGGGGGTGTTGTGCGGGAAGGGCCGGCCCTTCCAGTGGATCGTGTTGAGCTTGCGGAAGGCGAGGCCTAGGATGCCGTCCATGGTGCCGTCGGTGAATTGCGGCGAGAGGACGCGCTCAGCGAGCTGGATGGCTTGATCCTTGATGGCGAGGCCGCCGAGGGAGAGCACGTCGTAGCCGACGGTGCCCGCCGCCAGGGAGCCGTCGCCGCGCTGGATTTCCCAGGATGCGTCCGCGCACGGCGTGAAGCTACGGGATTTCTTGGGGTCAAAGTTCTTGCGGATGTTCACCTGTGCGGCTCTGTGTTAGTGGCGGGGAAGGTCGGGGTTTTCGTTAAGTTGCCATACCCAGAAGTCGGAAGAGCCCGTGTCGAAACCCACCAGAACTTTCTGGGAAGGTTTGGTGCCAATGGACACTGGGCACAGATATTCCGGATCGGTCTGCTGGTCCGCGGCTCTGACTTCGCCGTGGTTCTCAGCGCCGTCAATCTTCTTGAAGAGGCCTTCCCACACATGGCCGGGCTTGACCCCTGGGGCAGTCTTGCCCGAAGGCTCTCCGGACTCGGTGTACTTTTGGAAATAGGGGCCGGGTTTGGTGGGCTGGAAGCCGAAGCGGTTCAATGCCCAGACGTAGGACTTGGTGCCATTGCTCTGGTAGTTGCGGTTGGGGATGGCCACGACCTTGTGCAGGCCACAGCTCCTGCGAAAGGTGGCCTGGGCCTTCCAGACGTCCTCCATTGTGCGTTGTGACGGCTTTCTTGGCGTTTAGCCGTTCAATGATGAGAGATTGAAGGGAGTTCCCCGACGAAGTGTAGAAATGGAGCCAAGTTCTATGACGAGTGGTCAAAGTTTGGTTGAGGGGATCCGGGAGCCCGTGAGTCTTCTCGGGGATGTCAAGTAAGAAGGAGTAGCAGGCGCCCTTTTAGGGTATGGAAAGTACAGAGCTGTCCAGATGGCCTGCGTTGCGTCGGGCAGGCACCTGGCAGGTCACAACCTGAATATGTGACGGTGGAAACCCCCAAGTTGCTCCTGCTCCCAGGCGCCAAAGCTTGATATTAGGGCAGTCACAAGGTCAGACGCCCTGCGTAGGCGCACCTTCATAACCTCAGCAGTTGGAACCGGCTCATGACGAGCAGAAACACATGGACAGGGGTTTATTGGCAAGCTCAAATACGTGCCTGTTTGCTCGAAGCTCAGTCGAGCTTGACTCTTCCGAAGAAGAAACCCCTCACACCGTTGCTCAACCAGCACTCTTCACCCTGCACCAGTGAGCCCACCGGAACTGTCTCTTCGACCGCAATGCCCCTGCGACCTGTTAGAGATTTGTGGAGAGAGAAGCTTTGCTCAAGAAGCCGCTGGCATACCTCTCAAGTGCCCACCTCCTGGACGTTCCATTCTGCCCTCCGCTCCCGTCTTCGAGGCTGAATGCCTTGCTCACGGCGGGCGTAACCCAGCGCCCTCCCCTCCAGAAGTAGGGCGTCGTGATGGAGCCTTCCATGACAGCGCCGTCTGCCTCGTTAACAATGAGAACCTCCTTCTTGTCGGTGAGACTGATTTGCGCCCGCTGCCTCGCCCCGTCGTAGGCGGCCCGCTGGGTGGTTTTGAAGTGGGTGTACTCGGAGCGGGCCGTCTTCGGACCATCGACAAGGACTTCGTATTCTGGGGCTTTGGAAGGGATACCATCTTGCAGCTCCTCGTTCTGGGCTTCTCCTGGAGGGGGCAACTGTGCAGGGAAGAGGGTTGCGAGTGTCGTTTCCGGGACCACGCCAGAGGTGACAGAGAGCTCCCCCTCTCTTGTGATGGCCACTCGCACTCTCCTTGGGGACTGCTTGTCTTCTCCGATGCTGCTCATGATGCGGTCTCCTAGTCTCTGCAGGCCGGCGTCGCCCTGGAGAAACTCTACAGCCGCATCCCAGCCCCAGTGGGTGGCTGCCAGGAGCATGCGGTCGCGGTGGTAGTCTAGCATGTAGAGGGGAGACGGGTTGGCCCAGTTCCACCCGGCATGGCTGACGGAGCTGCCGGGAACTTGGAGCAGCGCCGGGTCATAGCGGAGCGAGGAGAAGAGCTGGAAATCATCCATGGCGAAGTTGGGATGTAGAATTGTAGATGTAGGGGTGAAAGCCTGAAAAGAGCACGGATACCTTCAACGGTTCTGAGTCAACTGTTCTATGTGATGTGCAAAGGACGGGGTTATGTATCATGTGTGGATCTCGGAATTCTGCTAAGTCATTGATCTCTTGATCTAAATACCGCCCGTTGAGGATGCTGTTGTGTTCCCCCATTCTAACATCGCCTGGTGTAGCATCGGGCCTGGTTGCAGACAGGGGTCCTGACCAGGCTGAGCCAGGCTCACCAGGGTCAGAGGCCTGCGCCAAGCCAGCCAGGGCCGGCCAGACGGGCGGTTCCGGGAAAACAGCGTGAAGGTCCCACTGCAGCGAGTCTAGCGACGCAATTGGCGCGTCCAAGCACCGATTTTTTTGTTCCAAGCTTCGGCCGAGCTGCTGCCCGCGACGAGCTTCCACTGATTCCATTGATGCCCACCTGCATCATCGAATTGGCGAGACACCGCGTCGGTTCACAGCATCGCCCAATCCCTCGGCCATCGGCACACCGAGGTTTCCACGCCATCCGTCGTCCTTGATTAATCTCTTTCCTTTTCTTTCCAGACAGCCATGGCGCCCCCGTTTCCTGTACCGCCCATGGGCACCCCGTCGGCACCAATAGCGGCTGACCCGTCGCTGTGGGATCGCATCTCGACATGGGTCTCGGAACACAAGGCCGTCGTCTACACCATTGCCGGTGTGGCCGTCGTTGTCACCACCGCTGGCGCTGTCTACTATGTTCGCAACGCCCCCAGCGTGAGCTCTTGCCCGGCCCCCCAACACGAGACTCCTGCCATGCTGACATCCCTCCCCCACAGGAACCCAAGGACACGACACCCAGACCGAGCAAGAAGGAGAGGCGGAAACGGAAGCAGGCCGAGAGGGAGGCAGAAGCCCAGAAGGCGTCCCCGTCCGAGAAGCCCGCCGAGGCTGCCGCCGCCGCGCCCGCTGCCAAGGCGGCCTCTGTCGAGACCGCAGACGAACTCCCAGAGATCGACGAGACCACCGTCCAGCGCCTTTCCGAGGCTGAGCGCAAGGAGTACGCGCAGAAGCTGAAGGAGGCCGGCAACAAGGCCTACGGCGCCAAAGACTTTGAGAAGGCGATCGGGCTCTACTCGAAGGCCATTCTGTGCAAGCCGGATCCGGTCTATTACTCCAACCGCGCTGCCTGCTACAATGCCCTGAGCAACTGGGACAAGGTTGTCGAGGACACCACTGCCGCCATCAATCTCGACCCCGAGTACATCAAGGCCCTCAACCGCCGCGCCAATGCCTACGACCACCTGGGCAAGTACAGCGAGGCGCTTCTCGACTTCACCGCGAGCTGCATCATCGACGGCTTCAGGAACGAGCAGAGCGCCCAGGCCGTCGAGCGCCTGCTCAAGAAGTTCGCCGAGACCAAGGCCAAGGAGATCCTCGAGACCAAGCCCTCCAGGCTCCCCAGCTCCACATTCGTCGGCAACTATCTCCAAAGCTTCCGGACCAAGCCCCGGCCCGCCGGATTGGAGGACTCGGTGGAATTGTCGGAGGAGACTGGCAAGGGCCAGCTCCAGAAGGGTCTTAAGGCGCTGGAGAGCAAGACGGGCCCCGGCTACGAGGAGGCGGCCGAGGCGTTTGAGAAGACCTTGGAGCTGGGCGACCTCGACGAGCACGCGGCCTACGCATACAACCTGCGTGGCACCTTCCGCTGCCTCAAGGGCAAGCACGGCGAGGCCCTGGATGACCTCTCCAAGAGCATCGAGCTGGACCCGGAGATGACCCAGAGCTACATCAAGCGGGCGAGCATGAATCTCGAGCTCGGTAGGCTTGCCCCATCTTCCCCCGTGATAATCTGTTATTGACTTTTTTCAGGCGACCCCGAGAAGGCCGAGGAGGATTTCGCGGCCGCCCTGTCCAAGAATGCCGAGGACCCCGACATCTTCTACCACCGTGCCCAGCTGCACTTCATCAAGGGCGAGTTCGCCGAGGCGCAAAAGGACTACCAAAAGTCGATCGACCTCGACCGCGACTTCATCTTCTCGCACATCCAGCTCGGCGTGACCCAGTACAAGATGGGCTCCATCGCCTCGTCCATGGCCACCTTCCGCCGGTGCATGAAGAACTTTGAGAAGACCCCCGACGTCTACAACTACTACGGCGAGCTGCTCCTCGACCAGGGCAAGTACACCGAGGCCATCGAGAAGTTCGACACGGCCATCGAGCTCGAGCGCGAGACCAAGCCCACGTGCATGAACGTGCTGCCCCTGATCAACAAGTCCCTCGCCCTCTTCCAATGGAAGCAGGACTTCTCCGAGGCCGAGAAGCTGTGCGAGAAGGCGCTCATCAGTGAGTCCTCATGACACCACCAACCCCCTATTTTAGCGCCTTGCTAACCAACGCAATCACAGTCGACCCGGAGTGCGACATCGCCGTCGCCACCATGGCCCAGCTCCTCCTCCAGCAGGGCAAGGTGACCGAGGCCCTCAAGTACTTTGAGCGCGCCGCCGAGCTGGCCCGCACCGAGGGCGAGCTCGTCAACGCCCTCTCGTACGCCGAGGCCACCCGCACCCAGATCCAGGTCCAGGAGAAGTATCCCCAGCTCGCGAACAAGCTGCAGGGCATGGGCCAGGGCATGGTGCGGTAAGGCGTTTTGTTCCCGCCCCGCCGTAATCGTTGAAAACGGGGTTGGAAAAGAAATCAACTCAGCCCAGCTTACTCGCTCAAAGTATAACTTGACTGGGAGGCTGGCTGGGTTTGATTCTCTGTGTAAAAATGAAACTTTACTTGGCTGCGTTACGCAGCAGCAAACCAAGCAAGCCTTGTGTGGCAGGCTTGGGGTTTCTCTTGTTATATTTAGTGTAGGGATGGTTTTTACTTTGTACGATCGATTTGGGAGGAAAAGAGGATGATGCTTAGGGACAAGAGGGTCTGGGAGAAGGGGTGACGGCTGGCTAGCTGTAGGGGGCAACAACAAATAAACGCCCCCTGGGCTGGTGATGTGACTTATAATCGCAGAGACATACACATGGTTGGGATGTTTTTGATTGCGGGACGGGGGGTGGGGGTGGGGGTGGTTGTCATCATCATGAGGTGGTTGTTTTGCCGCAGCCAAAGGTGCCTGGACTGGACTGTGGGATAGTGGAGTTGAGATTGAGGCACCGAGCGCTGTGTTGTGTAAACGCGGAACCCCTAGCTACCTTAATAACATATACTTCTCTCTCAGATTACGTGTCTCTTGGTCATTTTTGTAGAGGTAAGAGTGCTTTATCATCCCGGAATGCCAAATACATTATGTGCGCTGGTCATACAACCACAAACTACGGATATACACCTCTGTACTGTCTGTGTGTTGGTTGGTAGGCAAACTCGACCCCCCGAGTATCCCAGACTTTGAAACAACTAAAACCCACCCATCCGCCGGGTACAGAACCTGACCCAAGCATAAAGTCAAGCTTGTGGCTCGCGCGGCCACGAGCTGGGTTGAACCAAAAACAGCCCCGGCCCAAATCAAGGGAAAATTCGACGCAAAGAAACATGACCGGCCCCCGCCCGCCCAAGCCGTGGAATGTACGCTCTGGGCGGTGATCAACCTCATCCCCTTCATCCATCCATCCATCCGTCCGTCCGTCCATCCTTCTCATCCCCACATCCTCCCGCCCTAAACCAAAACACCTTCCTCAGCCATCCCCCCTTTACGCATTATTACTCTTGGTCGCGTTCCTCGTCAGCGCGACGCCCAACCCGACGCCCAGGGCGATGACGATGCAGATGAGGATGCAGACGCCGAGGCACCACCACTTGAGCTTGCGGGCGCGCTTAGCGCTCTTGACGCCCTTCTCGATCTGGACGTTGGCGTTGCCGAGGTGGTCGGTCGTCTCGGCGGCCTTGTCGGCGACCTCCTGGATGACGGCGCCCTGCTGCACGACCTGCTGGTTGAGGATCTCGAGCAGGTCGAGCAGCTCGAGGATGGACCGCTCGATCTTGAGCATGTCGTTGTGGCGGGCGCGCACGGCGCCGAGGACGGCCGTGGCTTGGCCGGAGCGGTTGGTGCGGAGCTGGAGGGGGGGAGGGTTAGTTTACGGAAACGAGAGGTTTGAGGAAGCGGAGAGAAACCTACGGCGGTCTGGAAGATGCCCTCGTCACCCCAGTCGGCGTCGGCCGCCTGCTGCACCTGCTCCTCGGTCGCGTCCGGGTTGACGATGCGGTACTGACGGGCGATCTGCTCGCGGTAGCGCTCCTTGTACTGCTGCTCCTCCTGCAGGAAGCGCTGGAT
>Ga0247824_10001631_pt1 | contig 12324 bp, 11 predicted proteins | sample 13C_PalmiticAcid_FD_194412 | JGI IMG/M metagenome (GOLD analysis project Ga0247824, IMG submission 194412) | Soil microbial communities from agricultural site in Penn Yan, New York, United States - 13C_PalmiticAcid_Day48 | ecosystem: Environmental > Terrestrial > Soil > Agricultural land...
GTTGGGGAAGGGTGGCGCAGAGCAGCCGAGTCGGACGGGTGTGTTTTTGATCAATGTTACCTGGGCACCTCCTTTTGCTTTTGTCCCTGCCCGATATCGTGCCCGTGACGTGAGGTGTCTACGGATAAACCGCCGAGTCGGCACATGGCGAAAACAAGATGGCGGAAACGGGTGGAGATGTTGAATCCACCCAACATCGAACGAACAGGGGGCTCAAAACGTCAACAAGCGGCCGACCCCCAAAAATGGTCCTGCATTAGCGTGCTTACGTAACCAATCTCGACCCCACACCAGCGCGCCAGGCGTTCAGCCAGCCAAAATTTTGTCGCTCCTGTTTCTTGTCCAAGGTCCTCGCCATCGCCAATTCCACGATGCTGTTCTCCGCCAGACTGTCGCAACTCCACGGCCCATAACGAAGCCCATCGGGCCAACGCCAACCCGATACACCGCACCCCCCCTTACCTCACCATGGACGCCGCCGCCCTCCTCAAATCCCAGGGCTGGAGAGGCAAGGGCTTCTCCCTCCATCCTACCAACAACACCATCGGCCTGTCCAAGCCGCTCCTCATCTCCCGCAATACCGATGGCCGCGGTATCGGCCAGAAGCAACACTACACGAGCGACCAATGGTGGCTCCACGCTTTCGACCAGAAGCTCAAGGGCCTCGACACATCCAAGAAGGGCACGGTCGTGCAGTCGGTCACGCAGGGCAAGCTGGACCTCGTCGCCAGCAGCCAGCCGAACGGGAAATACACGGGGGTGAGCGGGCTGTACTCATCGTTCGTGCGCGGCGGCATGCTGGAGGGTACGATGGAGGTGACCCTTGTCGAGGCCGAGTCAACCGACGCGACACCCCTGACGTCCGACGACAGCGAAGGACCCGTCTCGAGCAAAGAGAAGCGGGGCGAGAGCAAGGTGGAGAGACATGCTAGGAGGGCGGCGAGGAAGTTGCGCAAGGCTGAGAAAGCTGCGAGAAAGACGGTCGAGTCGAGGGCCGCACGGAAAGCCGCCGAGAAGGCTGCGAAGAAGGCGCTGAAGAGGGCGAGTCGGGAAAACGAGACAAAGGAAGAGAGGCGCGCCAGGAAGGCCCTGAGGAGGGCACGAAAAGAAGCCAAGAGAGTCGAAAGGAAGGCCGAGACACAGCGAAAATCTGATCAGGGCTGAAGGACTGGAACTGAGCGCGCCGGGTATATTGCTCCCTCCTGCTGCACACGTAGCAGAACAGCTTCAAGGCCCCTTGCGCCGGGAACTTCAGACCACCATAAGCGCATGAGCAGCGGCGCCCGGGCCCTTCGGGCTAGAGTCGGCGCTGCCTGCGTGCCCTTCCCTCGGCCGCTGAAAGTCGCGGCCCAGAGAAGGGGCATTGCGCCGCCGGCAAACAGGTTGCTGGACGGCGGTCGGCTGGAATCGCAGCCAAGCGTCCATAGAGACCGGCTTTCACGGTTCCTTCGGGACTTTGCCCGGCTTGTTTGATAGCAACCAGGGTCGGCGATCCCAGAAATCGTCCTTGATAATGTCAAGGTGCTCCACCACAATCCGCGCCTTCGCGCGCCGCTTCCTGTCGTTTTCGCTTTGTGTTTTTGACTGCTGGATCGGCTCGGCCAGATCATCCGCCTCCATGCTGGCATTGTGTGTGCCTGGCTCCACCAGCTCATACTACGAGATCATTTCAGCTGCTTGGACGCGGAGGTTCAGGGAATGGCTTCCGCCTGCTTACGTCTCTGAAAACAACGCTTCCCTTCTTGAACATCTCGGGCTCGTTGTTGTAGTTGATGCTGAATTTGGAAAAGAGAATCTCGTTCTTGTCCGCAGAGTACGTCCCCTGCTCGCTGACCGTCAGATCCATGGCTCCAGAGACCACGGCGGCGAAACTCACCTTGAGGGTCTTCTCAGCCTCGGTGCCATCCATACCGCCCAGTTGGATAAGGGCCCAGAAGGTCGTGTTGTACAGGTTGTTGATGTGGCCTGGCAGGTTAGCACGAAACAGGGGCTGGGGGGAGAAGGAAGTCGCCTACAGTCAACCTGTCTCCAACTCATGTAGTCTCTCAGGTTCTGCACCGTCGGGTAGCACACTGCCCGGCCGTCGAAGCTGGGTAGTGGAGGGGACAATGGGCTTTCGGGGAAGTATGTCGGCCAAAGATGGACATAGTATGCCGTGAAGGTTGAGACAATCGTCGACACCAGTTTGCTGCGAGCGAGCTCAGTTACTGGAACCAGGCAGCGGTTTGGGCTCAGGGCCTCACCTGGAGCGGCGCTCAAAGAGAGTGCAAGTCTTGTGAAAGACGAAGCTGGGTGGCCAGTCAGCTGATGTTTCTAGTTAAGGTTTGAGTCGTGACACATACCTGTATTCGTCGCTGACTCCGTAAGCAATAGCGATGTCCGGAAGCTCGACCATGACGGCCCTGGCGGCAGCGTTCATGAGCTCCAGTGCCCGTTTGTCGTTGGGTTTTTCGAAGCCATGCTTGGTGGAGAATCTGGAGCAGTATCAGAGACGAGTGTTGGAGATCGTTCGCAGCTTGTGATAGAGGCATACTTGGTGAAGCCCCGTCCGTCGATCCGGACCACGATCCATGTGTTTGGGAGAAGACTGTCGGGCTGCTCGAATTGCTTGACATATTCGAATCTTGAGATTTGGTCATCAGCTCTGGATGTGGGAGTCAAGAAGGTGGCCTTTCGTACTTGGAGTTTGCCATCGTGTGTGATACACAGGTCACTAGCTACTGTTGCTGCCTTTTGAGAAATCGTCGACCTCGCCGTTGCTCTGCTCCGTTCTGGAACAAAGCCGATTCGAAGTTGTCGTCTGGAGAAACTGACCCGCCGGGCTGACCCCGCAGGCCCACAGGGCTGGGGAGCAAATGCTCGCTCGGCGGGGTGCTGGCTTGGCAAAACACGCTGCAAGCACCCCTGCGATGCCCTGGATCTGCCGCTGCATCCCTGTCGACACCAACCAGTGGGGTTCTCAGCACAGCCTTGCATCAAATCCGAAGCTGCAATTCCACGACGCCGTCAGCCTTGCCGGCAACAACCAACCCTACCCTGGCAAACGAGCCCCAGAAATTTGACCGCCGCCGCCATGAACCTCCTCCTGTCCGACGACTACCTCCTCCAAGACTACCCCGAGAACATCACCAACACGATCCGATCAGGGCACTCGACATGTGTTCGGTTCAACCGCAAAGGCGACTTCCTCGCGTCAGGTCGCGTCGATGGCACCGTCGTGATCTGGGATTTGGAGACGATGGGTGTGGCACGCAAGCTGAGAGGCCATTCTAAAAACATCACTTCGCTGAGTTGGTCCCGCTGCGGCCGGTACCTGCTGTCGGCATGCCAGGGGTGGAAAGCGATTCTCTGGGATCTGCAGGACGGGCGAAGACATCGCGAGGTGCGCTTCCGCGCCCCCGTCTATGGCGCAGAACTCCACCCGTGGAACCAGTCGGTAGCCTTTGGTCATTTGGATACATTCCCGCTTCGAGATTCACGGGCTGACTTGTGACAGCTCCCAGTTTGCCGCCGCCCTGTTTGAGGATCAGCCGATGCTCGTTGACGTGACCGATTCCGCCGATGTCCGATATGTCCTCCCCTCCGTCCCGAAACGCCCCAACAACACAGAGGCCGATGCGGCATTGAAAGAGAAGCAAGCGAAGGAGGATGCGAAACACATGACGACGGCGATTGTTTACACCGCGACTGGCGACCATCTTCTTGCCGGCACCACCAAGGGGCGCCTCAACATCATCGACGCCAAGACACGCGAAATCATCTATTCTGAAAAGATAGCGAGTGGTATCATAACAACCCTGCGGCTCACAGAGTCCGGCAAGGAGCTCCTCGTAAACGCCCAGGACCGGATAATACGAACCCTGCACGTGCCGAACCTCTCGGCCGCGGACCTTGACCCGGACACGATCCAGCTGCCACTGGAGCACAAGTTTCAAGACGTGGTCAACAGGCTGTCTTGGAACCACGTAGCCTTCAGCGCCACGGGCGAGTACGTTGCGGCGTCCACGTACAACAACCACGAGCTTTATATCTGGGAACGGGGTCACGGCAGCTTGGTGCGCATGCTGGAGGGGCCAAAGGAGGAGCAAGGGGTCATTGAATGGCACCCGCACCGCGCGTTGCTCGCCGCGTGCGGACTGGAGACGGGGAGGATCAACATTTGGTCCGTCACGAGCCCCCAGCGGTGGTCGGCCCTGGCCCCCGACTTTGTGGAGGTCGAGGAGAACGTGGAGTACATTGAGAAGGAGGATGAGTTTGATATCCACCCGCATGAGGAGATCCAAAAGCGGCGTCTGGATCAGGAGGACGAGGACATTGATGTCCTGACGGTCGAGAACGGCGGTGGGCTGCCGTCGGATGGGGACGCGTTTCGCATGCCCATACTCTTCAACCTGGGGGAGTCGGACAGCGAAGAAGAGTTTGTGAATGTGGGCCTCGGGACATTGCGCAGGAAAAGCCCCGGAGACCAGGACGAGGGCGAGATGACGGGCGAGGAGAAGGGACCTGGGAAGAAAGGCGGTGGCACGGGCCGAGCCCGGGGGAAGAAGAAGTGACCGAGTCCCTCGTACATAGGCAGCCTGCCGAAGCTGACCCCCGAGTGCAAATGAGGACAATACAAACTGGCATGTTGCCACACCAGCTGCCCTTCATTGTCAAGTGGCGGATCCGAGCGATGGCCCACGCAGGACATGCTCGGGATTTGTACAGGTTCAGTTGTGTTGAAACAAACGGGCAATACAGATTAAGCCTGTCAATAACAAGAGAAAATGACCGAGCGGCCGTTCGGGTTTTCCGCTCGAGGCTCGGTCTGTCGATGCCAGGCGATGCAGTTACGGGAGCTGATCTCAAACCCGCCGGTGGCGAGGGCGGGGGGTACATGAGAAGTACCTCTGCTCCTTGCTCTTCAAGCTTGACATTCTGCCCTGAACCAGGTTGCATTGTTGTACCGATCCCTTTCATGGGTGCAGGCAATTGTTGAAAAGTGGGACGTCCCAGAGTGGCTTAGCGGGCCGCCCCAGCGCTGGCGCCCGCGCGTCTGCCCAGTGCTTATGTCTCGTCGAACTTTTCTGGGTTCCCTGGGCGCCGTCCTCCTCAAACCAAACCACAACCCATCCACCAGCAACGCTCTCCACCGGTACGGCATCGCAAATCGCGTCAACAGCCGCCGAGTTCTTGTCGCCCATCATTTCCCGACAAGAACATCCTGCCCACCGCTTGCGATTTTCACCTTCTCACCTGTTTTCGAGTTGCAGCGGCATTGGGAGTCAAGAGGTTTTGACGATCGCCGCTTCAGGCCGCTGGCCTGGAAAGCGCAGTGGAGGAAGCTAGGCACCGACCTCACCGACCAGACCCGCGTCGCCCAAATCCATCATCGCGGCCCTTCTCGCCATCAATCTCTGCATCGCCTGCGCCATAATTTTGTTTCTTTTTCGACGCGCTTCCATCGCCTTCCGGCAATTTCGTGCGCGCGCCTCGATCGCGCGACGTCGCGACACTTGGCACCCCCAGCCCGAGCCCTCGTTCTTGACTGGCAATCCGCCGGTCGCAGCTCGCACCGCGACTCTTTCCCTCCACCATTGTTTTTGACATTTTCACCGCGTCAAGATGGCGAACCTTATTTTTGCGCATTCGAGCGCGCCGATCCGCACGATCAAGGAGATCCAGTTTGGCCTCCTCGCGCCCGAAGAAATCAAGGGCATGAGCGTTTGCCACATCATCTACCCCGAGACCATGGACGAGACGCGGACGAAGCCTCGCGATGGCGGCCTCAACGATCCCCTCCTCGGCTCCGTCGACCGACAATTCAAGTGCAAGACCTGCACTGAGAACATGACCGAATGCCCTGGCCACTTCGGTCACATCGAACTCGCCCGGCCCGTCTTTCACCCCGGGTTCATCAGGCGCACAAAGAAGCTGCTCGAGATGGTCTGCCACAACTGTAGCAAGGTGTTGGCTGATAGAGTTAGTGCATCCTACCCAGCAGGGTAGTCTTTGTGCGTGGCTGATGCTGACTTGACCAGAGCGACCCCCAATTCGCCGCCGCCATGCGGATCCGCGACCCCAAGGTTCGATTCAAGCGAGTTTGGGACATATGCAAGAGCAAGAAGCGGTGCGACAACGACCCACCCAAACAGGGGGACGAGGGCGAGTTCAACCCCAACGGCGCGTCGGGCGACGGCGCGGTCGGCGGTCACGGAGGGTGCGGCAATGTCCAACCCGTCATTCGGCAGCAGGCCCTCACCCTCTGGGGCAGCGTCGAAACCAAGGATGAGGACGGCGTGAAGACCAAGGAGAAGAAGATCGTCACCCCAGAGATGGCCCTCAACATCTTCCGCCGCATGAGCGAGGAGGAGATGATCGACATTGGCCTCAATATCTCCCAGGCTCGCCCCGAGTGGATGATCATCACCGTTTTGCCGGTCCCCCCTCCTCCCGTCCGTCCCAGTATTTCTATGGACGGAACCGGAACGGGGATGCGCAATGAAGACGATCTGACCTACAAGCTTGGCGACATCATCCGCGCCAACGGCAACGTCCGACAAGCCATTGCAGAGGGTTCTCCGCAGCACATTATCACGGACTTCGAGAACCTGCTCCAGTACCATGTCGCTACCTATATGGATAACGACATCGCCGGCCAGCCGCAGGCCCTGCAAAAGAGCGGCCGTCCCGTCAAGGCCATCCGCGCCCGTTTGAAGGGCAAAGAGGGCCGGTTGCGTGGCAATTTGATGGGAAAGCGCGTCGACTTTTCGGCACGTACAGTCATCACGGGCGATGCGAACATCTCGTTGGATGAGGTCGGCGTGCCGCGGAGCATTGCCCGCACCTTGACGTACCCTGAGACCGTCACGCCCTACAACATCGCCAAGCTGACCAAGTACGTCCAAAACGGACCGACTGAGCACCCGGGCGCCCGGTTCGTTGTCCGCTCGGACGGCACACGTCTCGACCTTCGCCACTACCGTCGTGCGACGGCCGTTCAACTCGAGTACGGCTGGAAGGTGGAACGCCACCTGATGGACGGAGATTTCATCATCTTCAATCGCCAGCCGTCCCTTCACAAGGAGTCCATGATGGGCCACAGGGTTCGCGTCATGCCCTATTCCACATTCCGGCTCAACCTCTCCGTCACGTCCCCCTACAACGCCGATTTCGATGGCGACGAAATGAACCTGCACGTCCCCCAGACCGAGGAGACGCGCGCTGAAGTCAAGGAGCTCTGCATGGTTCCTCTCAACATCGTCTCGCCCCAGAGGAACGGCCCTCTCATGGGTATTGTTCAGGACACCTTGGCCGGCGTTTACAAGCTCTGCCGGCGTGACGTGTTCCTCACGAAGGAGGAGGTGATGGGCATCATGCTGTGGGTTCCCGAGTGGGATGGCGTCATCCCTCATCCCGCCATCATCAAGCCCCGAGCCCGATGGACTGGCAAGCAGATCATCAGCATGATCATCCCAAAGATCATCAACATCCACATGAACTCCGAGCAGCCAGACCGGGACCATCCGTTTAAGGACGATGGCCTCCTCATCCAGCAAGGAGAGCTCATGTTCGGTTTGTTGACCAAGAAGAGCGTTGGCGCTTCCGGCGGTGGCATTGTCCATCTGTGCTACATCGAGCTTGGCCCGAGCGGCGCCATGGACTTCCTCAACGGCTGCCAGCGCGTGGTCAACTACTGGCTGCTGCATTGGGGCCACAGCATTGGCATCGGTGATACCATTCCCGACACCACGACCATCGGATTGTTCCAAAAGCACATCAGCGAGGAAAAGGCCGAGGTTGCCCGGCTGACACTCCAAGCGACAAACAACGAGCTCGAGGCGCTCCCCGGCATGAACATTCGAGAGACCTTCGAGAACAAGGTCTCGACGGCGCTTAACAGGGCTCGCGACAAGGCCGGCACGACCACTGAGAAGAGTCTCAAGGATATCAACAATGCCGTCACCATGGCCCGCTCCGGCTCCAAGGGTTCTTCGATCAACATCTCGCAGATGACTGCTCTGGTCGGGCAGCAGATCGTGGAAGGAAAGCGCATTCCATTCGGCTTCAAGTACCGCACCCTCCCCCATTTCACCAAGGATGACTATTCCCCCGAGGCCCGCGGCTTCGTCGAGAACTCTTATCTCCGCGGCTTGACGCCTTCAGAGTTCTTCTTCCACGCCATGGCCGGTCGTGAAGGTCTGATCGACACTGCTGTGAAAACAGCTGAGACGGGCTACATTCAGCGGAGACTGGTCAAGGCGCTTGAGGATGCGGAAGCTCGCTACGACGGCACCGTGCGAAACTCGCTCGGTGACATCATCCAGTTCGTCTATGGTGAGGACGGTCTGGACGGCGTCGCCATCGAGAAGCAGCGTGTGGACCACATGAACTTGTCAAACAAGAGCTTCGACAAGCGCTTCCGTTTGGATGTCATGGACATGGCCACATCAGGCGCGGCCCTCGACTCCCTGGAGTACGGGAGGGACATGGCCAGCGACCCCGCGGTGCAGCACCTTTTGGACCAAGAGTACGAGCAGCTCTTGGCCGACCGCAAGCTTGTGCGGGAAATCAATCGCCGCAAGTTGGCCGATGACAACATGCAGCTTCCGCTCAACATCGGCCGCATCATTGAGACGGCCAAGAAGCTCTTCAAGGTTGACGAGGCTCAGCGCAGCGACCTCTCCCCCAAGGACGTGATCCCCGTCATCCAGTCCCTTCTTGACCGAATGGTTGTGGTCCGCGGCACGGATTCCATCTCGCAGGAGGCCGACTACAACGCCACAATTTTGTTCAAGATTCAGCTGCGGTCGCGCTTGGCGTTCAAGCGTCTGGCGGTCGAGCAGAAGATCAACAAGCTGGCGTTTGAGCACATCTTGGGCGAGCTGGAGAACCGGTGGTCTCGGTCAATGGTCGCCCCTGGCGAAATGGTTGGAGTGCTGGCCGCCCAGTCCATTGGAGAACCGGCAACCCAGATGACGCTCAACACCTTCCATTTCGCCGGTGTGTCGTCCAAGAACGTCACGTTGGGTGTTCCTCGTCTCAAGGAAATTCTCAACGTCGCAAAGGACATCAAGACCCCGTCCATGGTTGTCTATGTCGACTCGAAGAACGCGACCCAAGAGGACGCAAAGCGTCTGCGAAGCATCGTCGAACACACCAGCCTCCGGTCCGTCATGGCCATCACGGAAGTCTACTATGACCCCGACGTCATGTCGACGAACATTCCCGAGGACTTTGACATGGTCGAGTCCTACTTCTTGATTCCGGACGCGTCTGACCAGGATTCCATGGAGAGCCAGTCTCGCTGGCTTCTGAGACTCACGCTTGACCGGCAGAAGATGCTCGACAAGGGCCTGCGTGTGGAAGATGTCGCGCAGCGCATCAAGGACGAGTACAAGAAGGACGTCGCCGTCGTCTTCAGCGACAACAATGCTGAGGAGATGGTGATCCGCATCCGCGTCATCCGCCAGGACGACGACAAGGATGAGGACGGGAACAAGATCATCGAGGACGATGTCATGTTGAAGCGGCTCGAGAAACATCTCCTGGACAATTGCACCCTTCGTGGGGTGCCTGGCATCGAACGTGCCTTCTTGAACAAGGGCACCAGGCTGGTTGAGAGGGCAGACGGCTCACAGGTCGCCAACAAGGAGACGCCGGAGTGCATGGAGTGGTATCTCGACACGGAGGGCACGTCGCTGAGAGATGTTCTGACCATCGATGGCGTTGACACAAAGCGGACATACACGAACGACCTGTACCAGATCGTTGACGTCCTGGGCATTGAGGCAGCTCGGGCCGCTCTGATGCAGGAGCTGACCCAGGTGCTTGCCTTTGGCGGTTCCTACGTCAACCATCGCCATCTCGCGCTCCTCGTCGATGTCATGACTTATCGTGGCAGCATCGCTGCTGTGACGCGGCACGGCATCAACCGCGCCGACACTGGTGCGCTGATGCGCTGCTCCTTCGAGGAGACCGTTGAGATTTTGCTCGAGGCCGCTGCGGTCGGAGAGCTCGATGATTGCCACGGTATCTCGGAGAACGTCATGCTGGGTCAGATGGCGCCAATGGGCACTGGCCACTTCGATGTGCTGCTCGATCCTAAGATGCTCGAGACTGTCATCTCCGACAACTCCCGCATGGGTCTGATGCCTGGCATGAGCATCAAGGGCACCCAGCTCGAGGGCGCGGCGACACCGTACGATACCGGCTCGCCGATGGCCGACAACGGGTTCCTGGGCAGCTACTCCCCGACCATGGGCAACTTCTCGCCGATCCAGGGCGCCGGGTCGGACAGCCCGAGCGGGTTTGGAACTGAGTACGGAGGTGGTTTTGGCTCGAGCACTGTCAACCCCTACGCGACGAGCCCACGTGCGACCAGCCCCTTCTCCACGTCGCCCACATCGCCGTTCGGCTACGGCGGCTACTCGCCTTCGTCACCAGCCGGGTACTCGCCCACATCGCCCCTGCTTGACGCCGGTGGTCGGTACGCGTCGAGCCCCCAGTTCAGCCCCTCGTCTCCCTCGTTCTCGCCAACCTCCCCAATGATGCGGCCCGGCAGTCCGACAAGCCCCAATTACAGCCCAACGTCGCCGAGCTACTCGCCTGCATCGCCCGCAGCGGCCAGGCACTACTCTCCCACCTCGCCGGCGCAGTTCAACTCGCCGACCTCTCCGTCGTACTCCCCCACGAGCCCGAGCTACAGCCCGGCGTCCCCGAATCTGCATGCTACCTCGCCCTCGTACTCGCCGGCCTCGCCCACTTGGTCGCCCACATCGCCCGATGCCTACTCGCCGACGAGCCCGTCGTTCCACCGCTCCCCCGGTCAGCAGATGTCTCCGACCAGCCCCGGCTATTCGCCAACATCGCCTTCATTCTCCCCGAGGACTCCGGCCCGGGGCCCGTCTGGGGGCAGTGGTGACCAGTAGTAAGCTTATTTTTCACTCCTGGAGATGACTTGAACAGACCCGCTCACAATGTTCCACAGCTCGCCTACTTCCCCGACGAATGATTGATCTGGCTGGCATCCAGAGCCAGGCGAGACATGTGGTGCGGGCACAGGTTGTCTTGAATGATGCCACGAATCCGGCAAAGCGGTGGCGGGTTTGGTTTTTCGGAGGCACATAATCGGAGCGAGTTTGTTTTCCTCTCCCTTTTGCCTTTTCTACCCATTTGATACAGCATTTGGCTTGGCTCGTGGAACCAAGAAGGCACCCAAAAACATTTCCCTTGAAGACAGACGTTTTTTTTCAGGCTTTGCTGCCTAACCACAGCATTCGGGGTTGGCATTTCATACCACGGAGTCCGCGACACCAGATTGGGAATGGGCCGCCCCGTGGGAGGGTCGTTCGTCGCGAGGAAAGGATGGATAGACGAGAGAGAGCTAATTGCCTGACAAAGGCGGAACGGAGAGGGGCGCAGTGTAATGATTTGTATACTACATAAACAGAAGATCCTCTCAGCCAGGTCGGCGGAATGCTTGTTTCTACTGGACCTGGCGGAATCTCGGGCGCCGGCGTTTGCCGTTTAGTATCCGGATGAATGAGACACGATTCATTCACATCGTTTGCTTGACGTTGGATCAGGGTGATGAGTATGCAGGGGGCGGTTGGTGTTGGTGATGGCTGGGTTTCGGTGGAGTGAGACGAGCATGGAACAGCGGCGGCCATGTCACTGGTGTTTTTTTTCTTCGCTTGAAGCCCACATGTGAGACAATCCGACCCCAACCGCTCAATCCACCGGGTAAGTGATATCACCAAGCCGGTTGGCCTTCCCCCATCTGCCCACCGACCCATCCATGATTCCGAGCCGAGGGGTTGACGCGCAAAGCACCGTGACAGGCACACACGCATGGGCTGAGTGTGTGCCTTGGCCTCGTAGGGCTACGGCGCCTCTCTGTGTCACACTTGGACTGCTACGGCAGGTCACACAAGCAATGTTGTTGGCCAGGCAAGCGGCGGGAGGTTCATCAAGCCAAGGCTGAGACTTGTTGCTTTCCCGCACGGGGACTGGCTTGATACACGCAGCCCCCTTCGGCCCAGAAGCCCTGCGGGGCAGACGGGGGAATGCATGAGTGAAGCCGGGAACAGGCTGGGTAATTTCTTTGGATCCATGATCCCTGACCGCGAGGTGCATCGTCACCTGGAGCCACTCGTGAGCCAACTACTTAGACGGACTTGGGGGCCAAGGTGACTCGGAGAGTGCTGCTGCGCTGGCTCAGGGGTGATTTGGCCGAGTGGTGATCTCGGTGGTGGTGAGGGGGTAGGAAAACGAGGGGCGTGGCCGCAGCGGGAGAAGAGTTGGTGATCTGCTCCTTCCCGTCCCCCTTGCAGCACTGCTCCC
>Ga0247824_10001632_pt1 | contig 12321 bp, 14 predicted proteins | sample 13C_PalmiticAcid_FD_194412 | JGI IMG/M metagenome (GOLD analysis project Ga0247824, IMG submission 194412) | Soil microbial communities from agricultural site in Penn Yan, New York, United States - 13C_PalmiticAcid_Day48 | ecosystem: Environmental > Terrestrial > Soil > Agricultural land...
GAACCCCGATGATCGAGAAGTGGCCTCCACTATGCTTCATGAGCCGAGTGATCCAAGGCTTGATTGGATCATCCAGGGAAGAATCAGGCAATGTGCTTGCAAGCGTGTTGAACGAGGCTTCATGAAACCCCACGGACATGGTGAAGTGAGTGTATATGGATGAATGAAGAGAGAGAGGAGGTTTTGGACGAGCTGTGGTGATGGTGAGAATGACACTAAGCAGAGGAGAAAGGTCGTTATATACTGGCTTCCTCCCCATTGCAAGCCCTGCGAAGCAAGGTGCTCATGCTTGCACCAAACCTAAAGAGAGTCGAATTCCCTTGATTGGCTAGTGGGGTCCGAGCACGAAAATTCCCTGTCTTCTCAGGCTGTCCATCGTGAAACTTGACACCCTACGCCGCCAAAAGGCATCACCTTACACCAGTGTGAGGTGGATGGCATCCCTTCAACAGCCTTGGTATTGTTGTGAGCTCGGAGAAGACGCGGCGCGTGTAGGTTTGCACGTACAGAGGATGTTCCCAATGCTGTACATGCACCATGGCTGGTTGTGTGCACCCTGACGGCGCAGCGTTTAGATGCTTCGTGGAAACGTGATCACTCACCAACCTGGAAACGTGATCACTCACCAACCTGGAAACGTGATCACTCACCAACCGTGCCCACCATGTTCAGTGTCGCTATGGAGGTGTCAAAGTTGATAAGTCGTACCTGGAGCAACCGTGCGCCGACAACCTGTGCACTGTGTCCCTTCCCTATCTGCAGAGCTCAGCACCTGTCACTTTTCCAAGCTGCTTGCCGCGATACGGACAATTGTGCTCTCAAATGCAAGACCAGTTACGTGAATCCAACAATAGCAGTGGCTAGCTTCACCACGCTGAAAAGCGCGTTCACGGAAGGGTCCCACATTGGACTAGTGTGTATATAAGATGACGTTCAGCCTTCCTGTGTGTGTGTGTATGCCTGGGTGCCTGGACTCTGCTGGCCGTGTGGTATGTGTTCATTTGTTGCACAGACCTAATATTGCAATTTTGAGTCGTTCGGTGTTCTTCCTCGTTTACTCCACGAAAAGCTACCGTTGACCACCACATTGAGTTTGACCGCTTAGGCAAGCCATGCTTGACGCACGTTGATTCTATTCTTGCCACAGGACGGGACGCTGCAGGAAGCGTGAAGGTTATGAGGGTTGCAGCTTACAACCCTTACAACCCTTACAACCAAAGTGAGCCGAAAGTCTTTTATCTAACCCGCTGGCGACTGGCGTCCCCGCAACACCAGTTTTTATATCAGGTCGATACGAACTTGCAACTCAGTCAAGGAGGGAAGGCGTGGCGCCCACAAGTGTATGGAATGGACAGCGATGACCTTTGGATTCATAAGAAAAAAAAAAAACTTTTTAATCGAAAGCTGACATAGGCTCAGCGTGCGGAGCATAATATTACATGTACACAGTGAAGATGAGTTCATCAGCGAGCATTTTCCCCGGGACCTTCCTGGTACTTGTTATCATACTACGTATATAGAAGGACTATGAAGGTAAGATGTCAGCTCTAGAAGCAATAGTAGATGGATTGTGTGCTCACCGTGTTGTGCAACTCTGACATGTATTTTGCGCATTGTGGCCAAGTGGAGGCATGGCGGGAGGAATATATACAACGGGACGAAGAAAAGATTGACAAAAAGTCGGAACAAAGAGGAGGATTGTCTCGCAGGAGGAGATGAAACCCTCTAGACATGGACATGGCCACCGTCATCAGCAGCATCGGCAGAGGCTGCGGGGGTATGAGAACAATCGTTGTCCAATAGCCACAGACACACACCACCCACACGCACACACACACGCACACGCACACCGCGCTGGCCCTTGGCAAGGGGAGACCAGGAAGGACCGGGCAGGAGAATGGGGCAGGGAGCGGGACAACTCATTGGTGATAGCCCAAGCAGGCCTGCAGAATGGTCCCACTGATCTAATTATATCCATCATCGTTGAATCTCCTTTGTTTACCTGAGAGCAACTTTTTTCTATTCCTTGTCCAGCCAGCACGACACCGTTGAACCTAAAACGAAGCAGTCTCCTTCGGTGCGCGCGGCTATATATACTGCCTCCACTTCCCCTGCTTCCTCTTCTTGATTCCTTCACGTTCCTCAGCTCATCTCTCACTCTCCTAACCCTCACCCCACCACATACCGTACATAATGTTCTTCAAGTCGCTCGCTGTCGTGGCCGTCGCTGCCGCCGCCGTCTATGCCCAGACCGGCACCCCCAACCACACCTTCTTCACAAGCCCTGTCGGTGATGGTATCACCTACCCTGGAGGCTCCAACCAGGTCTTCTCGTGGCAGAAGGCTTGCACATCCGGTGACGCTACCTCCCAGACTCCCGCCAAAACTGAGGTTCACCTCGTCAACTCGAACAACCCCAATGGAGCGTTCTTTGTCGAAAACGTCTTGACCATTGACTGCACGAAGGACAATGGCAACGAGAAGTGGGTCGTCCCCGCGAACCTCGCTGATGGCACTACCCTCTTCGCTCTCAAGATCAATCTCATTCCCAATGCCGCGTACTCTGGAAACTTCAAGATCATGCCAGCTGGTGGCGGCGGCTCCACCGCACCACCCTCCGGCGGTTCCTCCGGTGGTTCCACCGGAGGATCTGGTAGCAAGAGCGCTGCTTCATCCGTGGCCCCTGCCTTGTCCGCCACTGCCCTCGTCCTCTCGGCCGCCGCTTTGCTCCTCTAAACCATCCAGCTTTCGAAACTTTGCATCGAAGGCAGATAAACCAAGTACACGTTCATCAAAAGCATGGATATAGATCTACACCTAGTCGCCTTTAATATACATTACCCTTGTAAACCATCAAAACTTGCTTGTCTCTATCGCGTTGAACGGTCAGGCAGAGCCTGTGAATGGATGTAATAGTAGTACACGTACTCTGTGTGAAGGATTACCTGATGGTGCTGACACAACGGGAAATGGCTCCTTGTATCCCAACGGGACTAGACCCAGTTTCCTTGAAATGAAGTGTCATCAGGGCTCTCACAAAGAAGACTGCTGGAATTCCTCCCTGACCAATTGTAGTTAGAAAGAGAGATGAATATTTATATCAGCTTGGACGTCTGCAGGGGGATGGGAGAGGGTGTATACCAATAGCTACAGGACTCCCGCGGGGCTGCACATCCTACTGGAGCTGATAGGCCTTCAATCCATGATGCTTTGGTAGGGCCACTTGCATTGCCGTGAGGAAGAGTCAGAAGTATATACTCACGGTTTTAGATTGCAATGGTTCGGCGTGAGAGCAGAGTGAACAGAAAAAAAGTAGGCATCAGCTCAACAGCCTGATTCATTTGTGCGCCATTGCCCTTGGGCTATTGTTTGTTTGTTCTATTCAACAAATGGTGAAGCGATCATATTGGACAACGCACTTGGAGAGGCCCGGCTTTTCCACAATGACCCTATTCGACTCGAATAGCGCCTCTACCAACCGAAGAGTCTTCTGCTCCTGCTCCAGCCGCTGAGAGTCAAAGAAGGCCAACACTTCGGTCTCAGCTTTCTTTTCATCCTTGGTGAAATCCAGTAGCGGATGAAGTGCTGATGGGTTGATGTTCCTGGCGTTAAAGCGCGCCGCCGCCGGATTGTCGTCCACTGGCTTGGCAGCCTCTGATGGCGTCAAGGATGGCGACGAGGAATCCTCCCTGGGCTGTGGCTCGCACCATGACAGGACTTGACCATCTGCTGCAATGGCGATTACCTCCGCGGAGCCCCCTGCAACATCTACTATGTTGCTGTCTAAAGGTCGATGGATCAAACGGGCAACAAGGTCTTCATGATCGCTCACACCAATGCTACCGTTCTCCATCAAGATGATATCACACCCTATGTGTGATCCCACCCATCAAATATTGTTAGCCCTCAGGGAGCCTTTGAATCAATGATGACGCTAGCACAGTGTTGACCGGATGATCACAGCTACCTTTAGAAGCGGCTATTTTCTTGATGGCTAGACCTGAGGTAGGTGCCCCTGAGTGAAAAGTCCTCCAAGGCTTGATGTCATAGAATTCGTCTTCAGGTGGCAAATCCAGATACATTGGGCTGTACGGCTTCTCGAGAGGTAATACATCACTGAATCGACCAAATGTCATCAAAAGGGACTTTTCAGGTTCACCTTGGTCCGGTGGCGAAAGGGCTGGCGTGGCAGCAATTGTAAAGTGCCACGGGCTGCAAGCGACATGCGAGATATTGTATCCAAGTGCTGTAGTGATAAGAAGAGGGCGCAAACTCTTTCTCATCACTGGGATCACCTCACCGTCCTCATTTTCCTCACCAAAGGGGAGGTAGCCCCAAATATAGAGCTCATCGTCATGACCATTCTTGGGTGTTGCAAGTACCATTGAGTAGTTTCTATCATACCCCGTATTTTCAGAACAGTTCGTGTGAGGAAAATGTTGTGCCAAGTTCCTACCATCCTAGGAACACACATGATAAGAAAAAATCGCAAGTGCGACCCTTTCCACCTCTTCCCCCCGTCTCTCCCCATACCCTGCGGCAAAGATCTGCTTGATGTTGCGCCCTAGAGCATGAAAGAACTCTACAGGCTGTGGAAGCGAGTCGTAAATCTCGTCGCCACGGCCTAAGCATCCCGAGCCCCATGACCACAACTTGCCCGTTTTGGAGAGCGCCAAGTTGTGAAAGTTGCCTGGACGTTGTGTGCAATAGAAAAGAACTTGGAGATTGAGCAAAAGATGGGTGTTCTTTTTATCCGTGCCAGAGTATGTGTGCTTGAAGAGAGAATGTTAATGGTGTCTTGTTCATGCAGGGATACGGAGGGGTGGGGAAAGGTCGCTGACATACCTGAAGCAACCTGCACCACCTCCTCGTTCGCGAGTTGATTGACAAAGTGTACATCTGTCACGTCCTCAGAGTCGTCATCTTGGAACGTTTCCGTGGTGAGTCCAACCTAGGAGACATTTAGGATAGGCAATTGTTACAAAGGTCGCACTCAATCCCGGCGCCAGATAGACATCCTGGTACTGTAGTCACGAGGTAATTTACCTGGCTATAGTAATTGGATCCCCAGACGTGAATGTTGCCATCCACTACAGCACAGCTATGAGCAATCTTCATCGAGCGGCCTTAGTCCCAATGTGGAGGGGAAGGGGTTGTTGAAAATGATATCCGAGGTTGCACTAGATCGACGATGGGACTTACTCCTGTACTTAGACACGACACTGCCCTTCCTGTAAGATTGGATGGAGAAGTGTTGGTAGGAAAATCTGGTGTGCCCCTCGCTATCAACAATCTTGGAAAGACATTGCTCCATGGACATACCATTGAACTCGGGCTTTAGGTTGGGGGTAGTATAGGTAGAGTCCCAGAAGAGAAGTCTCTGCCTGGTTTCGTCCAACTTGAGAGGCGTGAGATGCTTATGGGCGACTGGCTCCTCCTTTGGATTAAACAACCAGGATAGGATCGGGCGGGCCTGAATCGAGTGTGGTTTGACCCTCGACCAGGTCGTGGGTATGAGAACAGGAGCTGATCCGGATCTCTGAGGGATCACACACTTGCGTGCGTGTGCCCTGGCTGCGTGCGCAATGATCATCGTTTGCTTCCCTTGCTCACTCTTTCGCCTTCTTCCTGTAAGCTTATCCGAGGGGGTGTCCTTGTTCACCGATGCTGTTTGTCTCCTGAAAGCAAAAGGCCGTTTGGTTGATCAGTCGGCTGTCTTCCCATTTGTGCTTCGCAGTCACGGTCCATTGAACACGTTCAGGGTTGTCTTCACTCTCACCACTCTTCTCCTTCTCCACTCCGACTCGTTACCTCGCTTCTCCTACCACCACACGATCCTCCTCGCCAACCAATCACCTTCTCGAACACCTTGCCAGGGATGGGCATGATCCTTCACATCATCGTCGTGGGGTTGTATGTCCTTCATCGCCTTTTGGTTTCTACTGTGCCTCTTTCGCTCGTCTTCTTCTCTTTCTACCTTCTCTTGGCACAGACTCTGACTCGTCTCCATACCGCTCTAGTCACCATGCACACGGCCCAATCGTCGAGTACGCCTATCCGCCCTTCCCAGGCCAGACAGGCCAGACTACACTAGCTCGGTTAGACGTGCCTGAAGAATGGTCTCTCCTGCCTTTCTTAGCCCTTCCAGGTAATCCCCCCCCCCCCCCTTCTTATCCTTACGATCTCTTGTTACAGTGCACGTACGTGAAGAGTAGGCCACTGATCTCTGCTGTCTGTCGACTTTGCGCCCCACAACCACCAAACTGGACGTAACCGATCGCGTTTTCCCGGGACTCGGCAGACGGAAGTCATCAAAGTGATGAGGACTTTACCTACTTTCACCTCCCTCCAGTCAAAAGCCGACAGGATATTTCAACAACACTCTTTGGTATCTCATGCAACAGACAGATCTTGACCAAGGACTTGGTGGTCAAGACGAGCGATATCACTCGGACATCTGTCCAGAAAGCCGTCGTTGTACTTGCAACACAGGTATGTACACATGGGGATTTATTAGGTTGTTCACAGACCATCATGCATCATCTCTTCATCCTCCAAATGCAATGATCTGTCGGCTCATCAGCTTTGTGCAACACATCCCTTACCCAAAACTTGTGATGCCTAGCCTATCTTTGGGGTTCTGCGACAGAGATTGGCCGTTGTTACGGCAGCATGGTTTGATCAGAAGGACTTCACACAGACAAACATTCTCAAGGTAATATGGCTGGGATGATTCGTGGATCATTATCCGATATGTGGAGGGAAAGGTCATGAAGCATTAACTGTGCAATGCATGATACACTCGTGATCTCGGGCGTGATCTGTGCATAACATAGGAATTCTTTGATAGTTTGAGCGCAACTATTCCAGAGAGTATACCAGATTCTGCTTTCTTGATGGGTAAGGAGAAGCGTCGTGGGCTGTTTGGTTATCATGATCAACACATCTTGGCACCTGAGAAATAACCAAAGAGCAAAACACTCTTTCCCTCACCATAGGCACTTCGCTACGGGAACTCGTCAAAAAGTTCAAGTACAAAGTTCTCGTCTTATTGAAGTTGCTCTTACTGGAGAAGAGGGTAACGTGAACCTGCGTTATGGACTGTGAGAGGTCACTTGGCTCGATCGCTTGCAGGTTGTTAACACTTGTTACTCGTCTCGATCATGTGGACGACAGGTCATCTTCTTTGGGTACCCTGTCGAGACTCTATGCACCTACCAATATTCCTTGATCTCCTTGATACCGGGGCTCTTGAAGTGTTTGCAGGATACTGGATCGCCATTGCTGGATTCACAAGAACTTTACATGCAGAGTATGTCCAAGACGCCAACACACTCTTCCGACAAGCAGGCGCTCTTCAAGTATCTGGGTCTTCCGCTACACATTTTCGGCGAGGTATGTAAACGGACAGCTTGGGCCTTTTGACAATGATCGTTTTCTTACTGGCGTGTGCCCTTTCGACCTAGCTGGTTCTTTCCCTAACGTTCTTTTTTTCGATGTACCATTCTTAGGGTTCATTTTTTCAGCCTTACTTGCCGCTCCAACAGATTGACATTCTCCAGAATGCTTGGACACGGAGCTACATCATTGGAACCACAAACTCCATTTTCTTGCACAATCGTGAGATTGCGACCGACGTCATTGTCCATGTAGGTGATCGGAGGAAGGCAAACTATCCTTTATTGCGAGAATCATACTTGAACCAAAGGGAATGTGTGCTGACCCTCCTTACCCCTCTGCCTTTTTTAGACTGAGCCAGGAACAATAGAATTTGTGCAAGATTCACTCTCGAGTGTTCTGAGTTTGACGTATGCAGATCGGCGGTGGATGGATGAGATCATTGAGGAAGTTAACAAAGCTGATGGCGATGAAGGTACGCTGGTCTCTTTTCTCCTCGAGAAAAATGAAACCCCTACGATAGAGAAACACGACCCGATAGTCTTACACGTCCTGTATTTACTTCTTATTGCAGCTCAAACGAGATACGAAGGAGGCGATGACTACCTGCGCGCCAAGTTTGAAGAGTACATTTTGACCCTGCTCTCCAGTGTAAAGCACTCTCAGTTTGCACCATCAGATGAGACGACTGAAGGCATCGGAAACTCGACAGGTAAGGAGCATTGGGAACATGTGTCTGTGTCTGTTTATGGTCGAAGCTGGCTCCGCGAGTCCGCGAATCAAACCTGCGATACATCTTAATGACTCTATGCATGTCTCTGGTGAATATATCATACTAGCGGACAAGAGCTTGACAGCGGATTATGGAATGTACTTTGTCAAGGCATGGCAACAAACACCCAACTTTCAACTCTGGAACGATTTTGTGGATTCAGAGTTGTTGGGCGAGATCGTCGCACCTGGTCACCCTTGCCAGGGTAACTTTTCTCTAGCCCATGTTCAGAGGCGCCTGGCAAAGTAAGATACAAATGTCGAGTATTCTTCACATGTTCTGCTTGATCACTTTAATCGGAAACGGTTGAGGAATGTGTTCCTGTTGCTGATCTCATCGATCTGAGACTACTTTCATGAACAGTCAATTTAAGGACATGAGAATTGACAAGAATCTTCAACCACTGAAACAATCGTTCTCAAGAGCCATGACTACCAGTAGGGAACGTATCTCCAACGTATTTGACACCATGTGGCAGGAATTCGACAAATTGCAACCAGATGAAGGAATAGCAACAGCAACATCCCCCGATACAGCATCAGTGCAGTCGTTTGAACCATCCCTGTACACCTTGCGGGCTAAACAGCCCACTGCGGAAGACAAAGGGATTCGCAATAGTATATCGACAAGAAGATTGCGACGGAACAGTTCGAGATCGGATCCTGACCTTGACCTGGAGCCGGAAGACGACATGCACGATGCCATTGTACCCCCTGCTTCTCAAAAGTCACCACGGGTGATCACAGCTAACCCTGTGCGTCCGTTTGAAGGTGGCAGTAATAGCGAAGCAGTAACACCTCGACGCAATTCCACAATAGACTCTCCAGTCTCATCACTGAACTCAACACTGGGACCTGCGACAGCTGCAACAGCTGCACTGGGACAAAAGGCAGCAGGGATGTTTTCAAACGTTTCCAGCTTCTTTCAGGCGAAAAAGAAAGAAATCTTGGATGCACAGCGCGAAGCCGAGGAGCAGTATCAGCAGCGGATCCAGGAACATGAGCGCAAGAAGAGGCTTATGCAGGAGCGCGCTCGTGCGACAGCATCGACCTTTGCGATCTCACCCAAGCAAACTTTGAAGCTTGGCAGTGCCAATGCTAGTGCTAGTGCCAGTGCCAGTGCCAGTGTCAGTGCCAGTCCAAGTGCTAATGTCAGTGCAAGCTCCAGTCCAGGGCCCGATACAAGGACGACAGGCAGAGTTTCAATCTCGACATCATCTTCACCGAACATAGGCCTTTATACCTACATAGCACCCAAGTCGCCACCTACTCGGTCACCCGTATCTTCAAGGCAGAGTTCCTCCCCTCCCGTCGCGGCCTCGACTCCTACGATTGCCGCGGTGGCTGCACAGCTGGTGCCAAAAGAACCAGAAACGAGTGGACCTCTTTCTACATCGTCACCACCGGAAATTGTGTCGCCCATTCCTACAGCACCCGTGGTACTCTCTCCAACATTGACCCGAGGTGGTAGTCGTGGTAGCAGTGGCGATGGAGATGGAGAACAGACGCCGCTTCATATTGGGGACAGAGTGTTGGATCAAGAGAGTCAGCAAGAGATTGAGAAGGAACTGCTGGAGGCATTACAGTCATCCAACGAGCTATCGAAACCAAGTCGATCATCGTCATCATCGGGTCTTGCTGTTGTACCACCTTCCTCGATTATTGCTCCACCACGACAGCTCACGCCCGGAGAGTCTTATTCTCCGTTCTCGGAAATCTCGGCACCGTCCTCACCGGTCAAATCAGAGGCAGAGGAAAAGGGAGAGGCAGCAACAACAGCAACAACAGCAACAGCAACAGCAGAGACAGAGTCAAAAACAGGTACACAGATGGCTAAAGCGGCAGATACAAGTTCCGTGGATGAGTCATCACCAATTCCTTCAGAGGCAACGTCCAACATCACCGAAAAGAAGACTGAGGAGAAAGAGGAGGAGAAGAAGGAAAGTCAGAGTCAAATAGAAGAGGTTCGCTGATGATCAAGCGGCGTCCTCCTTCCTTCCTTCCTTCCCCCCTTCTCATCATCTTGCTAGCGATAATGATGTCGATGACAATAAAATAGACTATTGACGAAGGGACGATAGCAATCTATTCTAGGGTTGCTTCTCTCATTATCACAGGAGCTGAGTAAGGGTGGATGTGTGAAGAGAGAAAAGGCTTCTTGCGCAAAAAAAACGTTACTGTAGGGGTTGGGGGAATATGGACTAAGAAGAGGTGACACGGTTCCTCATGTTGTGAACAGCCAAGAAGAGGGTCAGCATCCAGGCAACAACACGGTCCTTGATCATGTACATCAATCCAAAGGAGAAGAAACCCTTGACGACCTGGCCTTGGCAACCGGTGTAAAGACCCGCAATACCCTTGTCCTTGACCACAGTCCGGATCACATCTGAGATGCCGGTGAACTTTTTAGCCTTCTTTGTTGTTTGTGATTCTGCTGTTGATGTGTTGTTATCGTTGTTGCCAATAGCCGCTTCCTCATCCTTTGCTCCTTCCTTGCCACCACCCTCTTCTTCCTCATCGTCCTCAGATTTCGCCTGCAATTTTGTCTTGGTCAAGATGAGAGGGTAGGTCAAGAAGGAGGCAATGGCCTTGGAGCAAGCGCTGATAAAAAAGATCTGCAACGAGGTCAAAGCGGACGCTGCTGCCAAAGCCGACTTGGCAGGGCTCTGGTCCTTGGCCAAAAGGGCTTGTGTCTGACGCGTGACAATCATCTTTTTGATCGTTTCGAACAAAAAGTAAGTGATGGACGGGTTGATCGACAAGATCACGGTGGGTGCATATCCTGCCCAGAACCCAAGGATACCATCCTGTGAATAGATATCTCGAATGATCGCCCGAGCCGAAATCTTGGTGGTATCCTCTGCTTTTGCTTTGCCTTTGCTTCCTGCTGTTGCTGCTCCTGGTTGTTCTTTTTGTTGTTGCAACTCTTTGCCCATGACTTGTTGCCGCGTCGTGATAACATGAATTGGGTTCGTGAATAACCTTGAAATGATGCCAGCCTCGGCTCCCAAGAACAACTCCTGTACCGTGGACAATTGACCTGACTTGCGTCGGTGTTCCTTGTACTGACGAAGTGCCATGTAGATGTAAAAGTAGACAAAGTTGGACATCAAGGTTGCTACTGTATCGGATCCCAAACCCGAGTACAAGGCCAAGAACCCTTCGGATCGGTACGTCTTCCGGATCGCGTCCGCAACCGATGTATAATGGATCTTTTCCTTGGATCCTGTCGCGCCCGAAAGCGTGCGGGTCGTCGTGGTCACCGTGGTGGTCTTAATGATCTTGGTCACCTTTTTACGACCGTCCTCGCTCAACGAGACATCCGAGGTCGTGGCCGTGGAAGACGTTGACGACGAGGAGGACGAGGACGAGGAAGAAGGAGTGTCGGGTTCGGGTCGCTTGAACTCGATAGGTAAGATCTCCTTGCGTTCAGAGGAAGAAGAAGAAGAGTGATGAGGTTCCTTGGTGGACTGACTCTGGACACGAGTGGTCGCCATGTCCAAAGGGTAGATGACCACGTTTGCGAGTGCCGCGGCGACACCTCCACTGAGTGCGTGGCCGATGGGGGGTAGCTCGTAAGTCATTTTCGGGTGGATCGCTGCGTGAGAGAGAGGGGTGAGAGGAGAAGAAAGAGAAGGGCAGTGAAGGAGAGAGAGAGAGAGAGAAGGAAGAAGATGGCCGAGGAGGAAACAAGAAAGGGCCAAGGCAAAAAGAAAGAGGGTTCCTAAGCTCGGTACTCAACCAACTCGATAAAGTGACCGAAAGTCACCAGCAGCCAAGTGATCAAAACCTTGTTCGAACATGTGAAGAATCAGAGAACCAGCTCTGTTGGAGGAAATCCATTCAAAGCTGTGGCGATCCAAATCCACCACCACCGATCATCTTTCCCCATGTTTTTTGTGGAGTGGCACGTTTTATCTGCTCTCCCGTAGGATGGTTGCAGCGCATGCGACTAGATCTCTGTTAGGTTGACAAGCTTTTCAAGATGGGGAGGGGATCAAACTGGTTGTCTGTCCCTTCATGCATGCTTGCTTTGTTCTGTTTGTGCTGACACTTTGATCTCACAGATCACAGATCACCGCCAAGAATGCCCATGGGCAAAAAAATCCGAAGTCGTGGTGTGACAAGTTCACTCGAGCATTTGAGCAATTG
>Ga0247824_10001634_pt1 | contig 12309 bp, 11 predicted proteins | sample 13C_PalmiticAcid_FD_194412 | JGI IMG/M metagenome (GOLD analysis project Ga0247824, IMG submission 194412) | Soil microbial communities from agricultural site in Penn Yan, New York, United States - 13C_PalmiticAcid_Day48 | ecosystem: Environmental > Terrestrial > Soil > Agricultural land...
CTTCAGTTTGTCGAAGATCTCATCCATACGGTATTCGCGATACATTGATTTCTGGGAGGGGTCTTGGCGAAGAATGGCCTGGACAGGGTGGAAAAGAAAGTCCGAATCGGACGTCGCCACCAAGATAGGGCCCGTCTGGTTCGAGATGCAAACGTCGGCTTCGCCGTCGCATCTGCATACATGCCACCCAAAGCCCTCGAGCCTCTTCATCAACTCTGACTTGGTTCTCGCGTCCAGTGTCCGGGCCGTCTTACAGAGGCTTTGAGCCTTGTTGGAAGCTCGTATGACGCGCCTTTGGTCAGATCTCTTGATTGTTTCTGTGTGACTATGCGTGCTCGATACGGTGGAGGTGGATACCAAGGGTCCAGACGGATTGTTGCCTGACAAGTGGGCGAGTTGCTGTGTCCTCGCGATTGCCGCCAAAGCATTCCGCATTGCTTTTTCTTGGCCGTCCTTCCTTTGCTGATGTGCATGGTCCTTCTGTTTGGTGTATGAGCCATCAAAATGAAGCGTGGACGTCGACTGTTTGAAATTCTGAGCCAGCTTGTGGTCGGCTTAGATTTGTTCATTGTCACTGCTGATAGGGTACACCACACCCACCGCGCTCGCTCAGGAAAGGCGGGGGTTTTCCCCACCTCCCACCGCTTAGTGACAACCTAGATACTGGTAGGCAAACCGCCACCAAGCAGCCAAACTCTCATACCTCCCCTCCTCAACACACACACGCACACGTCCACACGTCATCCTCATCATCGGGAGGGGACCTTTCCAGAGAGGAGCACTTAAAAATCGACGCGAGAGAAAAGAGGGCCCAGGTTCTTTAGTATATATTACAGAATTGCTCCACCAAGGCACTTTTATTTGCGCACCTTCAGGGTTGAGAGGAGTCATCCATTAGTTTTGTTTCATGGAATGTTGCAACAGACTCTGAGTTGATGGACCGGGAGAGAGAAAGAGACACTAAGAAAGGACAAAGTGGGAGACAAACGAGTTTGGAAGATCCTGGCTGCATCTGATACGGACTTTACAGGCCACAGCAGCAAGACGAGGTAGAGTCACGCTATCGACCACATTTGTGGAGGAGGACAAAAGTGCTGGGGAGGAGCGATTTGGAGAATAGATAGAGCAGTGTCAATTCTTCATCAGCATCGCTTCCAAGAGTATATCCCAACCACAAGATCCAGTTACCGTCAACGATTATACTAGGATTGGTGAAGCAGATGTGTTTAAAGAGACACCGAGGGTTGCAAATCATGGACGAAGAAAGCGGCGGGACCGCTTGATACCATGCAACTCGGGAGAGACTGGCCTTATCTCTCGAGGAGCGTCGTCATCAAGTTGCAGGATCTGAAGATCTTCGCCACTCAGGTCGCGACGAGGGTAAACAACAAAAAAAAACAAGTGTCTAAAATTGAAAGAGTGTTCAGTTGTTTGCCAATGGGCAGTCGGATGTTGTTTCCCTTGGGCGGTGCAAACGAACGGCAAACGTGATCAGTTCGATGCGAAAGCCCATCCGTTTGCCTCTCATCGGATTCACACCTTTCACTCCTCCCACCACCCCTCGTCTTGTGCCAGTGCGGCCTTCTTTCACAAAGTCCAAGGAATGGGTCGCCTGGATATTCATTGCGTTGTCGTCCACGGTGACCGTCTCCTGGCGATGAGTTACACCAGGCACGTCAAAAGTGGATATTTTGTCCCAACCCAGGTTGTGCTCATACACTCGAATCCTTCTCCTCCCACTGTCGCCGACATCACATGGTCCTTGGTCTCTGCCTCGCCTCTCGATTATCCCAATCGTGACTTTGGTGCTGATACCGCCTGCCATGTCGACCCATTCACGGGTATCTTCACTGCCATGTCCAATTACACCAGCGAGTCGTACTCTCTCAAGTCAAGTCCGCGGGAAGCAAGAGGATTGCAGTATGATCCCAGGACAGATAGTTGGAAGGACATCACTCTGGGACCAGGATATCAATGGGGAACTGCGGAATCCTCATTCACACTCTTCAACTGGCCCGACGGCAACGCCTCGCCCAGCAGCAGCAACTCGACAGTCTATCATGCTAGTTTTGCCCAGCCCACTAATGGAAAAGTGAACCTGGGTATGCTCGAGCAAGGTTCTGATACATTTGTCAACGTAACGTCGTGGACGCTGGTAAGCTCCCATAGAGACCCCGCTACTGATGGATAGGGAGAATCGATGTTGAGGCCTTGCTGACACTGGTGCTCATCACGACATTCCTGATGTATTATGACAGGATCCTCTTATATATGGATACCCGTTTCATGTCATTGCCGGTCAGGATACATTATACCAGTTTGGCGAAATGGTGACAGATAACCGACCAGGAGCCGTCCGAACCATCGTGACCAAGATTCCTCTTGGCGGCAACGTTACCTCGTTTTCTCTGCCATCGAGCCCTCAATACCAAGATGTCCCAACCCTTAAAACATGCAACACGTCTACGACCGTTGCCAAGTACTACAAGAAGTCGATTTATATGTATTGTAATGTAAGTGACAAGGGGAGTATCCGTTGCTTTTCGATGCTTTGTAGGAAAAAACAACAACAACCTGACACTCATGTCGATTTCTAGTCACCCGCGGGATACAACTCTCCATTCAATCGAGGTCAATATCTCCTCATATTCAATGATCTAGGCGGGAACATGACCGAAAATCCGCCTTACGAAACGGGTTCGAGAGTGTTCGAGGGATTATTTCAACCATTTAGTAGCAATGATTCCTCCAGACCATGGATTTATCTGGTCTCATATGATCAATCAGAATTGCGCTTTGATGAAAATCAAGCTAGATGGAATCACGGTGCTAAGGTCGGAACGGTCAATATCGCGGGACCGTACGGAGATTCCGATACCGCCCCTCCAGATTATACACCTGCCATTACAGCTGGAGTAGTCATTGGAGTCTTGATCATCCTGGGTCTATTGGCGTTTTTCTTGAGATGTCGTTATGGACCCAAGTTCATGTCTGAGACTTGGCCAAGATGGAAGGAAAAGATCACGATTAAGATAGTTGAAATGCTCGAGGCACTACGCAGGTATGCAGAAGGTCATGAGGAAACAGGAAAGGGAACAATGGATAAGCAGCAGAACAAGATCGAAGACGTCTCCGTGGAACACTTTGAGGGAAAGATCCTGGTAACACCCGATATGGATTTGGGTGATATCATTGACCCTAACAGACCGCAGACGCCACAAGTGGAGTCAGAGCAAGGAAGGGATCATGGACACCATAGACCAACTGATGCGACCACGCTATCGACCACATCTATGCAGGACGGAATCACTGAGGAAGGGCGAGTCGGGGAATGGAGCAGTGCCAATTCTTCATCAGCATTGCTTCCAAGAGCTGTTCCAGTATCTCAATCACAACCTCCCGTCACCGACAACGATCATATTAGGATGCGTGAAGTAGGTATGCCTGAAGGGTTACCGAGCGCTGCATTACTGACGAAGAAAGCGGCAGAACCGCTTGATACCATGGTCGAGATAGGTCTCGATCAGCTCAGATCACCACTGCCACTTATTACAATCCATGAACCATCGGCACCACCTTTAGACAGCATATCACCAGATCTAGAAGAAGCCAGACCTGGTTCTCGAGGATCATCATCATCATGAGGCTGGAGTTTCTGAAGAGCTTCGCCGCTCGGATCACACTGAGAAATGCGATTGGTGGGTTGCATGCGTCGATAAGGAGGAAGATTCCTCGTTCAATTAAACCTTGTTTTGCATTGTCGGTTGTGCCTGACATCCTGCAGATCATCATTTGCTTTCTCATTCTCATCAAGGCAAGATTCACACCCACATCACCTCTCGCCTTGCGCAGCCCTTCTCTCAGAACAGGTCTAGGGAATGGGTAACCTGTCGCTCAAATGCGTCGTCGCCTATGGGGCCCGATTGCTAGCGATGAGCTATACGAGACGGCTTTCCGAAGATGGTGCATCCCCCCCAACCCACGTTGTGCTTGTTCAATCGAATCTCAACCCTTCCTCGATCTACAACCTCACATGGTCCTTGGTCGCCGCCTGGCCGCGCAAGCTCAGCGCACATGACAACGAATTTGATACCATCTGCCACGTTGACCCATTGACAGGTGTCTTCACTGCCATGTCTAATTACACAACTGTGCCCTCTCAATTCACCTCAAACTTGCCATACATTCGGGAGCCAGGAGGGTTCCAGTATGATCCCAGGACAGGCAGTTGGAAGGACTTTACTCTGGATCAAGGATACCTCTGGGGAGATGTGAAGCCCACATTTACACTCTTCAACTGGCCCAACAGGAACAGTTCGACACTCTACCATGCCAATATTGCGCAGTCCGCCGGAGTGAACTTGGGTGTGTTCGACCCAGATTCCAACAAGTTTGTCAATGTGAAGTCGTGGACACTGGTAGGTTACCATGGAAATCGCTACTGATTGATACAATCGATCCGACACTGGTGTCTGATCAGGACATACTACATGTCTTCACTATGGACAGGAACCTAAAGTCTATGGATACCCGATAAATCTCATTGCTGGCAAGGATGCGTTGTACCACTTTGGCACCATCGTATCAGATGACCGAACAGGGGCTTTCCAAACTAAACTGACCAAGATCCTGCTTTCCGGCGACAATGGCATCACGTTCACTCCACCAGCGAGCTCTCCGGTTCTTAACGTCACGAGCGTCAATCAATGCGACGTATCTAAAATCGTTGCCAAGTACTACAAAGAGATGATCTACATGATTTGTACTGTAGGTGAGCCGTTGTTTAAAGAAAGAAAAAAAAAATGCCCAGTTGTTATCTCTCGATACTTTTGTGGGGCAACAACTAACTTCTCATGTTGAATTTCAGTCACCTCCGAGGATGGAATACAATCAATTGACTTATGATAGCTTTATCCAGGTGTTCGATTCAGGCGAGAATATGACCTGGCTTTCAACTGACGAGATACCCCGGAATAGCGTGATTGATTTTCAACCATTTGGTGGCGACGAATCCACCCAACCATGGATCCTCGTTGGCAGCGGTGGATTGGAGTTATACCACGACAGAAACCGTTGGAACAACACTCGATATTTAGTGGGATCGGCCAACATCACGGAACCATATGGATACCCTGATGGAGTCAGCTATCAAGACAATACACCTGGTATCACAGCTGGAGTGGTCGTTGGATTCTTGGTCGTCCTGGGTCTATTATCATTTTTCTTGGGACGTCGCTACGGACCCAAGTTCATGTCTGAGACCTGGCCAAGATGGAAGAAGAAGATGACGGTCAAGATAATTGAGATACTCGAGGTACTACGCAGGTATGCAGAGGGTCATGAGGAGGCAGGAAAGGGAACATTGGACAAGCAGCAGAACAAGATTGAAGACGGCTCCACTGAACACTTTGACCTACAATACGAGGGGAAGATCCTTGTAACACCCGAGATGGACCTGAGTGATCTCGTCGACCATCATGGGCCTCAGAAGCAAGAAGTGGACTTGGTTCAAAGACAGGGATCCACTGATACGGCCACGCTATCGACCACTCCTGAGCAGGACAGAGCTGCTGGCGACGAATGGAACAGTGCCAACTCTTCTTTAGCATTACTCCCGAGAGCTGCTCCAGCACCTCAGTCACAATGGCCAGTCATTGCCAACGACCATACTAGGAAAGGTGAAGCAGAAGAGCCCCTAGGAGTCACCCCATTGACGAAGAAAGCGGTGGAGCCGCTTGATACCATGGTGATGGATGAGATGGAAATCGAACAACTCAGACCACCACTGCCACCTATTACAATCCATGAACCATCAGCACCACCTCTAGAAAGAATGAGTGAGAATCTAGGAGGGACCGAGCCTGGTTCTGGAACATCATCGGGATGAGAAGGCATACCTCTCTGAGCTGTGCCTCGGTCACAATCATCGGTCCATCGCCAGTGAACATTCCATTATACGATTGGTGAAGCAGATGTGTTCGATGAGCTATCAAGAGCTGCTTCCCCAGTGAACAAAGCGGCTGAACTACCCGATGCCATAATACCCTAGACAGCTCATATCCATCCCCATTACAACTTCATGAACCTTCAGCACCGCCTTTAGACAGAACGAGTGCAGACCTAAAGACCCTGCAACCTCATGCCGATGTTGCTTAGATCTTACCGCTCGGATCACACTGTGGGCGGTGCAAGTGATTGAGCTATAGAGTACGGCTGTGTCATGGTTTGTATTGGGAAATGTTATCGTGCTTGCATGACATGCATGGCGTGCATGCCAAGGGTTTGTTGTGTCAGCATGGAATTGTCGTCCTCAAGAAAAAACAACATTCAGAGTTCTTCTGCACTGCCCAGGACTCCCTCTCTCCTGTCTTTTTTTTGGTCAGTGTGGTCCTCGTTACACCAATGCATGAAGGTTGGGTCTCCCTTATTGTTTGAGATGCAAACACTGCCACTTGCCCGTCAATCTGTCAATGTTCAGAACGGCCAAGCCCCCTCTGCTTCAAACACACCATTAACCTTGCCTTCCCAAAGAACACCCTTTTGTTTCTTGGTGTCGTTGATTGTGTTATATAGCTGGGCACACCATTGTTAGCGGCCCGCTTTTTTTTTTCTTGCACTTCTTTGTGGTCGTGTCACTAACGGTGCCGTTTGGGCTGTAGTGGTCCACAGTAGGATGTACTGGCAAAAAAAGTACGCCGACTGGGATTGTTGTTCTGCTCTCATTGTGTCTGCGCGAGTGTGAGAATGAGCAAGAAAAAAAAGAGCAGGAGAGAGAGAGTGTGTGTGTGAGAGAGTGTGAAGGGAGGGAGAGGGGAAAAAAGCACAATGACATTGGCACAGAGAGCCGAAGATCAAAAAGGACGGTTGAGCTGGCGCTAGTTTGGGTGGTACAGGAATGTGCGAGCACTGCCGAAACAATAAGGAGACTGCAAAAAAGAGAGCTGCAAGTTTGTGGATGCCTCATGTTTCGCTGCATCTGTTCATCTGTTCAACAACCGTGAGATTGTCCGGCCACTTTTGTTATAAAGGCAGCCCCATGCCGCGTGGGGAGCGCTGGACCCTTTAGACATTCATCCATCCATCCTGTCGTCTTTCTCTCTCTCTTTGCATCCGCTCCTCACTTTGGTTTTTTTTTTTACGTTTCTCCCACTCACACTCACACTCACACTCTTCTCCTCTTGTACTTATCACTCTCTCACTCTCACTCTCTCTCACACATACACACACAACATGCCACCATCAATCCTCACCAACTTTCAAGAGACGACGCGCGGACTCCTCGGCAACATCTCTTCAACATTCCGCCCTCGCAATAGCTCCCACCATCATAGTCCATCATCATCTCCTACAAAGGCCCTTGGGCGCCATCATGACAACTCTTCAAGAACGAACTTCCACCCCTCAACAGACTCTGCAGACTCTTTCCTTCCTCTAAGACTCGATACCACAGTTCCACAACACCAACACACGGGTTCGTGGCCATATTCGCCAACAACCGACCCCACATCCCCCTCCGTACTCTCTATAAACGAGACCCTTGATGCTGAGATGTCCCCAACAAGGAAAAGGTCCGAGTCCGGATTCTCGTTCGGCTTCAAGAGCCGGAACAGCAGCTCAACGAGCCTGTTTACCAACTTGAGCGCCAGCTTCAAGCAGTCCCACTCCAAGGGAACGCATCGCCGCGCAAAGGATCTCCAACAGCCACAACAGCAGCCTTCTCCACCTCCTTCTCCGCCAGCGCTCTCACCAATCTATCAAGAGAGCAACCTGCAGCAATATCAGGCCCAGCCACACCCATATCAGCCACACCCATATCAGCCACACCCATATCAGCCACTTCAGAACCCTCCCCAGATCCCTATTGTTCCACCAAGGAGGGAACCCAAGGCGACGACCAGACCGGTATCCAAGACGCGCCAGGCTTCGACCCCCTCTCATTCTCCTTCATCCTCCATTGGCTCAGATATCTTTACGCCATCGAGCTATGGTGAGTCTACCGGGTTCCAGCCTGTGATTCCTCAACGCTCGAGTTCTACTGCACGTAAAAACTCTTCAGCAACTGCATCGAGTCCTCGTTTTGCTGTTGCAATCACTCCTGCCGCCGCTGCCGCCGCGACCGCTGCAATTTATACCCCTGCAAGTTATAACTACCATCTGGCTCGTGCGGAACCAGGCCCCACGGAGGCTGAAATGGAAGAAGCTCGCCTTTTGGAGGCTCAAATCGAGGCTGAGGCCGCAGCGGCTGCACTTGCAGAGGACGACGAGGATCAAGTCCAAGAATATGAGCGCCTCGAGGAGGGTGATGCCGAGGCTGTGGCAATGTACCCCACTGTATACCAGGCAGCCAATGTTACCTTCAACCCTATTGACGATGACGATGACGAGGAGGATGATCACGACGACGTGGATGAGGGAGAAGACGGTACTCTTCCGTCCGTTGTTGAGATTCATAGCCTGCCCGAGTTCTTCCCCAATGATGATTTTGGTCGGAACGCGAAGCGGTACGAATCCTACGCTCGGCAGCGACTGGTAGCACTTCGAGAGCACCAACAGGTCCTTGTCGAGCTGCTAAAGGGACTCTTGGGACCAGACAACTCTCCTCGTCAAGGCCAACATCTCGCTCTCAACGATAACTACTATGGATCCCACCCTGGTACGGAAATCGCAGTGATCGGGGAGCATATTCAATCCTCCATGTCTGATTGCGATTGCGATTGCCCGAGGAGACGATCACTCCGTCTGCAGAGGCAAGAGGAGGCAGTACGCAGTTTCCAAAAGGCTATCCTGGATCTGTGGCAGGCTGACCAGAACCTGTGTTACTGGCTCAGTCGGTACATCCGCACAACTCGTCGCATCGGCAAGTCTCTTGGCTTTATCCTGGAATCTCTTGTGGACACCTCAGGGGTGTTGACTACAGCCATTATGGCCACCGCAGCAGCCGAGGAAAAGCTTGAAACGGAAACAGCAACGGAAATGACAACCACTACCACAACGACCACAATGACCACAACAATGACACAGTCCACTGGTGGAGTCTCAAGAACGGAGCTGGTGCGCATGGGTATCCTCCAATCTCATCTTTTGGACTACATGACCATCCCTTCCACCCATGACTACTCGATCGAGTCGAGCACGCTGCCACCCGTGATGGTCGCAGAAGACCTCTCGCGACGAAACACTGCCCCTGTCACACCTTCCCGATTGTCCAGTGCCGTGTCGAGTGATAGCATGGAGATCATCTCTGACGAGGAGGATAATTCGCTGGTTCGCAGAGCAAGCATGCCAGAGACGACCACAGCCATGGCCGCTGCCAGGTCCCTTCCATTGTTGCGCCTTGAGGATGCTTCGGACAATTCTGCCAAAGTTGCTGCCATGATCAACGCCATGACCACAACGATGACCATGACCACCACGACCTCAACGACAATCACGACCATGACGTTGAGGTCTACACCGGCTCCAATAGCGACGACTGCACCGCTCCCAGATCTGCCTCCCCATTCTCCGTTCTTGCCTGCATCGTCTACCACCCCCACACCAGCCCTTCCAGCACCCTCCTCACCAGTACCGCATTTGTCGGTCTCCTCGCCCACTTGTACATCTTCACTTTCCCACGCTCAACAGCCACCACAACAGCAGATTCAGCCTCAATATCAACAAGAACTGATAACGGCCCTGATCAGCAGACCCAATGGTTACTTTCAGGAATTTGACGAGCTTGAGGCGGCGGTCTTCATGGGATCCCACATGCAGTCTCTCCAGAAAGCCAACGAATTCTTGCTCCAGTTCAATAACGAGTCCCTGCGGTCACGAACCACACTTGAGAGGTTCAAGGTTGCGAAGGCTGTCTATGACCACCACGTTCTGGGCCAGCCGTGGAAGGCAGCAGCGACTCGTTCCAGACATGCCATGTAATGTAAATTCATCTTTTTAAACGACATAATATTGAAAGAATAAAAACAAAGCACAAAATACATACAAAGAGACCCAACTTTTGTGTACAGCTGGATGGATGTCGTTGAGATGGAGTATTGTCAAAGTTGTTATTAGGCTTTAGAACAGAGGAAATGGGATGAATAGCTTTGGTGGTGGTGGGAAACAGTGAAGAAGAAGAAGAAGGAAGCGCTGTACATGAGGCGGCTCGCAGGGGCTTGGAAGGATGCTTAAAGGGTGTCAGCCATCTCGGTACGCTGGGCGTTTTCCTTTCTCTCGGCCTCTTCTCTTTCAAGCATCTCACGATCTCTCTTCTCAAGTTTTGGACTCACGATCCTGACATATATACTGAAGACGGCGACCAACAAATGGGCAATCCCCATCAGGACAAAAGGAGCACCTCGCATCCAAACATCGAACAGGTATCCTCCCAACTTGGCCATGATCATAATACTAATGGCACCGCAGAAGCTAAAGACACCAGCCACGCTGCCTCGGTACTTGGGATCGATATAGGTACCGTTGACCAATGTCATGCCTGTGACAATCATACCGATTTGACCAATGCCAATCAAACAGACAAAGGCGTAATTGGACTTGTGGGCAGGAGCCTCCTTGGTGAAGGCAAAGGGGAGAGAGCCCACGGCTCCAATGATACCGGCAACAGCGAGAACAGTGGACCTCTTGAACTTCTCGCTGGCGAAACCGAATATGGGCGCAAACGCCAGGGAGAGGCCTTGACCCATGCCTGTCAAGGGGTGAACGTCTCCGGCGGCTGCATCGCATCGTCTACCGGGTCTGCACCAGCCTTGGTCAACATAATGTTGAACGACCCACAAGCTCACATAGGACGTAAACAACACGGTATCCGCTCGGGCCTGGGAGTGGGAAGGAAGGAAGGAAGAATGAAGGAAGAGAGTTGGGCGTTAAATGGCGTTTGTCGACCTACATGTCAAAGCAATGACTCGTGCGGAGGTAATTAGGGCAAGGGGAGGATTCGTTACCACAAAGCTAGAAAAGTAGGCAAGTGCGACTCGAGGGTCTCTACCGGCCAGGATACCATACTTGAGCAACTTGAAAGGGTTCTTGGGTTCTTCTTCCTCGTAGCGCGGCTCCTTCGTCACATTATTGGCCGCGATATCCGTCGGGTTAGTCTTGGGTGTGAAAAAATTGTTAAAGTAACCGACCACTCCACCTTGACTACGGCGTGTACTGAGGTTGGGCATGGTGAACGCAAAGATCACGGCCATACCAATAGCAACGCCTCCAACAATAGTCAAGGCCAGCTGAATGCCTTCAGTCTCATCTTTGGCTAATTTTCCCAACTGATAGGGGAGCTTGAGCAAGACCATACCCGAGACCAGCGCACCAAATCCGGAGAACATGCCGACAAGAGCACTGACTCGTCCACGCTCACGTTGTCCACCAGCGACATCGCCAAGTGTACCTGTCATCATGCACGTACAAGCCGCTGACCCCAGCGAGAACAACAGGCGGCAGAGCAACAGCTGCGGATACACATTCTTGACGTATGAATACAGGATCAGCGCTGAGCCTAGACAGATGAACCCCATGCTATAGACAGGACGACGGCCAATGCGATCCGAAAGGATTCCCCACACCAACGTGGCTGGTAAGGCTATGATCTCATCGTAGAGAGCCAGCGAGCCCGTCAGGTCACCCAAATTCTCAGATGTATCCAAAAGCACTGTCAAGACGAACGGTTGGACAATCGAGAGGTATACCACCAGACAGATGGTCAGGAAGCAGGCAATGAGATAGGAGATCAGGTTCAGGTACCCAATCTCCTTGTTGACGATAAAGATCCGGAAGAGTCGGTGTTTCTCTGGAGGAAGGAGGATAGAGTTGGTGGAGGACTCGAGGGATTTCCTCACATGGATGTCATCGCTACTGCCGCTAGTATTGCTGACATTGTGTTCTTGGACTTCAGACTTCATGTCGAAGGATGGGTTGGTTCGAACGTGCGGTTGTGTGGGGATTGGTTGAGAGACCTCGATAAACCTGAAGAAGGGTGAGGAGAGTAAGCAGGAGAGATGCTTTCAACGACCAGAGCAACAGATATCGAGGAAAGAAGGAAAGAGCAAGGGTGGTGTGTGTGTGTGTGTGAGCGGGGAGAAGCGGGGCGACAGGAAGGAGCAAAGAAGAGAGGGCGAGATGATATCAGATTCAGGCACAGGAGGGGAAATCTGATATGAAAGTTCTCCCCTCCTGGGTTTATCAGATTTTGCTCTCAGTAGCGTGGTGTAAATTTTTCCTTACGCCAAACCGTCAACAAGAATACATGCGGGGATCTGTGATGATTCAACGGTGTTGAAACCTATGACCGAAGACAGGGAGAGAGAGAGAGAGGCGCTG
>Ga0247824_10001635_pt1 | contig 12308 bp, 23 predicted proteins | sample 13C_PalmiticAcid_FD_194412 | JGI IMG/M metagenome (GOLD analysis project Ga0247824, IMG submission 194412) | Soil microbial communities from agricultural site in Penn Yan, New York, United States - 13C_PalmiticAcid_Day48 | ecosystem: Environmental > Terrestrial > Soil > Agricultural land...
GTCCTCGCTCTCAGCGCTATCGTCCACCTCAGAGAGGTCCAAATCTTCCATGCTATCGTCGTCGTCATCTTCGGCGACAGCAGCCTTCTTCGCGGCCTTGGCGGCAGCGTTCTTCGCCTTCAGCTTCTCAGCCTTTGCGGCCTGAACCTCAGGGTGGGTCAGCTCATAAATGCGGCTGGCCGAGACGTCGAAATCCAGAGAAATCTTTTTGTAGCTTTCGCCGGTCGAGCGACGCTCGATAATCTCAGCTACTTGCTCATCTGTGAGCTTGCGCAGGAATGCCATTTGTACTAACCTTTCTGATATACTAGAAATACCGCGGAAAACTACTAACTGCTACCTGTACATTATATCACGTTTTGTTCCAAGATAGAGCCCCCGAGTTTCATCAGGTCGGAAAACTCGTTTCTCGGTACGTTACTCCTGTACAGGGCCCGACTCTACACCCTCACGTTCTACCTTGAACGCTCTCAGCAAGTCTGCTGCGGTATAGGCCGGCGTGTGGTAAACCATACGGCGGGCCCAGTGCACCCAGTCGAACCATGTATCAAACTTCACCGGCACCTGGAAGTAACCTAATGTCCACTTCGCAGGCAGCACCGCTGTCTCGTCATAGATATGCGCATTCGCACTGTTTACTATGATTGAACCGGGGTGCAAGCCACAGCAACTTGCGATCGCGTAACTCAGCATGCCGAACTGAATGATATCGTACGGCATACCCCAGACAAGGTCGCTGGATCGCATCGTTACATTAGTGTACAGCGTTGGCTTATCCTTGAACACCTGCTGATACTGAATAGACAGGGTGCAAGGGATAGTGTCTGGGTTGTCTTCAGGGTGGGCGATCATCAGCACCCCCCGTCTGGTTCCCCTATTCTCTTTCAGCTCCTCAATGACCCGAGGAATCTGTGATATGACGCGCGGCCCATAGAAACTATTGCTACCAAACAGGTCATGCCTGGCACCGGGTGCAGCTGCCTTGATCGCAGATAGCTCTGCGGTGCCGGCAATGAACTGCAGTCCCTCGATAATACCTATGGCCGCGTTACCACCAGCTCTGTACGGAAATTCGCCGGGCATTGCTACAATGCTGAGGTCTGGCAGGGCCTTGACTGCAAGCTCCCTGACCTCCGTAGCACCCCCGTTATCCCATACGTCATCGTACGCGGTATAGAAGCTCATACCTTCTCCTTATGCTGCCAGCTTTGTATCTTTGCGTACCTAAATACTTCAGCCATCCGTGTTCCCTTATTGTACAGTTCGCCGTAAATCACGCGTCGTATTCCAGCACGTGCTATGACTACTGCACACCGGTCGCAGGGTGAATGCGTTACATAGAGGTAAAGACCTTTAGTGCTGATACCATACATTGCGCACTGCAGTATAGCATTCACCTCAGCATGGACTGCTGCGATGCAGGAACCTGCCGCATCGTAGACACAACCGATCTCATCGCAGTGTTGGGAGCCTTGCGGCACCCCGTTGTACCCAGTAGCAACGATCCTAAAGTCTTTATCAAACAACACCGCACCTACCTTGATGCGGGAGCTGCAGGTACTGAGCTCCGCGAACTGTTCTGCTACTGCCTTAATAACTGATATCTTCTCTGGTCTCATTATTCTCCTTCCGCTACGTACCTCAAATATGCGATCGCTTTAAGACAGCGGGTGCAGGTTACAGTACCTACGGCCGTCCCATGGGAGTAGTACTTTATACTACGCCCATGAGAGCACAGGGATACGCCCGTAAGTGGGTGGACTGCGTGAATCCGCCTCGTTGCCCAGTAATTAAAGTTATTCTTTTCTAATGCCTCGAGCGTTGTCAGATGCTCTAACACCCAGCGTGCCCTATCTCTTAACATACTTACCCCTAGTAAAGGGCGGGGTGCAATCCAATGCACCCCGCCCCTTGCACCCCTTAGTCCAAATCGAAGGCTTCTTTATACTGTGACTCGAACCGCGCCAGCTCGGTGCGACCGCGCTCCGTGTTCCAACGTGCGAAGTAACCCGGGTGTGCGAACGCGCTGTCTAGCGCAATGCTATTAGCGGTGCAGAATGCCTTAGCTTTTTCACCGAAGGCAAACTTTTCCGCGGCACCCTTTATGCGGCGTAGCGGTACCAGACCGTGCTCTATGTCCTCAACGTTGGTCCAAGCGAAGTCGAATGCCTCGTCGCCAAAGTACTTCTGAACAAAGGCGCACATCCTTGCACTGCTAAAGGGCAGCCATGCACCCGCCATTGTCTTAAAGTCATTCTTGTTGCGGGCCTCGCCGATAATCAGACGGGGTGCAATGAGTGACTCCCGATCGTTGGTAAAGTATTTGGGGTGCAAAGCACTGTCTTCAGGTAGCAGGTCAATGACTGCGTTTACGTTGTGCTTTAAGCTATCAGCATCGTAGTCATTGGTAACGATGTGGTACTTAAAGCGCCGGGCATAGGCTAAGTACTCGTAGTACTCTGAGTACGGGTCTACTGGCAAATCAGTATCATCACGGAACTGTATGGAGTGCATGGTGTTGTTTGGTAAGTAAATTATTCTAAGGCCATTACCTACCACTGCCCTACCGTGCAACCACTCAAGTATCCAGGGATTGTTTGCACCCCGCCGTTGCCGGTTGAGCAATTTACCGTACACGGCTTCACTTGCCCAGCCACGGTCCCAGATCGTAACACCAACGGTACTGCGGCTCAGGTCTGATTCCAGCGGTTGGGCGTAAACCCTGTCATCAGGCTTAACAGCACCCCAGCGTCGGACGTGGACTTGCACCCCGTTACGTTCTAGCCCCGCCTTCAGCGCGGCTATGAACGTAGTCTTACCTGCTTTCTCAGGTCCGTCGACATAGATAACGCGGCCCATTATTCAATCCTCAGGTTGTCAGTGATGCGGCGCATGTTGACCTCACTCTTAGCAAGGTAGGCCTCAGCAACCTCTGTCGCATCGATGTTCCAGTTATCCATGTAAATCATCAGGATTCCGAGGAACGCCAAGATGTCAGCGAACTCTTCGGCTACAATTGAACTGTGTTCCTTGAGGTGTGAGTCAGCGTCGTGGTTCTTCCAAGGTTTCCAGTCTACTGTCTGCACCCACTCAGCAATCTCAACCATCATTGCTAAAGTGTAGGTGCGTACCGCATCCTTCGTATTGCGGTCCTCAGGACCGGGGATTGCACCCGGTACAGCCCCGCTCACGACTCGTTGAATCGTTTGCAAGGCCCTAAAGCCGTTCTCAAGGTCCGTCTTATACTGGTCAAATATCTGCATTCGGTTCTCCTTACTGTGTTTGCCATCGTCAGTGACCGCGTAACGGCCATATCAGGGGTGCTAGTGCTGCACCCCTGATTTCAGGCTTATTTTACCTTGCTCTTGACCTGAGCGCGGCGCTCATCGTTCTCAGGTATCTCAACTTCCTCGTCGTACATATCAGGGATACCGCCGTACACTACAGGGCGCCTGATTACGATGACGTTCGGTGTCAGGCGCACTACTGTATAGGTGTGCCTCTGAAACGTTACAACGTCGTTTACTTTTAGCACCAGATCCTCGCTGTGTAAACGTAGCCGTCAGTGTCATGAAACACACTGAGGTCCAACAGTGTGCCGCCGAACGCGGTATCAGCTGCACCGCCCGTAAAGCAGCGACCCTCAATCTTGACCGGAGTCAGGCTCATGAACTCATTGAGGTACATTCTGCCGTGCTTGGTTCTGATGTAGTTGTCACCCTTAGCATTGTACTGCAACTTCTGCGGTCGGTTGCTAACTACCAGAGTCTGGCGAACCAGTGGGAAATCCTCGTACTGCTCAACCCAACGGTAGGTAGTATTACCACCGGTAGCTTTCTTCCAGACCTCACACTTGTACTGCCCCAGTTCCTCATACTTCAGGAACAACCCAAACTTCTTATCCTTCTTTACCGCCAACTTCCGTCTCATCGTTCTGTTCTCCTTACTCTTAGGTCCAACTCCTACCAATCTTAGTTTCGGTAGTTATGGGACAGTTAACTACGTTACTCATTCCCACTATCATCGCCTCACTGAGCTCTGCACCAAAGGTCTCAGCGTATGGCGCTGGGACCATTGCAACCAACTCATCGTGTACGGCGGCCCCTAGGAAAACGTCGAGCCCCCTTCTTCTAGCCTCAGCCAGTCCATGCTTGAGCCCAATTGCGGCTGTCGCCTGCACCGTCGTGTTGAGAACTACCTGCGGGTTCAACTTATCCCCGAACAATACCCTGCGTGCGCCGCCCGGTAGCTTGATAGTCAGGAAGCGCTTATCAATTACCATGGCCTGCGCCTTCTGCCGCGTCGCCCGTAATCCGGCAAACGTCGTAAAAAAGCGCTTAAATACTGCCTCCGCCTGTTCAATGGTCATTGCTGACCCCATACGGCGGCTGTAGTCGTACAGCGTTTTAGCACTGCCACCGAATAGCAGGGTAAAACTGGCGGCCTTAGCCGCTTTGCGCTGCGCGCCATTCACTGCGTCCGGCTCAATACCAAAGATCTGCGCCGCGATTGCGGTGTGCACATCGTCGTGATTGAGGACGTCGAGCAGTGCCTGATCCTGCGATATGGCAGCGGCCACCCTTATCTCTAGCTGTGAGTAATCCACAGAGACTACCGATAGGCCATTAACGTTACCAAACATACCGCGGGCATCTTTCGGCACCTGCTGCAGGTTAGGTTTACTGCTACTCATGCGCAATGTATCTGCGCCTATACTCCAGAACAAGGGGTGCACTACCCCACCGGTAACGTGTTCCATGTACCAAGCGGTGCTGTACATCGACGCCCGCTTCTTAGGGGCCCTGTAATCTACCAAGGCCTTAATGATATCGTACTTAGGCCCCGGTTGCGCGATCGCTAAGTAGTCAACGAGTACGGCATTGTTAGTACTATCTAGCATAATACCGTTGCGGTGCAACGCACTGATTACTTGCTTCGGTGAGTTATAGTTAATCTTACCCATCGCAGCAATCAAGGTATCCTCAGCGGTGCCGGCCAACAGTTCCTGCGCCCTAACGTATTTGTAGAAATCTTCCTGCGGCAGGTGCAGACCGTTCCAACTCATTCTGCCTAGTATCGGAGCAACTTCCATCTCAAGCCTGAGTGCGGCCTGCGATCCTTGCTCCGCCGCTTTCGATAACTGGGCGTCGTACAAATCTACCAGAGCTAAAACGTCCTGCACCGCATACCGCACCTGGTCCTGGGTCAGTACTGTACTGTCCCATGCACCGTGCTGAATATTTTTATCTAATTCCAGGCCAACGCGTCGGCGTACCGAAGCCCGCAGCGACATCGAAACATCTCTGCGACCACTGGTCGATATCAAAGATTCAGCAATTAAGGTATCGAACCACCTTAAATTAAAAATCTCTGCGCCGTACTGCTCAGCCAGGAACTGCATATCAAACATACTGACGTTGTGACCGACGAAGGTGCAGTCCTTGCGTTGGAACAGTTCGACCAACCAAGGTTCTTTGTACCCAGTCTGAACCAGCAGTGTTTGATTGCTTGCTCTGTCATGCAGCTGTATGAGGGCGATCTTATCTCTGTAAGCAGAGAGTCCGGTAGTTTCCAAGTCTAGGAAAATAACCGGGGTGCTAAGCACCGCCTTTATAGCCTCATCCGGCATGCTACTCGCCGAACCTAGGTGTAGCTTTGTTCCTACGTATTCTGTCATCAGCCCTCCAGGGACGCCTTAGTGTATCGGACTTTGAACTGCTCATCAGTCCAATGTGTTACGTGCTTCTGGCTGGGCTCAAATACGGCCCAGTCTCCGATGGCGTAGTCAACACCGCCCTGATAGTCACCCATCATTGCAATGTTGACCTTGCTCATACCTTCCTTGTACGTAGCAAAGCACCCCCGCATGCGGGATATGGAATTGAGGTACATGTAGGTAACTTCGCTACCGTCCCACTGTACCGCAAGCGTTGCCGCCGTTACCGGAAAGTAAACCCGTCGACCAAATTCCTTTTGCGCCGGATCTCTAGGTGAGATAGCAAGCGTCTGCAGCTTTGCGATGTAGTGCGGAATGTCCTCTACAATACCTACCATAGAAAACTTCCCGTCCCTAGGACTATCGGTTAACCTGAACCGATTGCCGTTACGTTCTACCATTATCTCTGAACTATCGTCCATACAACGTCCTCTCTGTTATCTTGCCCCACTGATCGGCCATCGCATCTGCGATGCCTTGATACGTAAGACTGCGCCATTTACTGCGGTGCTGACTCGACATTCGCAGGTCTAAGGGATTACCTGCGTTGCTCTGATTGCCCCAACGGGGCAAAGCTTTCTTAGCACCCCCGCATACAACGCAAATCTTACTATCCATTACAACGCCGCAGCATACCATGCGCGGCGGTATAACCACTGTTGGAGCAAGAGGGGGCAGGCTTTTAAGCCATAAGCAGGTCCTCTTGCTAGCATCGTGCCCAAACTGGTAGGGCTGTATTGTCTGATCCGGTGGCCGGATACGGCCGCTGATAATACTGACTGGATTTTCGACCGCAATGTGCGGTATGTTGGCGTTTAGTAGTGTGCTGACGAATTCTAATTCAGCATCTATCTTGTACGCCCTGTCTGGCATCCATGTATTCCAGCGTTGGCCGCTGACTGCGAGGTAAGTGCACGGCGGGTGCGCAATCATAAGGTCCCAGGAATTACCTAAAATATCCCTGACATCACCCTCGTAATGATTGCCCGGTATCTCGGTCGGACGCAGGTCGCAGGACCACGCATCGTGACCCCTTGCTTTGAACGCCTCCCTGACAACACCACTAAACTCGCACGCGACTAATACAAACATTGCTTACCTCCAAAAGGGGTGCTTGGACTCGAACCAAGTTTGCCACCGGCTGCACCCCCCCCCCCCCTGTTTCCTACTCTTTGCTATCTGTAACTAGAACAACAGCTAATTCTGGCGGCAGCGTTACGATACTGTAGCCGTCTTGCGCGAAGTCACCGACTTCATTGACCCAGCCATGCTGCAGATGAGTCAGGCCGCTCTCACTGGTACTAATCTTCACCACAAAAAACCAGCCATCTTCATCTGATTTCTTGAGGCCGACCCTATACACCCCGGCTTTTATCTTGTTCATTCCGTATACCTCGGCGTCTGCCAAGCCTTCTTCCTACGGCACTCTAAATCTTCCATACCTAGTTCAAAGACTAGGTTGTTGTAGATGTCCTGCAACACACTGCCGTCATCGCCGCCGGAATCCTCATAGTGCTTCAGGAACCGCACGTAAATCTTTGTTGCGAATTCCTCAGCCGAAAGCAGGGGTGCAGGCTGATTACTGTTTGCCCTGAAGTAACTGTCCGCATACTTAAGCTTATCAGTTACCTTATCTGTGTTAACTAATAATACCTTACTAAGACTAAACGCAACGTTACTCGCAAGCAGGCGTCCGACAAATTCCTGCTCTTCCTTGGTGAGGCACTTACTACCCAACTGTGTGCTCATTGCACCCCTCACTCTGATATAAGGCGGGGGTGCATTGGGTTGCACCCCCGCCCAAGACTTAGGCCGCCGACATCGGAACGATAATCGGTGTGTAGTACGTACCGCGAGCTCCGGTACCCTTCTGAGCCTTGATAACAATCTTGGTGGCCCCGTAACCGAAGCGCACAACCATTGCGTTCAAAGCCTTGGCAGCAGGGATTGCCGTGCGCTTCATTTCGTACACGCACTGCCCATAGCCCTCGACCTCCAGCAAGTACCGGTACCCGAACTGGCAGGCAGGAGGGGTATTCTTTCCCTTACCGTCGACAGCGTTAATCCACTTCGACAGTGGGCATTCCTCACAGTCACCGCCCGGGTCACCGACACCGACGTAACCATCCTCACTGCGGCATGCGACGCTACCGTCGGTGTCGTTCGTGAGGCGCCGGAACTTGGCAATTGCCAGTACTGTAGCGGCAATCTCGTTCCGCGGTCCTGCACCGCTCAGGAGGAACTCCCCGGGCTTCGCATTACCGTCCTGCACTTCTTTGGTCAAACCCTGGGCCAGACGCAGACGCGGAATAATAACGTCGTCACTGGTCAACGCAATCGGCTTCGCGAATACCGAGATACTGGTATTCTCGGCAGCATCCTGCGCCGCATCCTCGGCATTCTCACCCAACATCTGGTCGAATGCCATCTGCTGTTGCACCGGTTTGGCCGGAGCAACACTGCTTTCTTCTGTCATGAATCCTCCGATACTGCAAGTTATGTGCGGTGCCCAACAATCTGCACCCCTTGCCCTCAGTTTAGAATGGTTCTAAACTGAGGGCGAAGGCTGCAACTTACCAGGGACGTTTCATACCCTTAGACGCGGCGATCAGGGACAGTGTTCCTACCAGGAACAGCACAGCTACCAGCAATGCCTCATTCACCGTCTATCTTCTTCCTTTCAGGGGTGCCAAGTGTTGCGCCCAAGTTGTAGCCCGCTGCGTAGCTAGCACGGTCGGCGGCATTAACTGCGATAGACATGGCCCTTGTTTTGGGGAACATTTCTTTCGCGGCCTTTGCAATGCTGTCCTTCCGGACCAAGACGAGAGCGGTGCTCTCTGCGCCCGCCTTACCCTTAGGCGGGGCATTGCGTTCCGCAGCCTTAACCTTCTCAACCGCATCCAATAAACCAACGGCCGCACCCATTCTGAAACTGGATGCGACCGTTTTGCCGTGGGTTATTTTCGCCGCTTCACGCAGGATCGTCTTGACCACGAAAGCGTAGCTTGTTTGGAACAGTTCGACGTCGCTCTTTGCTAGCACTATTGTGGCGACGTCTGCACCGCCCCGAGTTCCGACATAGTTCTTACCATCGTACATCTGCGTGACCGCAATCTGTACAATCTTCATCCAACCCTCGAACCGACGTCCGATGTCAATCTTAACGATGTCGACATCGAGCTCAGTCTTCTTACCAGCCAGCTGCCATTCTTCGACAGCGTGCTTGACCATCAGTTCGCGCGCCTTAGTCATGGCAAGCTCGGCTTCGGCCGGATTGCTGTTATTAAGGGCTAATGCCAGGAGCTTTTGCACCCTGGATACAATACTTTCCTCTGCTGCCACGTTGCACCCCTTGTTCTGAAATGGAGACAGGGGTGCTATGCCCCTGTCTCTGGTGGAAAACTACTCCAGTACTATTATAACATGTTTACTTCCTCGGTTGAGCCCCCCAAAAACCACAGGTGGGAAAACTCACTCCTAGATATCAGTCTGCTCCATGCCAAACCACCGTCTGTCTTCGATGTCTTCCGGATCGCTGTATGCGATTTTGTACGGGCTGGGGTGCACGGTGCTGACTGCACCGCCCCCAGGCACACTGTACGTGAACGGGAATGGAATCTGATCGTTGGCAAACGGCAGTATATCAGCAATGCTGCAGCGTGTGATTGCGCAGAACGATACCAGGAACTGCAGACTAATGAATCGGCGGTTACCGTCCATGGCATAGACAATGTAATCTATGCGCAAGCCCATGTAATCGGCGAGGTCCTTAGTGCTGAGGCCTGATACGTGCAGCGCAGCATACATGCGGAACTTCAGGTCCTCGGTATCTATTGTTACCGGGAACTGATATCGCTTAGTAATGTTTGCCATGGGAATGGGGCGGGGTGTTTTGTTTCGGCACCCCGCCCTCTACCCCCTTCCTAGACCATGCGACTGATGGCGGATGCCAACTCTTCGAACGAGTCTACCATTAATGTTACACCGTTCACCGTGGTGGTCCAAACGTAGCCACCTTCGGGTTGCACCCGGGTATAAGAGATTGTAATCTGGTTCAGGTTACCCATCGCCATCTTAAACATTTCTTCCACCGAACGCATCACGATACCGACGTGCACGGAAGTAATGATACCGCTGACATCAGTCTCATTTTCGGGGTGCTGGTCCTGCAGGAACTTATCGAACTCGTCCATTGGCATTAGTATACGGCCACCCATCTGGTTGCGGTAATAAGGAGCTCTTCCCTACTACCTGAACTCATCATCTCAGCAAGAAAAGCCTCTTGCTCCTGGCGACTGATGCCCGCCTCTTTAAGACCCTGTCTTATAAAGGCCATGATAGCAAACGAATTGCCGTCGCGACCTACGAGCTGTACCTTAATGTGCGGGTACTTGCAATCAGGGTTGACAACGGCTTCAGACAAATCAATGTCTTCAGGTACCTCGTTGCCGTTGTCGTCGATGAAGTGTTCTGCTTCATCGTCGTCCTCAGATTCTAGGTAATAATCTTCCTGGTATCCCATTACAGTCTCCTGAAAAAGCCTAGGAAATCAGACATTACTTTAACTGCGAGGTAAATGCCCCACCGCGGGACATTTACTTCTTGCACCGCAGGCTCGGGCTCCGGTATAGGAACCGTGAGGTCAGCCTGGGTTATTAAACTTTCTTTTGGCGCTATCAGGACCGCTTCTGCTAAGGTACGCAGGTCCGCGATAGCAGCGATCAGGGGTGCCGCCTGCTCCTGTGGCAGGTTATAGGCTTCGACGTCGAGTGCACCCGCCGCAGTCAGTAAGCGGTGGCGCAGTGTAATGCGCGCCGATTGGGTGGGTCTGACGGCGAACTCCCTGAACGCCGAACTTATCTCCTGCTCCAACGACTCTAGTACGGTATCTGCCATTCTGTTCCTTTCTGTTATGCGATGCAAGGCGCATCGGACTGCACCCCTCGTTATCTTAGCAAGGGGTGCAATCCGTCGTACCTTACTTCCTTGTCTCTTGGCAATACGCGAGCCAGCGCAAGGCTGCCAGCTCAAGTGTTGCGGCGTATATTACCGAACCGTGTGGCATTCGGCACGCGACACGCCAGCTCATTGTGTCGAGAGTTACTGTTGGTAGCTCGCCGCAGATTGGACAGGGCGGCGGTGCTATGTTTGGTAACTGTTGCTCAGTCTGAGTCATGGTCCGGTACCTCCTCCGAGGTATTGAGCAAACTTATTACCATCATTGCAAAGCTATCCTTGGGCGGGAGCTTTGCACCCGGTCTCTCATAGCTGATTAAGAATGCTTTGAGAGCGTGCCACTTTGCGGCATCAAGCCGCACTGTTACTTTCTTTCTCTTCAATCTTATACCTCTCTCTGGCACAGTAACGAATCCAAGCATCCTCGGCCTCAGTGAACGTCTCACCCCATGTCTCGAACCTGAGAGTGTGGGCGGTGCAGAACATTCTCCACCCTATCTTATCGTCGCCACTAACTGTTGGCAACTGACCGCAACGCGGGCACTGTACTGCCTTCTCATCGTCGTCCATAGCACCCCTTAAAAGATATAAGTCTGCATCAGATACAGAACTATTGCGCCGCACATCATACCTAGGAGGTATACCCAGACAAAGGTATCTAACTTCATGGCAGGTACATCACTGCAACAATGAACAGTACCAGTGCTACCAGAAATATGCGGCCAGCCGTTCGTGGCATCGCGTATCCGAACTTAGTAGTCTGTAGCCAGAGTGCCAACCAGAGCACTAGACCACCTAGCGCTATAGCAAACAATTTTCCAACCCAGAAAGCTGTCATTGTCCCTCGCTCTCAAACTTAATCCTGCCATCAGTGCAGACGTAGGCAGTGTTAATGTAAGCATCCCACGGCACGTCCTGAATCAGGCGGTGCGGGTCAGTGCCTGTTTTCTCAAGACAGTAATTAAAGCAGAGCTGAGCCCCTTCCACAGAGACGTTGTGCTGCGCGTCCCTGAAATCGGAGCAGTCATAGGCATCATAGCTGCAGCCACAGGGAGCCGTACCGTACAAATCTACGGTCGGCGTCGCTGTTGGCGTGGCTGTTATAACAATGAGCGGTGGTTTCGGTGTTACCGTCGGAAAAACGAAGTCTAAGACTGGGGTGCTAGTAGGCAAGGGCGGGGCCTCCGCATTCGGAGGGCCCCCCTGCGCACCTAGGGTGGCTGCTATTATAGACAGCCCCAGTCCTATGACAAATATACCTGTACCGATGCCTTTGTTCTCGAACATTGCACCCCTTTCCCTGACATTATACCACGAAACTGCACAAGGTAGGCCCGGCCACTATTCGGGCATCAGACCAACGAGAATCTCAGACAGCAGGGTCGCTATCTGAATGCGCAGGACTGCGTCGATCAGCAGGTGCTGGTCCGGCAGTGTGCTCGCACGGCTGAAGTACATCTCGTCGGGGCCACTAACGAGCTTTGCAGTCAGCACCGCATTGCTTACCCGTTTGCCATTGTTGTCCAGAGTCTGGTGTGCGATGGCGGTGACGAAGATGTCGAAGCTTGGGAAAAAGATTGCGAACTCGGCCGATGCGATATTGATCGGGCTCTCTAGCACCGCAATATAGTTATGC